>FWWM01006994.1_pt1 | contig 23064 bp, 21 predicted proteins | sample 2228351 | NCBI WGS metagenome assembly FWWM01 (sample SAMEA103939774, study PRJEB20133) | metagenome
CAGTTCCCCTTCTTGCATTTCTTGTAGGTATTACACAATCAAAGAGATCTACACCATAACTTACATATTCAAGAATCTCAATAGGTGTTCCAATACCCATTAAATATCTAACTTTATTATATGGAAGTTTTGGAACAAATTCTTTAACTATCCAATCCCTCTCTTCCTTTGGCTCTCCAAGTGCAAGCCCTCCAATCGCATATCCATCAAAATCTAATTCTAATAATTCGCTAAAACTCTTTTCTCTTAGATCCTTATAAAATCCACCTTGAACTATACCAAATAGTGCACCTTTTGGTCTCTTACTTTCATAATATGCCTTCGAAATTTTTGCCCACTTTGTAGTTAATTTCACGCTTAACAAATTTTCTTCATAGCTTGAAGGATAACTTGTAGGATAATCCAATACCATCATAATATCTGAATTTAGTTTCATTTGAATTTCTAATACTTTTTCAGGTGTAAGCTCAATTTTAGAACCATCTATATGTGATTGGAAAATAAAGCCATGTTCATTTACTTTTCTTAATTTTGAGAGTGAAAATACTTGAAATCCACCCGAATCAGTCAAAATTGAACCATTAAAATTTATAAATTTGTGAAGCCCTCCCAATTTTTCAATAATTTCTTCACCAGGTCTAACATGTAAATGATATGCATTGCAAACAATTATTTGAGCTCCCATTTCCATCAGATCTAATGTCGTTAATGATTTTGGTGTTCCTGTTGTTGCAACAATCATAAAATTTGGAAGTTCTACAATAGAGCTTTTAGTTTTTAATAGTGAATATCTTGCAAGTGTTCTTCCATCTTGCCTTATTACCTTAAATTCTAAATTCAAAGCGTGAAAATTTTATTGGATAATTTCACAGAAGCTTTAAAATTATCAAATATGCAAAAAAATTCAAATAATGCTCTTCAAACATTATTTGTATGGCTATTGATAATAGGTGCATTCTTAATTGTTTTTACATTCTTCAACCCAAATAACATGCAAAAAATTGAAGTTTCATACAACCAATTTGTAGAACTTGTAAATGAAAACAAAATCGTATCCATTACAATAGTTGAAAATGAAGTTGAAGGAGAATTAAGAGAACCTATAAACTTTCAAAACAAAAGTTATAAATTTTTTAAAACAGTTTTGCCTTTTAAAGATGAAAAACTAATGAGACAGATGCTTGAAAATGGTATTATTATTAAAACGAAAAATAAAAATGTATTTTGGGATGTATTTATAAGCTATATCCCATGGTTATTGATATTCATTGTATTTTGGTTTCTATTTTTTAGAGGCATTTCAAATGGAACAAATCGAGCATTTGAATTCTCACAAAGTAGAGCTAAAATCTATATAGACAATAAGCCTAATGTTAAATTCGATGATGTTGCAAATGCAGAAGAAGCAAAAGAGGATTTAAAGGAAGTTGTAGAATTTCTAAAAAATAGAGAAAAATATACAAAACTTGGAGCTAAAATACCAAAAGGAATACTATTAGTAGGGCCACCAGGTGTTGGAAAAACCCTCTTAGCAAAGGCGGTAGCTGGTGAAGCAGGTGTTCCATTTCTATCAATATCGGGTTCTGATTTTGTAGAATTATTTGTAGGAGTTGGTGCTGCAAGGGTTAGAGATTTATTTCAAAAAGCAAAACAATTAGCACCTGCAATTATATTTATAGATGAAATAGATGCTGTTGGAAGAATGAGGGGAAGTGGCATTGGTGGAGGGCATGATGAAAGAGAGCAAACACTAAACCAATTACTTGTAGAGATGGATGGATTTGAAGGTAAGGAAGGAATTGTAGTTTTAGCTGCTACAAATAGACCTGATATTTTAGATCCTGCATTGCTTAGACCTGGTAGATTTGATAGAAAGGTTTATATAGGACTTCCCGATGTTAGCGGAAGACTTGAAATTCTAAAAATACACGCAAGGGACAAACCACTTGCAGAAGATGTAGATTTGGAAAAAGTTGCACAAACAACACCAGGATTTTCAGGTGCAGACTTAGCAAATCTAATAAATGAAGCGGCACTTCTTGCTGTTAGAAGTGGGAGGGATAAAATTACTATGAAAGATTTAGAAGAAGCAAAGGATAAAATCATAATGGGGGCTGCAAAGAGAAATATGGTTTTATCACAAGAGGAAAAGAGAAGGGTAGCATATCATGAAGCAGGACATGCAATTGTTTCAAGAATGCTTCCAAATACTGATAAAATTGACAAAGTTAGTATAATACCAAGAGGTATGGCATTGGGTGTAACAGTTCCTCTACCTGAAAAAGATAAATATTTATATGAAGAAAGTTATTTAAAGAATCAACTTGCAATTTTAATGGGTGGTAGAGTTGCTGAGAAAATTGTATTTGGTGAAGTTAGCTCTGGTGCTGCAAATGACTTAGAAAAAGCTACTGAAATTGCAAGGAAGATGATTATGGAGTGGGGTATGAGCAAACTACTTGGTCCAATTCACATATCAAGAAGTGAAGAAGTTTTTCTTGGCAAAGAATTATCTAAAAGGAATGGACTTTCAGAAGATTTATTAAAACTTGCGGATAAAGAGGTTAAGAGATTACTTGAAGAGGCGGAAAGTAAGGCATATCAGATTTTGACCCAAAATATAGATAAATTGCATAAAATAGCAGATTTGTTATTGGAAAAAGAAACCTTAAATGGTGAGGAAATCGATAACATCCTAAAAGTTAGTTATGCTGAAAATCAGGCTAAAACTAATACCGCATGAAAATTTTGAAAATTACAACGCAAGGCTAACATATTATTTAGAAAAAAATGAAATTTTAATTGGTGATGATTTTTTTGTAGTAATTGGGCATGTTGAAAATTACGAAGATTTAATAGTGTTTAAAAGACTTGAAAGTGAAAAAATTGGTAAAATTATTATCCTTCATAATATCTTGAAAGATAACTATCAAATCCTAAAATATGCAGATAGAATTGTAGTTCATCATAAATTCCAAAGAGATATCTTATTAAGCAGATACTTAGAAAGCACACAAGTTATACATTTGGAATATCCAATTGATGTTAAAAAATTCAAAAAACCTCCAAATGATTTAAAAATTTATATACCTGATGATGCAAATGATTATAAAGTTTTGAAATTTTTGAAGGAAAACTATGAGATTGTAAATGAACCAAGCAAAGCAAGCTTGATAGTGATGGCTTATGAGAACGAGCACTTTGGTAATTATCATACATTTTACGAATTGTTTGGTTATTCAAGACCATTTATATTACCAAAATTCCCACAATTTATTGAATTTGCAATGTTAAAATCTACGGTTGAAATTTTATATAGTGATACAAAGAGTTTAAGAGAAGTAATTGATAAGTTCAGAGATAAGTGGTTTTACAATTACCACCTTTCAATTGTAAGAGGATATGCAATTTCAAACAATTTCAAAAGATTCTCAAAACAGCTTTTAAATGTTATTAGGAATGTTATTCCAGAGGATTTTTTGAGTTTGTATGTTTAATTATTTTACAAATATAAAATGGCTCAAACTCTCCAAATTTTATATAAATTCCATAATTCAGGCTATCAGAATAATAATTCTCAAATGGAAGGTTAATTTTCTGAACTTTTGCATTTGGATATTTTTTAATTAAGTAATCAACAACCTCTTCATTTTCCTCCTTTGTAATTGTGCAAGTTGAATAAATTAAAGTTCCATTTTCTTTTAAACAAATAAATGCACTTTCAATTAGTTTCTTTTGAAGCCTTGAGAATTCCTTAACCTTATTATAACTCCACCATTTTAAAATTTCCTTATTTTTGTGAATTGTTCCAATTGCAGAACATGGAACATCCAATAAAACTTTATCAAAATAATTTTCATAATATTTACAAAAAATTTCACCCTTATATTGCGTAATTATAACATTTAAACACCCCATCCTATCTATATTAAATGCAAGTGCAGAAATTCTATCAATGCTAATATCATTTGCAACTATTGCACCTTTATTTTTCATAAGCTGTGAAATAAGAGTAGTTTTTGAGCCAGGTGCAGCACACAAATCCAAAACTATTTCACCTTCCTTTGGTTCTAGTATTATTACAGGCAACATTGAAGAAACCTCTTGAACATATATATATCCAAGATAATGCTCTAATGTATTCCCAATTTCATATGGATAATACTCTACTCTAAACGCAAAATCTATAAATGAAATTTTTGAAAGTATAAATCCTCTACTTGTGAGTCTAGTATAAACATCTTCAACATTTGCTTTTAATGTATTTACTCTAATTACAGGTCTTAGTGGAATCTTTAACCATTCAATAAAATTCTCAAATTCATCCTTATAATGGCCTCTTAAATAATTTTCAAGCTCCTTATTTTTTAACATCAAGAAATTTTAAAGTGCAACTATCCTTTAAAATTTTCATGCATATCCTCCATCTGAACCCCAACCCCCCTCCTGGGTTGGGGTATTTATTATGAAAAAGATCATTCTCTTAACTCTCACTTTCTTAATATCCTGTATACATACAAATGAAACTAAAATATCAGTTTCAATATATCCATTAAAGCTTATTTTGAACGAATTTGGTATAAATAGCTATGTTGTAATAGATAAGCCTGTTGATATTCATAGCTTTGAACCTTCTATTAGGACAATTTTAAATGTTCAAAATAGTTGTGGATTTATCTATATATCAGATGGATTTGAAACTTGGGCAAGAAACGTAAAGACAAGGTATAAAATAAGGTTATTAGAAAATGAAGAAAATCCGCATATTTGGACGAATCCAAAGTTTATATTAAATAGGATAAGCAAAATTGAAAGTATTTTAGTAAAGTGTAAAATTCATTACTCAAAAGAGAAAATTCAATTATTTAAGGCTAAACTAAAAGAGATTGATAGTTTAAATGAGATTCGTTCAAAAGAATTAAAGGTTAGTTTCATTTTGCTACATACATCATTTGAACCATTTCTAAAAGCATACAATTTAGGAATAGAGGCAATTTTAATAAAAGAGGGTCATCTTGATATTCTAATAAGTGATTTAAATAGAGCCTTAACTTCAAAAGAGAAAATTATCATTGCAGAGAGCTATTATAACAAAAATTTATTAAATATCTTTCAAAAGAAAAATTTCAAAATTATATATCTTGACCCACTTGGCACTAAATTTCAAAATTATACTGATTTCATTAAGCACATTAGCGATAGCATTTTCTTAAATAAATATGTCTCAAAAGTGAACTTGTAAGATTACCAAGTGCAATTGCATAAAATCCAATAAAAAATGAAAATATTATAGCTGTTAAAATATCACTTATTGCTCAAATTAAAAAAGATATATTTGCTCTCCTTACATCTTTTTGGGAAAATGCATAGCTTGTTAGAATTTTTGATGAACTTGCAAAGGGCAAGCTCAAAAGGTATATAATTAAAACAATTGCAGTTATTTGCGTATCATGAGCACTAAAATGTCCCCTTTGATACAAAAATTGAACAATAGGCTTTGAAAGCAGGATGAAAATAATCGTTAAAGGAATAGTAATTAAGAAATTTATTCTTAATGCTCTATTTAGTTCTCTTTGCGGCTCTCTTGCACTTGCAAAATCTACGATTGCAATTGTAGATATAGCAACACCCGTTATAGCAAATGGAAAATGAAAAATTCTAAATGCATAATTTAGATAGCTAATTGAACCCTCTTTAAAAAATGATGCTAAGAATGTGCTAAAAAACAAATTTATCTCATTAAATCCATAAGCCAAGAGGACTGGTAATAGTAGTTTATAAAACATTTTTATATTCTCATCTTTGAAGTTAGGCTTTTGAAATTTTTCATTTAGAAAGAGAAATAGAAACTTTGTATAACTGTTCCTAAGGTAAATCCAATTGAAAGAGCAATTTCCTTATCTATCCTAAGTGCAAGACCTGATATAATTATAGAAAAGTTTATAATAGAAGGAGCAGTGGATGTTAAAAAAAATTTCCTTTTGGTATTCAAAATTGCAGAAAACAGAGCAGAAACGGAGAAGAAAAAAAGCGATGGTAGGGTTATATAGGTTAGAAGCAGTGTAAGGTTAAATTTTTCTGGATCTTTTAAAAATCCAGGTGCTACGATGATAAGTAATGGTTTTGCAAGAATTAAGAGAATTAGATTGAGGATAAAAACTATAAGTAAAAATTGAATTGTAATTGCCCAAAGGAAACTTTTTGAATAGTTTGAGTGAGCATAGGCAGGAATGAATGCATTATTCAATGCTTGATCACCTAATAAATCCCTAAATAAATTTGGAATCCTAAATGCTACGAAAAATGCATCCGATCTATTTGAAGAACCAAGCAAATACGCAATTACCATTTCTCTTAAAAGCCCCGTAATTCTACTAAAAATAGTACCTAAGGAAAATTTTAAAATTGATTTAATTTTGATAGGAAAAGTTTAAAGTATTATGCTAAATACTTTAAATTCCTAATACAAAAAATGTTAAACTTCCCTATATCCAAAACAACTTCAAAATCCTCATTTACTCTAATAATTCTTCCAACATATACCTTATCATTATAGCTAAATTCAACCATCTTCCTTTCAATCTTTTCACTATAAATTTTTAAGATGTATTTAAAATCAGAAAAAATAAGCGTCTTCAAATTTTTATAAATTTTAATAGCAATCTCATCAATGTTAAATAGATTATTTTTAATAAGAGCCATTGAAATTGCATTTATCTCTTTTGGAAATTCTAATTGATTAACATTTAAACCAATACCAAGCACAACATCTCTATCTTTCATTTCAATTAAAATCCCACATAACTTCTTACTTTCAAAATAAATATCATTAGGTAGTTTTATACTAGCTGAAATACTACATTGCTCTAAAACATCCAAAACCGCAATAGGTGTAATAATAAGAAGTTTTTTTGAAAAGTCGACATCTTTATTCTTAAAACCTATTGACATATATAGACCACCAACTTCAGAAATCCAAGTATTACCATATCTTCCCCTCCCCTTTGTCATTCTTTCAGAAATAACAATTACTTCATCAAATTTTTCTAATAACTCAAAAGCTTTATCCTGTGTAGATTCAAGAATATCAAACTTAAAAAAACTTAGATCGTTCATCTTTTCAAACTTTTAACAATATCACCAATTTCCCTTGGAACTCTAATAATCTTTTGCTCTCTGTTTATAAATACATGAGTTGTTTTTGCTAAAACACTGAGATAGTCTCTTGTTTCATTATACACATTATAGATATAGCTAAACTTAATACCAGTTTGCTCAATATCCAAAACATCAATCCTTAAAACATCACTATAAAAAGATGGTTTTTTATATTCTAAATTTACTGATAAAACTACTACTAAATAACCTTCATCCTCCATCTTATAATATGGATAGCCCAAATATTCCCAAAGCATAGTCCTTGCTTCTTCAAGATAAATTAAATAAACTGAGTGATGAATAAAACCCATTCTATCAGTTTCTGCATAACGAGTTTTAATTTTATGAGAGAATATCGGAGATTTCATTCTTACCTTTAAAAACAATTATATTAGGTTTATAGATTTTATAATCCTCCTCACTTATATATCTAAATGCCATTACAATTATTTTATCACCAACTTCTCCAAGTCTTGCAGCAGCACCTCTTAAAACAACCAAACCACTATTATATTCCTCTTCAATAGCATATGTTTCAAATCTCTGCCCATTATTTAAATTCACAACAAGCACCTCTTCATATGGCAAGATACCTGAAATTTCAAGGAACTTACTATCAAGTCCGATGCTTCCCTCGTAATGTATGCTCTTGTCAGTTATAGTTAAATTTTGAAGTTTTGCTTTTAGAACCTTGATCATAGTTCTTGCCCATTTACTATTATAGTTGATTTAGGATATATGGCCTTAAACATATCTACAACTGCATCTAATAGTCGTTCTTTTATAAGCACATAAACCTCTTCTCTTGACGAACTTATCATTTCAACATTTGCACCTGAACTTGCTACTAGATTGAATGCATCTGAAATAAGTTGTGTATTACCCTCAATGCCTGAGAATATAAGCAGAACTACATTCTCGTCTGTCAAAACTTCTACATTATCTTCATCATACAGAATACCATATAAATATGACCTTGTATCTTCCAACTGACTTTCATATACAACGAAAGCTAAGTCAGCTCTTCCCTTTACTGCTACATCAAAACTAATAGCAAGAATTTCTATCCCTTTTTTAGAGAGTTCTGTAAAAATATCTGCTGCAACACCAGGTTTGTCTCTTAAACCCCTTACAATTACCTTACCAACTTTTGTTTTCACATTTAAATACATAAAAAAGCCTTAAAATTTTAAAGCATTGAGAGAGTTTATAATGAATATGCTTTATCCTAAGGTGTTTTTGGATTTAGCACTTGAAATACAATTAAGAAAGCTTGGGGAATTTAAGGTTATAAATCCACCCAATTTTAGGCAGTATAGTAATGATAAAGTTATAATTTATGCAAATCATTTCTATATTCAGGATGTTCATATTTTAAATAGGCTAAGAAAAACACTCCTAAAAGACAGGAAAATCCTTATATGCAATTTTGCCTATACGCTACCATTTAAGACAACGCAACAGAAAGCTAAGGCTATTATAAAAACCATTAGAATTCTAAATCAAAACCCTCAGAAATACTACTTTTTTATATTCCCAGAATAGGTTTTTTAAAAAGATTGAACCTTTAAATAGTTTATTAAAAGGGGCAATCGCCCCTTAGTTTACAAACTTAGAAGTTTTGTTAATTTTCTCACCCTTAAATGAAATAATGTAGATTCCCTTTGGTAGCTTCATAGGTATCTCGTATTTCCCTTGCTTCAATTGGTATTTATTTGAGAACATAAGTCTCCCACTCGTTGAATATACCCTAATTTCTAGATTATCATCAACGGGCATGCTAAGTCTAAGTTTACCATCCTTGAAGCTAAATCTAAATGCCAAATCTGCGTATTCCTTCTCAGCCCAATTAGTTATATTACAATCAGGCTGCGTATTTGAGCCAAAGAATGCAAATACAGCAGTTGCACTATCATTAACATTTAAGTTATATGGACCCGATGAGATTGACACCGAAAAATTAGAATTTGTTCCACTTGTTGAACCACTTGTTCCAGTAATCATTCCCCACTTATAACTTTCACTGTATGGCCAAGGAGAATGATTTGCTACTCTTGCCTTTCCCCAAGTGCCACTTACCAATAAAACACCTACATAGCCTGTAAAGTCAGATGAGTTCATATAAGCACCACCCTTTATTTGACCAGATTGGCATTCAAATGTATTAGCATTGTCGTTTGTATAGGTATTTAAGTCAAAGTCTGAAAAAATCGCCATATATACACCGTTTAGGGCACTATTTGATGTATTTTTTATAGTATATCTTAGAAATACAAATGGAGAATTTATCTTACCATAAGCAGTAAGGCTTACTTTTACACCTTTTGGAGAAGCAAAGTTTCCATCGTTCAGTCTTAGGATATACTCTTCATCACCATAGAAAGGTCCTCCAAATAAGCTACTTGAATATATACCAAATTCATTCTTTATATCACTATCTTCACCACTTTGGTTATAGAAATTATCTACAAGATAGCTGCTTGAATTACCGAATCCAAATGAAGCGTAGAACAGTGCACTTGGGGCATTCTTTGGATATCTAAAACCATTACCAGGAGACTGAGAGGTATTAGGATATCCTAGCGAACCATTATCAGGTAAGCTAAGTAGAACTGTTCCAGTATCAATATCAACTATACTTAAAGGTTGCTGACCAACAGTTATTTGGATATTATATGTTGTTTGATATGGATTATTATTAGCATCTGCATAGTTTATTGTAACTTTTAGTGTTCCAGTATCTCCTATCTGGGCTGAACTACTAATTTGAAATCCAAAAAGATCGTTTATAGAAGATCCACTCTTAGTATTGTTAGGTGCAATATTACCAAAGTTTATAGTATTGTCAGTTATAGTAATAATTGAAGATGAAGTAGATAGAGTAGCAACCACATTATAAGCATCCGCACCACCATTGTTCTTAATCGTAATATCTAAATTGGCATTTTCTCCTGGATCTAAGTATCCATTATTGTTTGCATCCTGAATGTTATAACTTAGAACTACTATATTAGGAGTTGTGTTTGATGGTGTGTTTTGAATAGCAAGTAGTGCATCTATCCTACCCCATCCACAGTTGTTATTAGGCCATGTTGAACCGCACCCACTAGGTCTTACTCTTCCATAATCTGTAATTATATTATATACCTGATAATAATCTAATGTAGGATTCTTTTCATACATAAGAGCGATCACACCAGTCACATGAGGTGTTGCCATAGATGTTCCATCCCAACTCTGATAACCACCACCTGGAACAGAGGAGGGAACACTTACTCCCGGTGCTGCTATGTCGGGCTTATAGTAGTTCCAATCGGGTCTTGACCAATATGTTGTATTATTATAAGGAGATGTACTTGGAGCAGGACCTCTACTTGAAAAGCTTGCAACTTGGTCAGATGAATTTGTGGCACCAACTGCCATTACAATTGGATAATCACCAGGACTTCCAACACTACCTGATGAAGGGCCACTATTTCCAGCAGCAAACACAGGCACTATAGCATTGGCTCTCCATCCATTCCAAATTGCATTCCAAAGCCATGTATTTCCACCGCCACCACCCCAGGAGTTATTAACTGCAACAATAGGGACACCTTGGCTTCCTCTTAAATCGGTAAAGTGCTGAACACAGTTAGTAATCCAGCTATTTTGACCACTGCCCTGAGAGTTAAAAGCTTTGCAATTTATGACCTTTGCACCTGGTGCAACACCTATATCATTAGTAAATGGACCTGTTCCATCACCTCCTACCGATGTTCCCGTTGTATGTGTTCCATGGCCATTATCATCATAGGGGTTTGGCTGGCCATTTACAGCGTCTAACCAGTATTGAGAAAGTATTTTGCCTTGAAGGGCAGGATGATTCGGATCTACACCTGTATCTAAATTACCTATTATCACACCACTACCTGTATAACCATAGAGTATCCATACACTATCAGCTTTTATCTTCGATATATTCCACGTTGCTGCATTTATCGTATTATCCCCTTTAGGTTTTCCAATTATATGAAAGTTGTCTTTGTCATAGTATATCACTTCTATATCATCCCTGTTTAAAAACAAGTTCTCAAAGGCACCTCTTTTGACTTTCACGTATATTGCATTTACTACCCAAAACTGCTTTATATCGTATACATCAGATGAGGATTTGAGATATTCTACAAGTGGTCTTTGAGATGAAAAGTGATAGCTTTTGAGCATCTCAATCTTCTGGGAGGGTGCCGCTTTTAGGTTTTCAGGTAGAATCATTTGGTCTTTGAGGACGATGAACAGTTCGATAGGTTCATTGGGGGATGTTTTAGAGAGAATTTCTCCCAATTTTGGGTCAATCTGAACGCTTGCTAACAGCCAAAGCATAGCGCCCCAGGAGGGATTTGAACCCCCGACCTATGGCTTAGGAAGCCATCGCTCTATCCACCTGAGCTACTGGAGCAAGTTTTAAATTTTAAAGCATAAAATTTTAAAATTAAATTTTGTCCTAAGTAAAAATCCTTATCAAATCTAAATTCTATGCTGCTTTTCTTATAAACAAGAATCTTTGAGGATTGTTTAACACATTCATTTCCCACTAATTTATTTGACAAACCTAGACAATTTTATTTCTAAAATTTAAAGCATATTCTTTCCTTCTTTCATAACTTAACTCAAAAAATGCCTTTCCCATTACTACTCTATCAACACCTATTAGCTTTAAATAATTAATATTATCCCAATTTACACCTCCATCAATTGTAATTTTAAAAGTAAAGTTATTTTTCGCTCTTTGTTCTAATAAGTAATCAACTTTCCAAAGGACATCTTCAATCATCTTCTGACCTGCAAAACCTGGATTAACTGTCATAACTATAACCTGCTCAACACTTTCAAGCCATGATAATATATACTTAGGGTGAGTTTGAGGATTTATAACTATCCCCATTTTCAAGTTATTCTTTTGTGCAATTTCCAAACATTCAAATGCTTCTCTACCCGTTTCAACATGAACATCCACAATATCAGAGCATTCATAATATCTTAATAAGTATTTAGATGGATTTGAAATCATAAGATGGCTATCTAAAATTAAATTTGTCATCTTTCTAATTGCACAAACCAAAAGTGGTCCAAATGTCAAATTATCCACAAAGTGCCCATCCATAACATCAAGATGAATAAATTTTAAATTGCAATCCTCAATACTTTTAATCTCTTCATTTAATTTGGTAAAATCACCCGCAATAATAGAAGGTAAAATTTCCAAGCTTAAAATTTTAAACTATTAAATATACTTTAAAATTTCAGACTATTCAAGGGGCGGTAGCTCAGTTGGGAGAGCGCCTGAATGGCATTCAGGAGGTCGGGGGTTCAAGTCCCCTCCGCTCCATATTGGATGATTTATAGGAAATTATTTCACTTATTTTCTGTTGTATTAATTGTTCCTATCTTGATCCTTGACAAGCATTGGTGCATAATCACTTCAATCTCAATTTTACTCATCATCTTCACAGTAGATACTTTAAGGCAAAGAAATACTGGTTTTAGAAAAATTTTCATGTTATTTTTTAGGGGTATTCTAAAACGGGATGAATTAAGAGCATATACAGGTGCAACTTACTTAGCAATATCGTATGCTTTTTTAAACATAATGTTCGATAAGGAAATTGTTATATTTTCAATGTTAATCCTATCAATTTGTGATCCAATAGCTGCATTATTTGGAAAGTATATAAAACCCACTATAAAAATTCATAAAAAATCACTCAATGGATTAATAGGATTTTACATTAGTGGAGCAATTTTATCAGTCCTGTTGTTCCCAGAAATTAGTCTTGTATCAAAGCTTTTGGCGGTTATAATAAGCGGCATTATAGAGCTTTTTACTCCTATTGATGATAACTTAGCAATTCCAATAACAAGTTCCTTAATTTTAAAATGGACAAGCTAAAAAGGAGGTAATGGATATGTTGATTGAGTTATTGCTTTTAAAAACACCAAAAGTTTATAATGATGAAATTTATAAAAGAGCAAAAGCATATGAACTTCAAATGGAAATAGAGAAAGCAAAAGATGAATACCTGAAACTAACAAAAAAATATAAAGGAAATGATCTAGCAATCATCTATGTAGAACTATCTGATTTATACTTCTTCTATTACTATCCAGATAGTATAAATAAAGCTTATGAATACATTGAAAAAGCTTACAAAATTAACAAAAACAACGATGAAATTTTATATAGACTTGCCATCTATACAGAAGCAAATGGTAATACGCAAATAGCCTCAAAGTTCTACGAAACACTTGCCATTAAGTTTCCAAAGAGTAAGTATTTCAACGATGCCATGGATGGTGTAGAGAGAATATTCCCAAAAAATTATAAAGAAAATCTAGTAGCAAAGTATGGGAATGAATACATTAGTGCTATGGAACTTGAAAAAGAAATTGAAAATCAACCACCATATTTAAGAGGAAAATATGAAACATATGATGGTAAAAAAGAGCTATTAAATAAAATTATTGAAAATAGAACTTTAACGAAGTTAGCTATTGAAAAGGGTTATCACCAAAATAGACAATTTAGAGAAGAATTATATGAAAATTTAAAAGATGATTTTGCAAGGACTTATTACAACAAATATATTAGCCAAGAAGTCAAAGTAGATTCAATCGAGGTCAAAAATTACTACGAAAAGAACAAACAAAATTATAAAATTTGGGGATTTGTAAGTTTAAAAGCATTAAAGTGGGATGATACAACAAATCTACCTAATGATAGTATTTTTAACAAAGATGCAAAACTTCTAACATTCTATGAAAATCTATCTGACAGTTTGTTATACAAATACTTTTCACAAAAGGATACAAATAAGCTATTCTTAGATAAAATAAAAGATACACTTTATGCAATCCAAATTATTAAAATTCAAAAACCCGATTATACAAAACTTGAAGACGTTTATAATTCTATTGAAAGTAATATAAAATTTGAAAAAGAAAAGAAACTATGGGAACAAACACTCGATAACATCCTATCTCAATACGATTATCAAGAATTAGATAATGACACAACAAAGAAGGAGATACCTGAAACCTTATCAGTTATCAAAAAATTAAATATCTATATTACGAAAGCAGATTATCAAAACTACCTAAGTAAAGTTCCCGGAATATACAGGAAGGCTTATCGCACAAAAGAAGGTGCATATGAATTAGTTAAAATTTTCACACAAAGAGAATTATTATTTAAAGAAGCAATAGTCAATAAGAGAATTTTCATAACATCTGAGGGATATACTACATTAAAAAGAGCATTTGAGAATCTAGTGATAAGTGAATTGAAAAAAGAAGTATTAAAAGATGTTGCAGTTTCGGAGAATGATATTAAGAGCTATTATGAAGAGAATAAGGAAAAACAATTTAAAATTCCAGGTAATGCAAAGATAAGAAAATTAACATTTGATAATGAAAAAGAAGCAAGAAAATACTTCAACATTATTTCAAACAATCCACAAAAGTTTGATTCAATAGCTAAAAGTATAGCAAAGGATAAGGAAGAAAAAGAATTTGGTGGATTTACATATGTTAATGAAAATGATACTACACTATTTAACAGAATAAAGAATTTGAAACTCGGAAAACCTACACTTATAAAGTTAGATGACAAGTGGGTAATTATAAGTGTTCAGGAGCTAAATCAATCGAGAATTAGAGAACTAAGTGAGGTCCAAGATCAAATAAAACAATTACTATTGATGAGAAAACAAGATGAAGTGTGGCAAAAGTTCAAAGATGAAGTAAAATCCAAATTAGATGTTCAGATACTAATTAAGCAAGAAGAAAAGCAAGGGGGATAGATGTTCCCCTTTTTATATTGGACAAATTTAAGTGGTATTTATGATGGTATTATATTTAGGGACAGTATTTATCTTGCAACATTTGGAGGAATACTCGTTCTTGATAAAAATCTAAATCAAATCAAAACATATAAGTTTTCAGATGGAACAAATTCAAATGTAATAGTCTCAATTGACACATTTCAAAATAGAATTTATTACCTTACCAAAAACAAAGGCTTTGGTTATTTAGAAAATGGTAAAATTAATCATTACCCTATAAGCCAAATTCCGATAAGTGAGATAAGTGGTGGGAAGGGCATTTACTCATATAAAAACTTGCTTTTTATATATGGGGAAAAGTGGATATTGTATTTCACGGGAAGCAGATTAAAATCGATTAATTTAAGTAGCATATCTGCTCCAATAAGTTCTATATTTATATACAATGACACTATTTATATTGGAGATAAATTAGGATACTTAAAAACACATATAAGTTATTTCGACATTCCTGCAAGTTATCAAAGGGTAAATATGCCACAAGTAATCTATATAAACACTTATAATGGACAATTGCTATTTGGAACAACAAAGGGAATTTATGATAAAAATGGAAATTTAATAGTTGGGGGGGTTTCCGCTGTTTATTTTGAAAGTTTCAGAGATACTTTATTTATTTCTGCAAGAATGGAGGATAGTTCAAATGTATATGGAAGCGGAATATTGAAAAAATTAAAAGATAATAATATAATTGATGAACCAAACTATCAAGAACCTTACTTTATAATGCAAATCGATACATATTTAATAATTTCAAGATTTCACAAAAACCCACTTTTTATCTATGTAGATAATGTTGCATGGGGTTTATATACATATCCAAACTTCCAGAATTTTAGATATGGATTTCCTTTCAACTACATATCTAATATTATAACATCAAAGAACAATGTATTCCTTTTTACACATACCGATTATGATCCATCACCAAACAATCTCAACTACATAGCTTATCTTGTAAATAAAAATAAAATAATTGAATTAGGAGATAGCGTATATAGAATTACAAAAGCGGTCTTAATAAATGACAGTCTAATAGGTGTATCTTCCTACTTCTCATATTTCTTGTTAGATACCTTAGGCAATGTAAGATATTGTCTCGGAACAACTATATTCCCCATAAATGATGATATGGCTTTTACAAGTATAGGAATTTATAAGGATAGTGTTCTAATAGGTAATTTAATTGGAAGGGTTTATAAAACTGACAAAATTTGTAGCTTTACACCAACCTTAGATCCAAATTATAGCAATAGAGTTTCACCAGTGAAAGACATTGCATCAAATACCAATTTAGTTGCACTTGGAGGTAATAGTGGAATAGCAATTTTTGAAAATGGCAATATCATTTATAATAACAACAATGTCTCAGTAAATTCAATTAAGGCTTATAATAATGGATTTATTGTAGGAACTTCAAATGGATTATACTATTATAATGGAGACTTTGAACAAATTCCAGCATTATCAAATAAAGCTATTACAGATGTTATTGTAGATAATTTCAATACTATTTATGCACTTGCAGAGGATGGACTTTATAGACTTGACCAAAACTTTAACATTATAGAATACTACAAAATCTCTGGAATAACATATCTTCAAACTACAAATTTTCCAATCCTTAAACCACTTTCCATATTAAATGATACATTAGTTTTAGTAGGCTCAAGCGAAGGTGTAGGATTAGTTAGAATAAACAGTCTAATCGAAAGTGAGCTAATAGTTTATCCAAATCCTGCAAGAGATTACATAAAAATAAAGAGCTTAAAAGGCTCTTATAACTACGATGTAAGCATTCTCACAATATCAGGTAAGTTAGTGCTTAGAGAAAATATAAGAAGTAATGAAAGTGGCGAGATTAAAATAGATATAAGTAAATTAGATAGTGGTTTTTATATAGTAAAAATATCAAATAAGATCCTAAAATTTGTAAAAATTTAAATTTATTCCCATTCAATCGTTGCAGGAGGTTTTGATGTAATATCATAAACTACTCTATTTACACCTTTAATTTCATTAGTTATTCTATTACTTATCCTCTCAAGTAGATCAAATGGAACTTTTGACCAATCAGCTGTCATACCATCCTCACTCTCAACTATTCTTACAGCAATAACATATTCATATGTCCTTCTATCTCCCATAATGCCAACAGTTTTGATGGGCAGTAAAACTGCAAAAGCTTGCCAAACATCATTATATAAATTAAAATTTCTAACTTCTTCCTCTACTATAAGATCAGCTTTCTTTATAATTTCAAGTTTTTCTTCATCAATTTCACCAACTATTCTAACAGCATAACCAGGACCAGGAAATGGATGCTTGAATATAACTTCATCAGTTAAATTCAATAACTTCCCAATTTTTCTTACTTCATCCTTAAATAAGTATTTAAAAGGTTCTATTAGTTCAAATTCTAAATCACTTGGAAGCCCTCCTACATTATGATGGGTTTTAATTTTGTCTGATGGTCCGATTACTGGTTTTGATTCAATAACATCTGGGTATAATGTTCCTTGTGCTAAAAATTTAATATCTAAATCCAAATCCTTTATAAACCTTCTAAAAACATCTATAAATTTTCTACCTATAATGGTGCGTTTTTGTTCAGGGTCGTATATACCTCTTAAAGCATTCAAAAACTCACTTTTTGCATCTATTATAAATAGATTACGATGTTCACTAAAAATTTTTCTTATCCTATCAGATTCATAGTGTTTAAGCAGTCCTGTATCAACAAAAACTAAATATAAATTATTACCTATTGCCTTTTCTAATAATTTGGCAAGAACTGTTGAATCAACACCTCCTGATAGTGCTAAAATAACTTTATCGTCTTTAACCAAATGTCTTATCTCACTTATTTTCTCATTAATAAAATCACCTAATTTCCAATCTCCCTTTGCCTTACATATATTATATAAGAAATTTCTTAAAATTTCCTTTCCATATTGAGTATGAACAACTTCTGGATGGAACTGAACACCATATATAATACCATTTTCAACAGCACAAAATCGTGAATTTTCACTTCTTGCAACCACCTTAAAGCCTTTTGGAGGTTCCTCAAGTCTATCTCCATGACTCATCCAAACGATCGATTCCTTAGGTATACTGCCAAATAACAAACTGTTATCTAAAATTCTCAAAATAGCTTTGCCATACTCCCTTCTATTGGAGGGAGCTACTCTCCCCCCAAAATGCTTAGCAATAATTTGAAGTCCATAACAAATGCCAAGAATTGGTATATTTAACTCAAAAATTTTGGGATTTACATCAGGTGCATCATTTTCGTATATACTATAAGGACTACCACTCAAAATAATACCAATCACATCTTCAAACCTTTCAAAATAACTAGGAGGAACTATCTCACAATATACATTTAACTCTCTAATTCTTCTTGCTATTAACTGGGTGTATTGACTACCAAGATCATAAATAAGAACTTTTTGATGCTTCATTTAACTACATAAAAATTAACCCTCCTATTGCCAGCCATATTTTCCTCTGTATTATTAGGATATTTTGGTCTAAACTCACCAGCTGCTGCAACTCTAATTTTTTCAGGTGGTGCACCAAGTTCGATTAAATACTTAACGACATTAAGTGATCTGAATACTGAAAGTTCCCAATTTGAAGGATATTTTTTAGCAAGCTCACCTCTAATTGGTCTTGGATCAGCATGTCCCTCCACAATAATTTCTTTTACTTCTTTCCAATTTACACTATTGTATATGCTTTGTATCATTCTCCTATCATCATCTGTAAGATCAGCTACACCGACAGGGAATTTCACTTCCTCTTTAAGTAATATAATCTCAGGACCCCTTGCCTCAACTGCAACTACCTCCTCCTTCTTCTCCTTCTCTTCACCTGTAGCCTTTACAAGTTCTTTAACAAGTGTATCATAAACAGGTTTGAAAGCTATGTAGATTTCAGTTTGAGGAATTCTTATTGAATAGTAATTTAGCGTTGAACCCACAAGTTTCCATTTACCTTCTACTGTTGAATAGTAATTGTATATTTCAAAGCCATATGGAAAAACAAATGAAAGTGACACATAATCATAAAGAACAATAGATCTCCTTCTCCTTTCAGGATCCCCTATGAGCTGAGCAGATGCCTTTATAACATAGTATTCATTAGCATTTTCTTTACTTATATTAAGTTTTTGTAGAATGTCTTCCTTAACCTGTGAGGCAGGAACCATGTATAATAGAGCAGAATCTCTTTGAAGTATGGTGAATGAGAAAGAAGGTGGAAATTCTACACATAACCTCTGATTTCCAAAAGGATCTTTGCACTTTGAGACTGAAAAATTATCAGGCTTAGCATATACAATATAATTTGGATTATAATCAGGAACATAGTATCTAATTAGACCACCTTTTTGAGGTCTTTTGGTTGTAGTGAAAACGATGACAGAATAAAGTGAAGGGTCTATGTAATAGACATCCTCACGCGAAAAGCTTAAAATATAAAGTGTTAAACTTATCATCCTCCTTCCTCCTTTATAATTATAAATTCTACTCTTCTGTTCTTAGCTCTACCCTCAAGGGTAGCATTACTGTCTATTGGTCTTGCATCCGCATAGCCAACAGCGGCTAACTTTTGCTTTGGTGCCCCAAGATCAATTAAATACCTAACAACTGCTGATGAGCGTGCAGTTGACAATTCCCAATTAGTAGGATACTTCTCTGCTAATTTACCTATAATTGGAATACTATCAGTATGACCTTCAACTCTAAGTTCCTTAATTTCAGAAAAATCAATTTTATTGTAAATTGCTTTGATAAGTTCTTTACCACTTTCATTAATTTCAGCAGAGCCACTTTCAAACAAAACACTCTCTGGAAGTCTTAATAGTAATCCTCTTTCCGTCTTTTCGATAGTTATCTCCTCTTTCTTTTCCCTCTCTTCCTGGATTAGCTTTACAAGCTCTTTATAAAGTGTATCCTCTTGAACTTTAAAGAATACATAAATTTTATTTGATGGGACTTTTGAACCATAATACGCCAATGTATTCGCTACTTGCTTCCAATTACCTAAGGCAGTTGCATAATATCCCACAATTTGAAATTTTAAAGGTAAAACTACTACCATCGCAAGTTCTTCATAAACACCCTTGAATATTCTGGCACTTGCTCTAAATACATAAATTGTTGAATCATTCTTGTCTAAATTTATTGGAATAGAAATTTTCTCAGAATCGGAGAGTGCGGTAATTTTAGATATGTATAAGCTTGCTGTATCCTTTTGAAGAACGGAGAATGAGTAGGCATCAGGTAGATCTAGACATAACCTATCCTTTCCATCAGGATCTTTACAACCACTCCATTTATAACCAAATGGTCTTGCATACATTACAAAGTTTGGATTATAAGTCTTTGGATAATATCTTACTACTCCACCTTTGTCGTCCCTCTTATTAACAGTAAATGCAATTACATACGTTAAACTTGCATCTACAAAATATAAATCCTCTCTTGTGTAAGTTATTAAAAAACTAAAAAGGAACATAGCAAGGTTCAAAATTATAAAGCATAAACAATGCTCCTATTATTTAACCTTTCAAGATAGATTCTTCTATTAGCTATATCTGAAAGCTCCTCCTCATGAGTAATGATAATCACTTGATAATCTGGATTCTTTGAAATAAAGTAAATAAACAATTCTTTTAGGCTTGAAATCCTAATATCGTCCATTCCTTCCGTTGGCTCATCTAATATAAGAATTTTAAACTTAATATCAAGCATTTGTGCAATTGCAAGTCTAAATGATAGTGAAAATGCTGTTCTTTCACCACCACTCAAATATCTAGCCTCATATCTATTACCACTTTCATCAATAAGATATAAATTCAATCTATCTTCATTAAATTCAAGTTCAACATTTTCATAATCGCTTAGCCCAAAATTATCAAAATAGTGCTTAACTATAAATTTCAATTTTTCATAATATCTCTTCCTTTCATAATTTATAAGTCTTTCAAGTCTATTTGATAACTCTTCATAAAACGATTTATTTTCTTTTCTGTTTTGATAATTTTTAATTTCCTTTTCAAGTTTTGAAATATCTTCTTTGTATTTCATGATTAACTCATCATTTTTTTTGATGTGCTTTTCAATTTCCCCCAAAATTTTCCATTTTTCAGTTATTTGCCTCTCTTTTTGGCTAATACTTTCATCTACATTTTCAAGCTCGGTAAAATTATATCCAAAACTTTCAATCTCTTTTATAATTTCATTTTTTTTTGAAATTTCACTTTTTATATTTTCAACCTCACCTAACTTTTTAATGTATTCCTCATAAAATTCTTTATTCTCTTCAACAAACTTTATAACTTCATTACAATCAATGCTTTTATCCCAACTATCAATTAAGGCTTTAATCTCTGCTATTTCCTTCTCTATACGAGACTTTTCAAGGAATCTCTCATATGCTCTCTTATTATTTGGTGTATTAAATTCCTTAATAGCATTCCACTCTTTCCATAATTCTAAATTGAATGTTTTCTTTATATTCAAGTATTCTTCAACCAGTTCTTCCATAGCTAATTTCCCTTCAATGTCCTTCAATTCCTTATCAATTTTTAAGCGCTCTTCTTCAAAATCAATTCTTTTATTATTCAATTCCTTAATTTTCAAATTCGCTTCTTCTAATAAAATTTTCTTATGTTCTTCATCAATTGGTTGCTTGCACAAAGGACATAATCCTTTTACAATTTCAAGTTCACCTAAAATTTTTTTATTTTGTTTTATCTCATTCTCAATTTCACCAATCTTCTTATCCAAACTTTCCTTTTCTGCTAACAACTTATACTTTTTCTCTTTTAAATGCTTTATTACTTCATCAACACCATTTCTAACACCAAATACCTTCTCTATTCTATCTCCAAGTTCCCTACCTCTCTCATAATCAGATTCAAGTTTTTTAATTTCCTCCTTTTCTGACCATTTAAGATACAATTCATAATTCTCATATGCCAATCTAATTTTTTCCAAATCTTCCAATTCTTGCATAAGTCTATTAAACTCATCAAATGCAGACTTTACATTAAAAGCAGCCTTATACATTCGGTTATAGCGAATATACTTTTGATACTTCTCTTTATTACTCTCCAAAAACAAATTCAGTTGATCTAGCTCTTCTTCCTTTAATTCAATTTCTTTAAGCTTTTGATATAATTCTCTAATTTTTTTAAGCAATTCCTTATCTTTCTCCAATTGTTTTATCTCACTTTCAATAGAGATTTTCTCATTAAACTTCTTTTCATTTTCCTCCTCAAGTCTTTTAACTTCATTCTTCTTATTATTTAACTCTTGCATCTTACCTTCATAATCAAACCCTTTCAATTCTCCCTCTAATTCTTTTATTAAAATTTCATTTGCCTCAAGAATTTTCTTTAAAACATCAACCCCTATAATTTTTTCAAATTCCTTCATCCTCACAGATGGACTACTCGAAATGAATTCATCAATACTTCCCTGCTTGACAAGAAGTGTGCTTTCATATCTTTTTGCATTTGCATTGTAATTACGATAAAGATAATCTTTAAGTGCATTTGAACTATTTATATAAAGAACATTGCTATGAAATGAGCTTGCATCTTTACCCCTTGATATTAAAATTTTCCTATTACCTTCCACAACTTCAATCTCTATGAAAAAATCCCTCTGATTATACCTTATAAACTCTCTTGCACTACTATAATACAGAGCCTTACCGAACAAAACATAGTAAATTGCTTGAACAATAGAACTCTTACCACTCCCATTCTTACCCGTTATAACATTCAATCCGCGATCAAAATAAATTTCACTATCCTCATGCACCAAAAAATTTTTAAGCTTTATTGAGCTTATAATCATCTCTAATTTTTCTTAACCTTTCTATAATTTCCATCCTCTGAACCTTATCATTCTCATCATCATCGAATTCATTCATAATTATTAAAATATGATCATAGTATTCACCAAGAATTTCTTTATTCTAATCCTTGATCTAATCAAACTCAATT
>FWWM01007012.1_pt1 | contig 23023 bp, 18 predicted proteins | sample 2228351 | NCBI WGS metagenome assembly FWWM01 (sample SAMEA103939774, study PRJEB20133) | metagenome
TTTCCGACTTTCGTGACGTGACGGGCGGTGTGTACAAGGCCCGGGAACGTATTCACCGCAGTAGTGCTGACCTGCGGTTACTAGCAACTCCGGCTTCATGCAGGCGGGTTTCAGCCTGCAATCCGAACTGAGGACAGCTTTGATGGGATTAGCTCCGCCTCGCGGCTTCGCGACCCGTTGTACTGCCCATTGTAGCGTGTGTGTAGCCCCAGGCGTAAGGGCCACGCTGACCTGACATCATCCCCTCCTTCCTCCGAGGTTTTCTCGGCAGTCTCGCCAGAGAAGTACAACTGGCGACAGGGGTTGCGCTCGTTGCGGGACTTAACCCAACACCTCACGGCACGAGCTGACGACGGCCGTGCAACACCTGTGCACGCTCCCCGAAGGGTCCCTCACCTTTCGGATCGGTACCACGTGCATGTCAAGCCTGGGTGAGGTTCTTCGCGTATCATCGAATTAAACCACACGCTCCGCTGCTTGTGCGGGCCCCCGTCAATTCCTTTGAGTTTTAGCCTTGCGGCCGTAGTCCCCAGGCGGAGTACTTATCGCGTTGGCTTCGGCACTGAAGGGGTCGATACCTCCAACACCTAGTACTCATCGTTTACGGCGTGGACTACCCGGGTATCTAATCCGGTTTGCTCCCCACGCTTTCGCCCCTGAGCGTCAGGACAGGGCCAGGATGCCGCCTTCGCCACTGGTGTTCCTCCCGATATCTACGCATTTCACCACTACACCGGGAATTCCACATCCCTCTCCCTGCCTCAAGCCTGGCAGTTTCCAGGGCACCCTCCCGGTTGAGCCGGGAGATTTCACCCTGGACTTGCCAAGCCGCCTGCGGGCGCTTTACGCCCAATAAATCCGGACAACGCTCGACACCTACGTATTACCGCGGCTGCTGGCACGTAGTTAGCCGTGTCTTATTCGTGAGGTACCGTCAGATCTTCTTCCCTCACAAAAGGAGTTTACAACCCGAGGGCCTTCGTCCTCCACGCGGAATTGCTGCGTCAGGCTTTCGCCCATTGCGCAAGATTCTTAGCTGCTGCCTCCCGTAGGAGTCGGGGCCGTATCTCAGTCCCCGTGTGGCTGACCATCCTCTCAGACCAGCTACCGATCGTCGCCTTGGTAGGCCATTACCCCACCAACTAGCTAATCGGCCGCGGGCCCCTCTCGTAGCGCCGGAGCTTTCACCACCCGGACTCTCACCGGGGGTCTTATGCGGTATTAGCTCGCCTTTCGGCGAGTTATTCCCCACTACGAGGCAGGTTACCCACGTGTTACTCACCCGTTCGCCACTAGCCCGAAGGCTCGTACGACTTGCATGCCTAATACATTCCGCCAGCGTTTGTCCTGAGCCAGGATCAAACTCTCCGTAGAAACAGAACCGACCTTGCGGCCGGGATGTTCCGTTTGAACGGGGTCCCAGACGTTCTCTTTCGTCCGCTATCCAGTTGTTAAGGTGCGCTGGCCTCTCGCAAGGCCCGAACGAGAAGATTAACTTCTCGCCGCCAGGCTGTCAACCGGGGTGCCCCTCGCGGGCGCTGCCGCCCGGCTGGTTGCCTGCGGGGGACTTTCACCTTGCCACGCCGGTGGCTTGTTGGCAAGGGGGATCGTCGGCAGGTGCGCCGATTTCTTCACATCCGCCGCTGGCGGAGGCGGGTGGCTTCGTCGGCGGGGCGGTAGGCGTCGAGGTACTGGCGGCGGAAGGTTTCGTACTGGCCCTGCTGGATGGCGGCGCGGGCTCGTTCGCAGAGGCGGACGAGGTAGCGGATGTTATGGTGGGTGGCGAGGCGGTGGCCGAGGAGTTCGTTGTTGCGGAAGAGGTGGTGGAGGTAGGCGAGGCTGAATTGGCTGCAGGCGAGGCAATCGCAGGTGGGGTCGATCGGGGCGTCGGCCTGGCGGTGGGCGGCGTTGCGGATGGTGAGGCGGCCGTGATCGGTGAAGACGGCGCCGTTGCGCCCGAGGCGGGTGGCGAGGACGCAATCGAACATGTCGATGCCGCGGGCGATGCCTTCGATGAGGTCTTCGGGGCTGCCGACGCCCATGAGGTAGCGGGGGCGGTGGGTGGGAAGCTCGGCGAGGGTGATGTCGCAGGTGGCCCACATGGCGGCTTTGGGTTCGCCGACGGAGAGGCCGCCGATGGCGAAGCCGGGGGGATCGAGCTGGACGGCTTCGCGGGCGTGGTGGCGACGGAGGCTGGGGTGGGTGCCGCCCTGGATGATGGCGAAGGTGGTGAGTTGGGGTGCTGCCTGGCGACTGCGGCGGTACCAGCGGAGGGTGCGCTCGACGGCTTCGGCGGCGGCGGCGAGGGGGGCGTCGCCGGGGAGGACATGGTCGAGGGGCATGGCGATGTCGACGCCGAGGGCGGCCTGGACCTGCATGGCGAGCTCGGGGGTGTAGTGGTGTTCGGAGCCGTCGATGTGGGAGCGGAAGCGGACGCCTTCTTCGCTGACGTGGCGGAGGCTGGCGAGGGAGAAGACCTGGAATCCGCCGCTATCGGAGAGGATTGGGCCGGGCCATTGCATGAAGCGGTGGACGCCGCCGAGGTGCTGGATGAGCTGGTGGCCGGGTCGGAGGTAGAGGTGGTAGGCGTTGACGAGGATGATGCGGGCGCCGGCGGCGGCGACTTCGGAGGGGAGGAGGGTTTTGACAGTGGCGAGGGTGCCGACGGGCATGAAGACGGGGGTCTCGAAGCTGCCGCGGGCGGTGGTGATGCGCCCGGTGCGCGGGGCGACGGGGCCGGCGGGCTCGGTGGTGAGCTCGAAGTGGAAGGTGGGCGGGGTGTGGTTCACGGCTGGGTGATGGCGGCGATGGCGTGGTGCACGAGGGGATCGGGGACGCCCTGGCGGACGGTGGCGTGGCCGAGGCGCTCGAGGAGGACCCAGCGGATGGCGCCGGCGCGGACTTTCTTGTCGACGAGGGAGGCTTCGTAGATGGCGCGGGGGTCGAGGCCGGGGGCGTGTTCCGGGAGGCCGAAGCGCCGGATGAGCTGCTGCTGGCGTTCGAGTTCGCCCTGGGGGAGGATGCCGAGTTCGACGGCGATGATGCCGGCGGCGTGCATGCCGATGGCGACGGCTTCGCCGTGGAGGTAGGTTTCGTAGCGGGTGACGGCTTCGATGGCGTGGCCGATGGTGTGGCCGTAGTTGAGGAGGGTGCGCCGGCCGCTTTCGCGCTCGTCTTCGGAGACGATGGCGGCTTTGATGGCGACGGAGCGGCCGATGAGGTCGGGGGAGGTGAGCGGGGGGCCAACGATGGAGGCGGCTTCGAGGTCGGCGACGAGCTGCTCGTCGAGGATGAAGCCGTGTTTGAGGAGTTCGGCCCAGCCGTTGCGGAGCTGGCGGGCGGGGAGGGTGCGGAGGAGGTTGGGGTCGATGACGACGGCGGCGGGCTGGGCGAAGGCGCCGATGAGGTTCTTGCCTCGCGGGTGGTCGATGCCGGTCTTGCCGCCGATGGCGGCATCGGCCATGGCGAGGAGGGAGGTGGGGACGTGGATGAAGGGGACGCCACGGAGGATGGTCGCGGCGGCGAAGCCGGCGAGGTCGGTGACGACGCCGCCACCGAGGGTAGTGATGAAGTCGGTGCGCTCGATGCGGTGGTCGATGAGGAAGTCGTAGACGGCGGCGAGGGTGCGGAGGTTCTTGTGTTGTTCGCCGGCGGGGATGGTGTGGATGGCTGCCTGGTAGCCGCCGGCTTCGAGGGCTGCGACGGCGCGGTCGGCGAAGAGGGGGCGGACGTGCTCATCGGTGATGATGAAGGCGCGCCCCTGGAGGCCGATGTCGCGGCAGATGGCGCCGAGGGCATCGAGGGCGCCCTCGCCGACGAGGACGGGGTAGGTTGCGGTTGGGGTGTGGACGACGGCTGCGGGGGGTGGGATGGAGGCGGCGCCGGGCTGGCGCGGGGCTGCGAGGGGGCTGTAGAAGCGTTCGCCGGGGGGTGCGGGGTGGCGCTGCCATTCGAGCCAGAGGCGTTCGATTTCTTCGGCCTGTTCTTCTGGGGTGAGGTCGTCGCCATCGATGGCAGCGTCGGCGCCGCGGTAGAGGTCGAGGCGGGCCTGGAGGAGGGCTTCGAGGCGTGCGTGGGGGTCGCCGGCGAGGAGGGGCCGCTCGGAGCCGCCCGGGGCTGCGAGGAGACGACGGGCGGCGACGGCGGGAGAGACGGCGAGCCAAACGACGAAGCCGGTGCCGAGGATGGGGCGGGCTTCGGGGATGGTGGGGGTGCCGCCGCCGGTGGCGATGACGGCGGGCTCGTGGGCGGCGGCGGCGCGGAGGACCTGGAGCTCGCGCTGGCGGAAGGCTGCTTCGCCTTCGCGGGCGAAGAGCTCGGCGACGGTGGCGCCGGCTGCGCGCTCGATTTCGTCGTCGGTATCGGTGAACTGCCAGCCGAGGCGTTCTGCGAGGATGCGGCCGGTTGCGGACTTGCCGCTGCCGGAGAGGCCGATGAGGAAGATGCGGCGGGGGACCATCAGGACTCCCGGGCGCGGGGCCCAATGGTGGCGAGGTAGCCCTGGAGGTTGTGCCGGATTTCTTCGAGGGTGTCGCCGCCGAATTTCTCGAGCCAGGCATCGGCGAGGACGATGGCGACCATGGCCTCGGCGACGACGCCGGCGGCGGGGACGACGCAGACGTCGCTGCGTTCGTAGTGGGCGAGGACTTCTTCGCCGGTATCGAGGTCGACGGAGGGGAGGGGATGGGCGAGGGTGGGGATGGGCTTGATGGCGGCACGGACGATGATGGGCTCGCCGGTGGTGATGCCGCCTTCGATGCCGCCGGCGTTGTTGGTGGCGTGGCGCCAGGGCCGCCCGTGCCATTGGGCGATGGGGAGGATGACATCGTGGACCTGGGAGCCGCGGCGGGCGGCGGATTCGAAGCCGAGGCCGAGGCCGACTGCTTTGAAGGCGTTGATGCTGAGGATGGCCTGGGCGATGCGGCCATCGAGGCGGCGATCCCAGTGGACGTGGCTGCCGAGGCCGGGCGGCACGCCTTCGACGCGGACTTCGATTTCGCCGCCGACGGTATCGCCATCGGGCTTGGCGGCGTTGATGGCGGCGACCATGGCTTCGGCGGCCTTTGGGTCGGCGCAGCGAACGGGGCTCGCTTCGACGGCTTCCCAGTCGATTGGCTCCAGGGGCTCGGCTCGGACGCCGCCGATGGCGAGGGTGTGGCTGCGGAAGGTGACGCCGAACTCGGCGAGGAGACGTTTGGCGACGGCGCCGACGGCGACGCGGGCGGCGGTTTCGCGGGCGGAGGCGCGTTCGAGGACGTTGCGGACGTCGTCGAAGCCGTACTTGATGGCACCGGGAAGGTCGGCGTGGCCGGGACGCAGGCGGGTGACGCGCTCGATTTCGGTTTCGACGGGTTCGATGGCCATTTTCTCGGTCCAGTTGACCCAGTCGCGGTTCTGGATCCAGAGGGCGACGGGGGAGCCGAGGGTTCGGCCGTGGCGAACGCCGGCGGTGATCTCGGCGTGGTCTTTTTCGATTTTCATGCGGCCGCCGCGGCCGTAGCCGCCCTGGCGCCGGGCGAGGTCGGGGGCGATATCGGATTCGGCGAGGGGGAGGCCCGCGGGGAGGCCTTCGATGATCATCGTGAGGCCTTTGCCGTGGCTTTCGCCGGCGGTGAGGAAACGGAACTGGCCCATGCGGTTACTTCCTGCGGGGTTCTCGGCGGGCGGCGAATTCGGCTGCTGCTTCTTCGGCGGGGCGCGGCGGGTTTCCGGTGATGGGCGGGAGCTCGATGGGCACGGCACGACCGGCGGGATCGCGGACGTAGTGGGCTTCGAAGCGGCCGAGGATCTCGGCGGGTGTGAGTGCGTCCCAGGCGATCTCCTCGGCGATGGCGCGGTCGGCCGTCACGGTGAGGATGGGGCGCTGGGCGAGGTTGCCGCCGGTATCGCTGAAGGTGGTGTACACGTCGATGCGCACGGTGCCGAGGCGGAGGTTGGGGACATCGTACAGCATCATGTCGAGAAGCCTGGCGGCGATGGCGATGGCCTCATCGAGCGGGGTGGTGACGGGGACGCGCTGGCCGCCTTCGGTGCGGAATTCGCCCTCGGCGGAGGCAGAGAGGGTGGCGCCATCGGGTTCGACGGCGACGAGCTGGGCGGACTGGATGCCGGCCCAGACGCCGGGGGAGATGCCGCGCGGGGGGCGGGCACGACGCCAGGTGGTGAGCGCCTCTTCGATGAGGGCACCGATGATGTCGGTATCGCCGGAGGCGACGCGGCGACGCCACGCGCGGTGCTGGAGCATCTCGGTGGTGACGGCCCAGCCGACGACGAGGAAGATGGTGCCGACGATGAGCATGCCGAGGAGGATCACGACGGGGCTCCGGCACGGCGGGCGAGCTCGTTGCGGGCGGCGGCGGTCATGACATCGACGGGGGCGGGCAGGCCAGTCCAGAGTTCGAAGGCGAGCGCGCCCTGGTAGATGAGCATCGGCAGGCCGCCGAGGGTGGGCAGGCCACGGGCTGCGGCGGCGCGGAGGAATGGGGTTTCGAGGGGGGCATAGACGATATCGACGACGAGGGCCCCTGGGGCGGCAGATTCGAGGGGGGCGGGGAGGGCGTCGGGTGCGGGGCCACCGTGCATGCCGACGGAGGTGCAGTTCACGAGGCAATCGTAGGGCTCGAGGGCCGGCAATGCTGCGAGGGCGCGAACCGGCGGCCCGAGTTCGGCCGCGAGGGATTCGGCGCGGGCAGGCGTGCGATTCCAGATGTAGACGGCGGCGGCGCGAGCCTCGAGGAGGGCGAGGGCGATCCCCCGGGCGGCGCCGCCGGCACCGAGGAGGAGGAAGGTGCGGCCCGACGGTTCGAAGAGGGCCTCGTGGCGGAGTGCGGCGACGAAGCCGGGGCCATCGGTGTTGAAGCCGTAGAGGCGACCCTCGCGGTTGACGATGGTGTTGACGGCACCTGCCCGGGCGGCGAGACCGCCGAGCTCATCGAGAAGGGGGATGACGGCTTCTTTGTGGGGGACGGTAACGTTCGCGCCGAGGACTTCGGGGGCGCGCAGGGCCGCGATGCGCGCGGGGAGCTCGGCGAGGGGCGTGTCCCAGCGCTCGTAGGTGACGTCGAGGCCGCAATGGGCAAAGGCGGCGCGCTGGAAGGTGGGCGAGAGGGAGTGCGCGACAGGGTGGCCGATGATGCCTGCGAGGCGGGTCATGGCGCACCGTAGAGCGCGATGTTGCGCTCGTGCTCGGCGAGGGTGACGGCGAAGACGTGGGAGCCATCGCCCTTCTTGGCGTCGGCGACGAAGTAGTAGTAGTCCGTGTCCTGGGGGTAGGCGACGGCTTCGATGGAGGCGAGGCCGGGGCAGGCGATGGGGCCGGGGGGCAGGCCGGGGTGGAGGCGGGTGTTGTAGGGCGAGGGGTGTTCGAGGTCGGCGATGGTGAGCTCTTTTTTCCACCAGCCGTATTGGCGGACCGACTCGGGGTCGAGGGCGACGGCGAACTGGGTGGTGGGGTCGGCGCCGAGGCGATCGCCGGCGGCAAGGCGGTTGTAGAAGACGCCGGCGATGAGCGGGCGCTCGGCGGGGATGACGGCCTCGCGCTCGACGATGGAGGCGAGGGTGAGGGCCTGGTGGGGGTTGAGGCCACGCGCCTGGGCGGCGGCGCGCAGCTCGGGGGTGAAGCGCTCATCGAGGGTGCTGATCATGTAGGCGACGAGGTCGTCCATGTTGGCTCCGACGGGGAGGATGTAGGTATCGGGGAAGAGGTAGCCCTGGAGCGAGGCGCCTTCGGGGAGGTATTCGGCGAGGCCCGGCGGGAGCGATGCGCGTTCGACGGCCGCGAGGAATTCCTCCCTGGGGCCGAAGCCGGCCTGTTCGGCGAGCACGGCCATCTCTTCGATGCGGAGGCCCTCGGGGAAGGTGACGCGGAGGACGGGGACGGCTTCCCTGACTGCGAGGAGGTGGAGCACGGTGAGGGTGCTGGCGCGCGCGGGGAGGAGGTAATCGCCGGCGCTGAGGCGGCCCTGGAGGCCCGTGAGCCGGGCGAGGAGCTCGAACTGGCGGCCGGAGCGGATGATGCCGGCCTGTTCGAGGGCGCGCCCAACGTCGCCAGCGGAGGCGCCGGTTTCAATGGTGAACGGCACGGTCTCCGTGGCGGGGGCCTCGACAGTGTGGTGGACGGCCGGCAGCGCGCCGCGCACGGATGCCGGGGTGCGGGCCATGGCCCAGCTTGCGACGAGTGCGACGGTCACGACGACAGCAACGGCGGCAGCGGTGAAGGGCGAGATGGCGCGCACCTCAGCGGCCCCCGCGGGAAGCGTCGAGCTCGGCCTGGAGGAGGAGCGCGGCGGCGAGTGAATCGAGCGTGCCATCGCGGCGGCGTGCGGCAGCGGGTGCCTGGCGCGCGGCCTGGGCGGAGGTGAGGCGTTCATCGACGGTGCGCACGGGGATGGCGACGGTGGCGCGGAGGTCGGCGGCGAACGCCTCGGCCTCGGCGGCCTGGTGCCCGGGAGCACCGCCGAGGGTGAGGGGGAGCCCGACGATGATCTCGGTGACGCCTTCGGCGGCGACGAGGCGGGCGATGGCGGCGAGGGCTGCGTGGCGGTCGCGCGCGGCGATGGCGGGGCGCGGATGGGCGAGCAGGCCCAACTCATCGGAGAGGGCGACGCCAATCCGGGCCTGGCCGGGGTCGAGGGCGAGGATGCGGCGGTGCGCCGCGGCAGCTGGCATGTTCATCTGCGGTTGGTGGGCTCGTTCGTCGCGGTCGGCGCATCCTCCTGGTGGGCAAGGGTAACCTCGAGGCGGAACCCGAAGCGGGGAAGGAAGGGTGCCCAACCGGGGACGACGCGCACGTCGGCTTCCTCGATAGCATACCGCTCCCGGAGGATGGTCCGCGCCTCGGACGGGCGGCGCCCGCGGACGGCGCGCTCGAGCGCGGCGGCGGTGACGCCCCGGGCGAACTCCGCCTGGATGCGGAGCTCGGTGGTGAATTCGTCGGCCTCGGGGTCGTACTGGCTGGCGCCGGTCTCGGCTGCCCGGACCGTTCCGGCGAGGATTTCGCCATTGCCGCCCGAGGGTGCAAGGACGGCGCTGGCGAACTGTTCGAGGGTACGTGACTCGACCGCGAGGGCGGAGATCTCGACATCGACCGGGAGGGCCAGGACGGGGGATGGCGTGCCGATTGGTGGGTCGGGTGTGCCGAGCGTGACGGAGACCGAGGCCGTGCGGAGGAAGATGGCGTCGCCGGGGCGCGCCTCGACGAGCGCGCGGCGGACGACATCGGCTTCGGCCAGGGTAGCCGCGAGCTGGCGGATGCTGATGACATCGGCTTCGGAAGGTGCTGGCCGGGGTTCGCTGGTGCCGCCTGTGGCGGGTTCGGGGTTCACGACGCGGAGGAAGCGGTAGCGCTCATCGAACCAGCCACCAATGGCCCCGGCGGGCAGGTTGTACCGTTCACCGGGCTGGCGGGCGACGACGGTACCGGTGGCCTGGCCGTTGCGGGGTACGGTGACGTCGGATTCGAGTTCGAAATCGAGGAAGGCAGGGCCACCGAGGAGGACGGTGCCGGCAACGACGAGGACATCGGCGGGGGTCTCGTTGGTGATGGTGACCGGGGCCCGGGCGTAGCCGACGCCGACCATGACGGTGCCGGTGGTGGGGATGGCGAGCGTGTAGGAGCGGCGAGCGGAGACGGTGACGGCCGGGAGCGTGCGCGACTCGAAGTCGGGGGCCGTGGCCGAGCGGGAGACAGTGACGGCGAGGGATTCGGCGAGGGTCTCGCTCGGCGGGTAGGCGACGATGGTGCCGGACGGGGCCATGGCAAGGGCGAGGAAGAGTGCGAGGGCGGCGACGCCCGCGATGACGGCGACCTGGATGAAGCGGCCGATGGCGGGGAGGACGAGCGAGACGCGACCGAGGCGAAGGACGTGGCGGCCGCCCGCGTCCCAGCGGACCTGGTGGGGGCGGCGGGCTACGGGGAGGCCGGCCTGGCGGGCACGGGCGGCGAGCGGGCGGGAGCGGGTGGCAACTGCGAGGACGCGGCCGGTCTCTTCGGCGTGGCGGACGAGGCGGCGCATGCCGAGCTCTGTGCTGAGTTGGCGGTTGCCATCGGGGGCGTGGAGGACGACGGCCCAGGTGGGTGCGGTATCGAGGCGGCCACAGATGGCGGCGAGGTCCTCGGTGCGGTCGACGAGGATGACGGAGGCCAGGGAATCGGCTGGCTCGGTGGCGGGGGCGGCGGGGTTCGGCTCGTGCACCGGGATTCAGGCCTCCTGTGGCGGGGGCTTCCCCTGGGCGCTAGGTGGAGAGTGCCTCCGCGGCGAGCTTCCGGCCGGTTTCAAGGGCGGCATCGATGCGGGCAGAGTCGCGGGCGCCGGCCTGGGCGAGGTCGGGGCGGCCACCGCCGCCACCGCCTGCCTGCTGGGCGACGGCGCGGATGAGGTTGCCGGCGTGGACGCCGCGGGCGACAAGGTCCGGGGTTGCGGCCGCGAGGAAGGCAGGGCGGGCATCGATGTCGGCGGCGAGGATGACGAGGGCGGATTTGAGGCGGCCGCGGACGCGGTCGGCGATGTCGCGCAGGACATCCTGGCTGAGGGCGTCGACTCGGGCGACGACCAGGTGGCTTTCGCCGATGCGGGCGGCGGAGGCGACGAGCCCATCGGCGACGGCAGCGGCCTGGACGCGGGCGAGCTGTTCGGCCTGGCGGCGGAGGCGATCGAGCTCGGCCTGGAGGGCATCGATGCGTTCTTCGACTTCGGCTGGTGAGGTGTTGAGGCGTTCGGCGATGCGCTGGAGGCGGTCCTGCTGTTCGAGGAGGTAGGCTTCGGCGGCACGGCCGGTGACGGCTTCGATGCGGCGGGTGCCGGCGGCGACGGCGCCTTCTCGGATGATGTGGATGAAGCCGATTTCGCCGGTGTGGTGGACGTGGGTGCCGCCGCAGAGCTCGGCGCTGAAGACGTGACCGTCGTCGCGAATCTCGACGACGCGGACTTCGCTCCCGTACTTGTCGCCGAAGAAGGCGAGTGCGCCGGACTCGATGGCCTGGCGGTAGCCGGTGATGCGCCACTGGACCTCGAGGTCGTGGCGGACCTTCTCGTTGGCGAGCTGCTGGACTTCGTGGAGGGCTTCGCGGGGCGTTTGCTCGAGGTGGGTGAAATCGAAGCGCAGGCGATCGGGGGCAACGAGGGAGCCCTGCTGGCGGACGTGGGTGCCGATGACGGTACGCAGGGCCGCATGGAGGATGTGGGTGCCGGTGTGGTTGCGCGCTGCGCCGCGTCGCCAGTGGAGGTCGACGGTGGCGGTGGCGCGCTGGCTGGCACGGATTTCTCCTTCTATGACGCGGCCGCGATGGAGGATGGCGCCACCGGAGGCCCGGGTGTCTTCGACCGAGAAGACGCCCGTGGGGGTGGTGATGGTTCCGCGGTCGCCGACCTGGCCGCCGCCTTCGGGGTAGAAGGGGGTGGCGGCGAGGACGAGCTCGGCTTCCTGGCCAGGGGTGAGGAGGTCGGCGAGGGCGTTGCCGCGGAGGATGGCGGCGACGGTGGTATCGGCCTCGGTGTGGGTGTAGCCGACGAAGTCGCTGTGGTCGGTGCCGAGTTGCTGGACGAGGGGTGAGACTTCGCCGCGGAGGAAGGCGCCGTGCTGGCGGGCGCGGGCGCGCTGGGCCTCGAGGGCGGCGGTGTAGCCCGCATCGTCGAGGGTGAAGCCCTCGGCGGCGGCGATTTCGCGGGTGAGTTCGACGGGGAGCCCGAAGGTGTCGTAGAGGGTGAACGCTTCTTCGCCGGGGATGACCGAGGCGCCGCCCTGGCGGAGGCGTTCGATGAGGTCTTCGAGGCGATGGCTGCCGGCCTCGAGGGTGCGGAGGAAGCGTTCCTCTTCAGTCGAGAGTGCGCGCTGGATGAACTGCTGGTTTTCGAGCAGGTGGGGGTAGGCGTGGCCGAGGCGGGCGATGGCTGCTGCGGCGAGGCGGTGGGTGAACGGTTCGCGGACGCCGACCTTGCGGGCGAAGTAGATGGCACGCCGGATGACGCGGCGGAGGACGTAGCCACGGCCTTCGTTGGAGGGGACGACGCCGTCGCCGATGAGGAGGGTGGCGGCACGGCAGTGCTCGGCCATGGCGCGGATGGCGTAGGCCTGGAGCTCGGTGGCGGCGCCGCCGAGGTAGTCGACGCCGACGACGGCCTGGGCCTCGGCAAGGATGGGGAGGAAGATATCGGTCTCGAAGACGGAGCGCTTGCCCTGGAGGACCATGGCGACGCGCTCGAGGCCGCTGCCGGTGTCGATGTTCTTGGCGGGGAGGCTCACGCGGCGCCCGTCGGGGTGCTGGTAGAGCTGCATGAAGACGAGGTTCCAGATTTCGAGGAACCGGTCGCTGTAGCCGACGCCGGCCGGGCGGCCACCGGGGCCGGTGTGGAGGCGCGCCTCGGCGGGGTCCCGGGAGGGGTCGAGGTCGTAGTAGATCTCGCTGTCGGGGCCACAGGGGCCGCTGGCGCCAGCGGTATCTTTCGGGAAGCTGAACCAGTAGTTGAGGTCTTCGTCGCGGCGATGGATGTGGTCATCGGGGAGGCCGACCTCGCGCCAGGCGGCGTAGGCCTCATCGTCATCGAGGTAGATGGTGGCGTGCAGGCGGGCAGGCTCGAGGCCGTAGACCTCGGTGAGGAGCTCCCAGGCCCAGCGGATGGCTTCGCGCTTGAAGTAGTCGCCGAAGCTGAAGTTGCCGAGCATCTCGAAGGCGGTGAGGTGGCTGAGGTCGCCGACTTCTTCGATGTCGGTGGTACGGAAGCATCGCTGGACGGTGACCACGCGGGGTGCAGCCGGCGGCTCTTCGCCCATGAACTGGGGCTTGAACTGCTGCATGCCGGCCGATGTGAACATGGAGGTTGGGTCGCCGATGGGGACGAGGGGCCAGGAGGGAAGGAGGACGTGGCCGCGTTCGCGGAAGAAGGAGATGAAGGTGTCGCGGATTTCGTCGGAGGTGCGAGGCCGGCTGCTCATGGAGTGGGAACATCCTATGGGTCCCGCGCGCGGGGTGTCGAGAGGAGCCGTGGGGCGGCCGCAGTAGCCTTGACAGGCGATCTGGGGCATTCCTAGCATGGTTTGCGGACGGGATATTCGTCCGTTATGCGTGCCGCACCTGACCCTCCCAGTACGATGGTGGACGCCCGCGGCAGCGCCGGAGCGGGGCGATGAGCGGTCCTGGGGTGATTGTGCTCGCGGCGGGCCTTGGGACGCGGATGCGGTCGAGCCTGCCGAAGGTGCTGCACCCGGTGTGCGGCGTTCCGATGGTGCGGCACGTCGTGGAGGCGGCACGGGGGCTGGAGCCGGGGCGGATCATCGTCGTCACGGGACACCAGGCAGCAAGGGTTGAGGCCGCGCTTGCGGAGGCGGGCGTCGCGTTCGTGCGCCAGGAGGTGCTCGATGGGACGGCCGGCGCGGTGCGCCGCTGCAGGGATGCGCTGGCAGGGTGCGAGCGGATTGTAGTGCTGAACGGCGACGTGCCGCTGATCACGGCGGAGAGCCTGCGGGCGCTGGTCGCGGCGGGCGGTGGCCGGCCGCTTGCGTTTGTGAGTACGGAGGTGTCGGAGCCGGGGCGGCTCGGGCGCGTGTTGCGCGATGGGCGCGGCGAGGTGGTCAGGGTGGTGGAGGCGGCGGAGTACGACGGGCCCGGGGGGCCGGCCGAGGTGAACGCGGGGCAGTACGTGTTTGATGCGGAGTGGCTGTGGGACCGGCTGGCACTGGTGCCGATAAGCGCAACGGGGGAGTACTACCTGACCGCCCTGGTGGAGCTGGCGGCGGCGGAAGGCCGGCCTGCCGGGACGGTCCGGGTGACGCCGGACGAGGCACTGGGGGTGGATGACCGGGTACGGCTGGCGGCAGCGGAGAGCATCCTCCGGCGGCGGATCCTGGAACGGGTGATGCTGGCGGGGGTTACCGTGGAGGACCCGGCCAGTACGTTCATCGGGGCGGAGGCCGAGTTCGAAGCGGATGTGACGGTGCTGGCGGGGAGCCGCATTGAGGGGCGCAGCCGGGTCGCGACGGGGGCAGTGATTGGCCCGAATACGACGCTTCGTAATGTAGTAATCGGGGCGGGGAGCCGCGTCGAGGCGTCGGTGGTGGAGGATTCGACGGTGGGCGCGGGGTGCACCATCGGGCCGTTCGCGCACATCCGCGGCGGGGCGGAGATCGGGGACGGGTGCGAGGTGCGGAACTACGCGGAGGTGAAGAACTCACGGCTTGGCCGCGGTGTGAAGATGCACCATTTCAGCTACCTGGGCGACGCGGACGTTGGGGAGGGGGCGAACATTGCGGCGGGGACCATCACGTGCAATTACGACGGGATCGCGAAGCACCGGACGGTGATCGGTGCGCGGGCATTCATCGGGTCGGACACGATGCTGGTGGCGCCGGTGACGGTTGGCGATGACGCGTTCACGGCGACGGGTTCGGTGGTAACGCGGGACGTGCCGGCGGGGGCGAGCGTGCGCGGGGTGCCAGCGCGGCCGTTCGAACGGAAGGAGCGCGGGCCAGCGTCGCCCTGAGGGGCGGGGGCGCCACCATGGAACCGGCAATCGTGGGGGTCATCGTGGTGGTGGTGCTGGGGAGCGTGGCGCTGGCCGCGGTCTCCGCGGCGGAGGCTGCGCTCGAGCGTGCCAGCGACGTTCGGATCCGCGCGCTTGCGGCACGGGGCAATCGGCAGGCGAAACGCATCGCGCCGTCGGTCGAGCAGCCGGGGCGGTACCTTGGTGCGATCACCGCGGGCCGGGTGCTCATCGCGTCGCTGGTGGTGTCGCTGTGCGCCTACCTCGGACTCGAGGCGAGGGGCGGGTTTGCCGGGGTAGTGGGGTACGGCATGCTGGGGGGATTGCTTATCGCCATGGTGCAAATGGCGGTGGGGATGGTGGTCGCACGGGCGCCGGAGTTTGCCGCGCTGCAGCTTTCGGGCGTGGCGGTGGCCACGCGGCGGGTGTTTGCGCTGCCGGCGCTTGTGCTCGGGCTGCCGGCAACGCTCGCGGCGCGTTCGATCCGGCTGGTGACGCCGGAGCCGGAGACAGACATCCTGGCGCTGGTGGAACGCGAGGAGGTGGAGGGCGGGGTGGAGGAGCAGGAGCGGCGGATGATCCGCGGGGTGATCGGGCTGGAGGACAAGACGGCACGGGAGATCATGGTGCCGCGGATCGACGTCGCGGCAGCGGAGATTTCGGCGACGGTGGGCGAGGTCGCGAGCCTGGTAACGGAGCGCGGCGTGAGCCGGGTGCCCGTGTACCGGGAGACGATCGACGACATCGTGGGGCTCGTGTACGCGAAGGACCTGCTGCGGGCGATTGCGAATGGCGGGGCCGAGCGGCCGGTAAGCGACCTGGTGCGCGAGGCGTACTTCATCCCGGAGTCGAAGCGGCTGGACGAGCTGCTGACGGAGATGCAGGCGCGGCGGACGCACATGGCGATCGTGGTCGACGAGTACGGCGGCACCGCGGGGATTGTGACGATCGAGGACCTGCTTGAGGAGATCGTTGGGGAGATCGAGGACGAATACGATGTGGCGCGACCGCCGATCGAAGTGCTGTCGCCGGATGAGGTGGTGCTGGATGCGAGCACGAACATCGATGCGCTGCGGGAGCTGTTCGGCATCGAGGTGGAGTCGGAGGACTTCGACACAATTGGGGGGTTCTTGATCCACCACCTGGGGCGGCTGCCGGCGGTTGGCGACGAGGTGGAGGTGAACGGGCTGACGCTGCGGGTGTTGAGCATGTCGGGGAGGCGGGTGCGGCGGCTCCGGATCTCGCGGCAGCGGACTGGGGCACCACAGGAGGTTGTGGCGCACTGAGGGGCTGCTGCTAGGATGCGCGGGGCATGGACGATGCTGACGAGCTGGCGTACTGGCTGGCGCTCCGCCGCGCGGGGCTGGGCACGACGAGCTTTGCGCTCCTAATCGCGAAGTTTGGGTCGGTGGCGGCGGCGTGGGAGGCCCCGGCGGAGGCGCTGCGCGCGGCGGGGATCGACCAGCAGTACGTGCGGCGGGTGGTACAGGTGCGGGCCGGGTTTGCCCCGGGGCGGGAGCTGGCGGCGCTTGAGCGTGCGGGCGCGCGGGCGGTGACGTGGGGGGATGCTGCGTACCCGGCGCGGTTGCGGGAGATTCCGCAGAGCCCACCGGTGCTGTTTATCCGGGGGAGTGCGGGGCCGGAGTTCGAGCAAGCCGTGGCTGTGGTGGGGACGCGGAATGTGACGCCGTACGGGAGGCAGGTGGCGGAGGCATTCTGCGAGGCGCTCGCGGAGCTGGGGGTGGCGATCATCAGATCGCGCACAGGGTGGCGGTGGAACGTGGGACGCCGACGGTGGCGGTCCTCGCGGGTGGGATCGACCAGGTGTACCCCCGGGAGCACGCGGGGCTGGCGGAGCGGATCGTGGAGCACGGCTGCCTGGTGAGCGAGTACCCGGTGGGGACGCCGGCGCGGCGCGATTACTTCCCGCGGCGGAACCGGATTCTTTCGGGGCTGGCACGGGCGGTGCTGGTGGTGGAGGCAGGGGAGGGGAGCGGCGCGCTGCATACGGCGAACTGGGCGTTCGAGCAGGGCCGTGACGTGTATGCGGTGCCGGGAAGCGTGTTTTCGCCGCAGAGTGCGGGGACGAACCAGCTCATCCGGGAGAGCACCGCCAAACTCGTGGCGCGGCCGGAGCAGCTGTGCGAGGAGCTGAACCTGCTGGGGAGTGGTGCGCAGCTTCCGCTGCGGCCAGCTGCGGCGGCCGGGGTGGCGCGGCGTGTGGAGGTAGCGGGCAGCGACGACCCCATCCTGCAGTTGCTGGCCGGGGGGCCGCTGCACGTGGACGAGATGGTGCGCGCGCTGGGGATGCCGGCGGCGGAGGTTTCGGGGGCGCTGGCGATGCTGGAGATCGACGGGCTGGTGCGGCAGGCCGGGCCGATGGTCTACGCCATTGCCTGAACGTTGCCGAATTGGGCAGTACCGGGAGGTTGCCGTGCTGGACAGATGGGCGCGGGCATCTCTACCTTGGAAAGTCCCGGCTGGCGGGGAGTTGAGATTGCGAGAAGAGACGTGGCGACGGCAACTGCGACGCGACGGGTGAGGAAGAAGGATGCGGGCGATGCGCCGGCTGTGACGGCGGAGGCGGGCGAGGGCCGCCCGGCGGGCCGGAAGAAGGGCTCGCGCTACCTGGTGGTGGTGGAATCGCCGACGAAGGCGCGGACGCTGCAGGGGATCCTGGGGCCGGAGTACGACGTCTTGGCCTCGTACGGGCACGTGCGCGATCTGCCGGAGTACGGCTACGGGGTGCAGGATGTGGAGGCGCTCGACTTCCGGCCGAAGTACGTGGTGGTGAAGGACCGACAGGCGCGGGTGGACAAGGCGGAGGTGATCCGGGCGATTGCCGAGGCGGCCAAGCGGGCGGAGCGGGTGTTCTTGAGCACCGACCCGGACCGGGAGGGCGAGGCGATTGCGTGGCACATCAAAGAGGCGGCTGGCATCCCGGATGAGAAGGTGACCCGGGTCGTGTTCCACGAGATCACCCGCCCGGCCATCGAGGCGGCCTTCGCAGAGGCGCTGGGGCGCGGGACGGGCGACACGGGGCACCATCGGCGGGAGCCGGGCCGGCTGGATATGCACCTGGTGGATGCGCAGCAGGCGCGGCGTGTGCTCGATCGGCTGATTGGCTACCCGCTGACGTGGTTCGTGCAGAAGAAGGTGACGCGGGGGGCGAGCGCGGGCCGGGTGCAGAGCGTGGCGCTTGGGCTGATTGTGAAACGGGAGCGTGAGATCCAGGCGTTCCGGCCGGTGGAGTACTGGACGATCGAGGCACGGCTGGCGAAGGCCGGGCGGGAGTTTGGGGCAGAGCTCGTTTCGTTCGCAGGGATGCCGAAGGGCGCAAAGATGCGGCCGGAGTTCGGCCCGGCGGGGCCTGCCATCCCGGACGAGGCAACGGCGCGCGGCCTGGTGCAGCGCTTGGAGCGGGCCGCCTTCGCGGTGGAGAGCGTGAAACCGGGCCAGCGAAAGGTGAGCCCGGCGCCGCCATTCACGACGAGCTCGTTCCAGCAGGCGGCGGTGAACGTGCTGGGACTTGGGACAGCGCGCGCGATGAGCATCGCCCAGCAACTGTACGAGGGCGTGAACGGGATGCCCGGCCTGATTACCTACATGCGGACCGACTCGGTGAACGTTTCGCCGGTGGCCCAGGAGCAGGCGCGAGCGTACATCCGGGAGACGTGGGGGAGCGAATTCGTGCCGGAGAAGCCGCGCGCCTACCGAACGCGGGCGCGGGGCGCCCAGGAGGCGCATGAGGCGATCCGGCCGACGGACCCCGGGCTGGTGCCGCAGCGGTTGCGGGGCGTGCTCAGCGCCGAGCAGCTGAAGGTGTACGAACTGATCTGGCGGCGGTTCATGGCGAGCCAGATGAGCGACGCGGTGTACCGGACCCTGAGCGTGGAGATCGCCGCCCGGGAGGACGGCAGCGCAGAACCGGCGGGCCGCTTCCGGGCATCGGCACGGATGCTTACGTTCGAGGGGCACCTGAAGGTGTACGGCGCGGAGGCGGCCGATGCCGGGGAGGACGGCGAGCAGGTGGTGGATTCGCTGCCGGAGCTTGTCCCGGGCGATGCGCTGGAACGGGAGGCGGTGGACGCAAAGCGGCACGAGACGCAGCCGCCGCCGCGGTACACGGAGGCGTCGCTCGTGAAGGCGCTGGAGGAGCTGGGCATCGGCAGGCCGAGCACGTATGCGAGCATTGTGCAGACGGTGCTGAAGCGGGAGTACGTGCGGAAGGAGGGGCGCCAGCTCGTGCCGCAGGAGCTGGGGTTCATCGTGCACGACCTGCTGGAGCGGCACATGAAGAAGTACGTGGATGTGCCGTTCACGGGCGAGATGGAGGAGGAGCTCGACGAGGTAGCTTCGGGCGAGCGGGAATGGATGGAGGTGCTGCGGGAGTTCTGGCCGTCGTTCAAGGCGGAGCTGGACCGTGCCGAGGCGGAGGCGGAGAAGGAGCAGACCCCGACGGATATCCGCTGCGAGGGGTGCGGGCAGGCGAACCTGGTGGTGAAGTGGGGGCGGAGCGGGAAGTTTTTTGGGTGCCCGCGGTACCCGGAGTGCACGTTCACGCTGCCGATGGGGCCGGATGGGCAGCCGCAGCGGGTGAGCGAGCCGGTGCCGATTGCCTACCGCTGTCCGCGCGACGGCGGCCGCCTTCTGAAGAAATCGGGGCGGTTCGGGGAGTACGTGGAGTGCGAGAATCGGGCCGCCGGGAGCTGCGACTTCCGCGGGGGCGTGCCGGTAGGCGTGCCCTGCCCGGAGGAGCCGGAGACGGGACAGCTGGTGGAGAAGCAATCCAAGCGGGGGACGTTCTACGCGTGCTGGAACTACCCGGATTGCAGCTACACGACCAACAGCCTGGAGCCCGGGAGGATGGCGCCGGCGCGACCGCCTGAGGTTCGCGAGGAAGCGAACCGGAAGCTGAAGGAGCGGAGCGAGCGGGGCAAGGCGGCGTTTGCCAAGCGACGGGCGAACGCGGCGGCGGCGCGCCGGGCGAGCTGAGCGGCTCGCGGGGGCGGGTTTCCCAGCGGGGCTTACCGGTGCAGAATGCCGTTATGGTAATCGGAGCGCCGCATCGCACGGCGGAGGCGTTTCTCGAGGCGTACCTGCGTGAGCTGGCCGCGGTGGGCGGACGTTCGCGGTACACGATACGGAACTACCGGAACGATATCGGCGCCTTCCTGCGGTGGTGCCGGGAGCGGGAAGTGGAACCGCTGGCGGTGAATCGGCAGCGATTCCGGGAGTACCTGGGGGAACTGAAGGACGGGGGAATGGCGCCGGCATCGCTGACGCGCCGGGCGAGCACGGTGCACGGGTTTTACCGCTACCTCCAGCGCGAGGGGGTGACGGAGCGGGATCTGCTCCACGGCGCGGCGTTGCCGAAGCGGCCGCGGCGGTTGCCGAAGGTGCTGGATCCGGGTTCACTCGCCCGGATGATCGAGGCGCCGGACCCGGCGACGCCCGCTGGGTTGCGGGACCGGGCCCTGATGGAGCTGCTGTACGGCGGCGGGCTGCGGATTTCGGAACTCGTGGCACTCGACCTCGGGCAGGTGAACCTGGCGGAGGGGCTGGCGGTGGTGCACGGCAAGGGGTCGAAGGAGCGCGTCGTGCTGTTCGGCGAGCCGGCGATGGAGGCGCTGGAGCGGTACCTGGAAGCGGGGCGCCCGGCCCTCGCGGCGAGGGCGAAGGGGAGCGTGCCGGCGGCGCTCTTCCTGAATCGCTTCGGCGGGCGGCTGACCGCGCGATCGGTGCAGGCGCTCGTGAAGCGGTATGCGGTGGAGGCAGGTATTCCGGTGGAGGTTCACCCGCACCTGTTCCGGCATTCGTTCGCGACGCACCTGCTGGACGGTGGGGCGGACCTGCGGATCGTGCAGGAGCTGCTGGGCCACTCGTCGGCATCGACGACGCAGATTTACACGCATGTGAGCAGGGCGAAGCAGGCTGAGCTGGCGGCAGCGGCGTGGGAGCGGCTCGCCGAGGAGGCGATGGAGAGCGGGCGCGCCCGTCGGCGACGCGCGGCCGGGCACGGGTGACAGGCGGGGTGCCGGATCGGACAATCGGCGGGACATGGAGATCCTGCTGGCACACGGTCCGAACCTGAACCTGCTGGGGGAGCGGAACCCGGCGGTGTACGGCACGACGACGCTGCTCGCCATCGAAGCGGATGTGGCCGCGGCGGCGAATGCGCGCGGCGCGGCGGTGGTGTGCTTCCAGACGAACCACGAGGGGGCCATGATCGACGCGCTGCACCGGTACCGCCGGACGGTGCAGGGCGTGGTGCTGAACGCCGGGGCGTGGACGCATACCTCGGTCGCGCTGCGGGACGCCATCGAGGCGGTGCAGCTTCCGGTGGTGGAGGTCCACCTTTCGAACACGCACCGGCGGGAGGCGTTCCGCCACCGGTCGCTGATTGCGGGGGTCTGCATCGGGCAGGTGACCGGGCTGGGGCGCGAGGGGTATCGCGTGGCGACGAACCTGCTGCTGGACTACCTGGAGGCGCGGCGATGAACGGACGGATAGAGCGGCTGCGGGCGCTGCTGGAGCGTGAAGGGCTGGACGGGCTGCTGATTTCGGCTCCCGGGGAGGAGGGCCCGGGGTGGGAGGCACGCGCGTACCTGGCCGGTTTCACGGGGTCGGCGGGGGTGCTGCTGGTGACGCGGGGGGCGGCGGTGCTGGCGGTGGATTCGCGCTACTGGGAGCAGGCGGAGCGAGAGGCAGGGCCGCGCGGAGTTCGCGTGCTGCGTGCGCAGGGGCCGCGCCAGGGGTGGCTGCGGGAGGTGGTCGGTGAGGCCGGAGCGGCGGGGAAGCGGGTGGGCGTTTCGCCCCGGGATGTGACCTACGCCGGGTATCTGCTGCTGGAGGAGGCGATCGGCGGGCTGCCGGCGGGGGACCGGCCGGAGCTGGTGCCGGCGCCGGGGCTCGTCGAGGAGCTCCGGCGGGTGAAGGACCGGGAGGAACTGGCGGCGATCGAGGAGGCGATCGCCATCGCCGACCGTGCGTTCGAGCGGCTGACAGCGGCGCTGGCGCCGGGGATGACCGAGGACGAAGCTGCGGCTGCGTTCGAGCGGTTTGTGCGCGTGGAGGGCGGGAGCGGCATCTCGTTCCCGTCGATCATCGCGGGCGGGGCGTGGAGCGCGATGCCGCACGCGAGCCCGCGGCGGGTGCCGCTCGACGCCGGGGCGCCAATCGTGATCGATGTGGGTGCGCGGTACCGGGGCTACTGCTCGGACCTGACGCGAACGGTGGTGCTGGGGGAGCCTGACGATACCTTCCGGGAGGTGTACGCGGTGGTGGCGGCGGCCCAGGCGGCGGCGATCGAGGGAGTGGAGCCGGGGATGCGGGCAGCCGATGCGCACGAGCTCGCGCACGCAGTTATCCGGGCGGCGGGTTATGGGGAGCGGTTCGGGCACGGGCTGGGGCACGGGGTTGGACTGGCCGTGCATGAAGACCCGTATCTCGGTCCGTCATCGGACCATGTTCTCGAAGAGGGGATGGTGGTTACCATTGAGCCAGGCATCTATGTGCCGGGCTGGGGCGGGGTGCGCATCGAGGACATCGTTGTGCTCGAAGATGGGAAGGCGCGCGTCCTGAGCCATGCACCGAAACTGAGACTGCAGGAGTAGCGAGATGATTTCGACGGGAGAGCTGAAGAAGGGCGCGACGATCGAGCTCGACGGGAAGCTGTACACGATCCTGGACTATGCGCACATCAAGATGGGGCGGGGCTCGGCGCAGGTGCGGATCAAGTTCCGGGACGTGCGGAGCGGGGCGATCATCGAGCAGACGTTCCAGGCCGGGACGAAGTTCCAGCGGGCGCGGGTGGAGCGGCGGGAGATGCAGTACCTGTACAACGATGGCGAATTCTTCTACTTCATGAACACGGAGACGTTCGAGCAGATCCCGGTTGGCGCGGACAAGGTGGGCGACGCGGCGAAGTACCTGAAGGAGAACGACACCTGTGAGCTGGTGCTGTACGGCGACGAGGTGATCGGGGTGGAGCTGCCGATTACGGTGGAGCTGACGGTGACGCAGACGGAGCCGGGGTTCAAGGGCGACACGGCGACGGGTGGCACGAAGCCGGCGACGCTGGAGACGGGGCTGGTGGTGCAGGTGCCGCTGTTCGTGGAGGAGGGGACGAAGATCCGGGTGAACACGGAGACGGGTGCCTACATCGAGCGGGTGCAGTGAGCCTGCGATGAGGGGGCGCAGGGGGCGGCCGACGGCGCAGCAGGGGTTCCCTGCGTGGGGAACGGACCCGGGGGATCAGGCCCTTGAGGAGGGGGGGCCCGGGGATGCACCCGGCGAGGGACGCGTGGGCGTATCGACAGGGCCGGCGGCGCTGCCGGTATCGGCGGTGGTGGCGTTCGTCCGGGAGTACCTGGAGTCGAGCGAGCTCCTGGCGGACCTGTGGGTGGTGGGGGAAGTCTCGAACTTCTCGCGCAGCCAGCTGGGGCACCGGTACTTCACGTTGAAGGACGAGAAGGCGCAAATCCGCTGCGTGATGTGGCGGGACCGGATGCGGGGCTTCCAGCTGCGCAACGGGGAGCGGGTCATCG
>FWWM01007020.1_pt1 | contig 23009 bp, 22 predicted proteins | sample 2228351 | NCBI WGS metagenome assembly FWWM01 (sample SAMEA103939774, study PRJEB20133) | metagenome
GCCGTCTGCGGCCGCGCGCCCGCCGGCCGGCCCGGCACCCGCGCCGGAACGCGCGGCGCCCGCGCGCAGCGACCCGGCCGACGTGGCCCTGCGCGAGCTGACGCTGGCCTGGTTCGAGGCGCGCGGGTATCGCGGCTCGCCGGCTTCACCCGCCGTGCGGCCGATCGAACTGGTGCTGCGACACAAGGGCGATCCGGCGCGTGCCTACGCGTTCGTCGTCGAGCCGCAGCGCCTGACCGGCGAACGCGTCGACGCGCTCGCCGAACAAGCGCGCTCGATCGGTCTGCTGCGCCTGTTGATCGTCGCCGACGGCGGCGCGGAGGCGTCCGCCGCCACGCGGCGCAAGGGCGTGCGGCTGATCGACCGCCGGGCGATGGATGCGGAACTGAAGAAGCTCGACCTGCCGATCGCCGCGAAGATCATCGCGGTGGCGCGCAGCCGTACGGTCGCGCGCGCGGCCGCGACGGTGCACTGACCGACTCGCGGTCGATCCGGCGCGCCGAAGCTGCGCGCGATCAAGCGTCGGGTCCGGGCGCGGACTAGGATGACTGCGTTCCGGTTCCGACGCATCGGCCATGTTCCAGGATCGCAGCGACGCAGCGCGCCGGCTCGCCCGCGCGCTCGAACACTACAAGGGTCGAAATCCGCTCGTGCTCGGGATCCCGCGCGGCGCGGTCCCGATGGCGCGTGACATCGCGCGCGCGCTCGGCGGCGAAGTCGACGTCGTGCTCGTGCGCAAGCTGCGCGCGCCGGGGCAGCGCGAGTTCGCGATCGGCGCGATCGACGAGTCGGGCTGGTCGTACCTGAATCCCGAAGCGTCCTTCGTCCACGTTTCGGACGAGTACCTGCAGGCCGAGAAGGAAGAGCAGCTCGCGACGATGCGTGCGCGGCGTCGCGCGTACACCGCGCAGCGCCCGCCGATTGATCCGGCCGGCCGCATCGTGATCGTGGTCGACGACGGGCTGGCGACCGGCTCGACGATGATCGCCGCGCTGCACGCGCTGCGCGCGAAGAATCCGGCGAAGCTCGTCTGCGCGGTCCCGGTCGCGCCGCCCGATACGCTCGAGCGCGTGCGGCCGCTGTGCGACGAACTGGTGTGTCTGGAGTCGCGCCGCGACTTCTGGGCGGTGAGCCAGTTCTACGCTTCCTTCCTTCAGGTCGAAGACGACGAGGTCGTGGCGGCGCTGGCGGGCAAGTAGCGCACGAACCAGTCGCGCGCGGCAAGCGCGGCCTGCTCGAGCGTGCCGGGCTCCTCGAACAGATGCGTGGCGCCGGGGACGACGACGAGGTCGTGGACGCAGCGAAGCCGGCGCGCCGCGGCCCGGTTCAGCGCCAGCACTTCGCGATCCCATTCGCCGACGATCAGGCGCGTCGCTGCGCGCACGCGCGCGAGGTCTTCCGGCGGCGCGAGGTCCGGACGCCCGCCGCGCGAGACGACCGCGCGCACGGCTTCGCCGAGTTCGGCGGCGGCGATCAGCGCCGCGGCCGCACCCGTGCTCGCGCCGAACAGACCGAGCGGCAGCTCGTTCAACCGCGCCTCGCGCCGCGCCCAGCCGCAGGCGGCGGCGAGCCGGCGCGCCAGCAGCGGGATGTCGAAGCGCGCGGCGCGTTCGGTGTCCTCCGCCGGCGTCAGCAGATCGAACAGCAACGTAGCGAGCCCGTCGTCGTTGAGTGCGCCCGCCACGTAGCGGTTGCGCGGCGACAGCCGGCTGGAGCCGCTGCCGTGCGCGAACAGCACCAGCCCGCGCGCGGCCGACGGCAAGGTGAGATCGCCGGGCAGCGTGATGCCGTCGGCGGCGATCGCGACGGCGCGCGGTTTCATCGCGCGTGCAGCCGCACCGGGATGCGGCGCGGGCCGAAGGCGCCTTCGAACCGGCCGAAGCGTCCGGCGATCGCGGTCGCACAGTGGGGACAACGGCCGTCCACCGTCAGCTCGTAGCGCAGGATGCGGTGCCAGTCGCGTTCGATCAGCGCGGCGTGGCAGCCCGGGCAGAAGGTCGTTCCGCCTTCGGTGTCGTGCACGTTGCCCGTGTAGACGTAGTGCAGGCCCTCTTTTAGCGCGATGCGGCGCGCGCGAGCGAGTGTGGCGGGCGGGGTGGGTGGCGGATCGGTGAGCTTCCAGTCCGGGTGAAACGCGGTGAAGTGCAGCGGCACCTGCGGACCCAGTTCACGGCAGACCCAACGGCTCAACGCGCGGATCTCCTCGTCGGAGTCGTTTTTGGTCGGGATCAGCAGCGTCGTGATTTCGGTCCAGACATCGGTTTCGTGGACGAGGTACTTCAGCGTGTCCAGCACCGGCGCCAGGTGCGCGCCGGTCAGCTTGAAGTAAAAGTCCTCGGTGAACGCTTTCAGGTCGACGTTGGCCGCGTCCATCTTCGCGTAGAAGTCGCGGCGCGGCTCGGGGTGGATGTAGCCGGCGGTGACCGCGACCGTCTTCAGCCCGCGCGCGTGGCAGGCATCGGCCGTGTCCATCGCGTACTCGGCGAAGATCACCGGGTCGTTGTAGGTGAAAGCCACGCTCTTGCAGCCGGTGGCGAGCGCCGCTTCGGCGATCTCGTCGGGGCTCGCCCGGTCCATCAGCCGGTCCATCTCGGTCGACTTGGAGATGTCCCAGTTCTGGCAGAACTTGCAGGCGAGGTTGCAGCCCGCGGTGCCGAACGAAAACACCGCCGAGCCGGGATAGAAGTGATTCAGCGGCTTTTTCTCGATCGGATCGACGCAGAAGCCGGACGAACGGCCGTAGGTCGTCAGCACCATCGCATCCCCGATGCGCCGGCGCACGAAGCACAGACCGCGCTGGCCTTCGTGCAGCCTGCAGTCGCGCGGGCACAGGTCGCACTGGATGCGGCCGTCGGGCAGCCGGTGCCACCAGCGCGCGGGGTAGAGGCTTTCGGCGGGCGCGTTCATGCGGGCACCTCGTCCTCGGACCACTTGCGCACGGTGTAGCGCGACACGCGCAGCTCGTCGGACCAGAACGCTTCCGGCAGTCCCGCCTTGCGCTTGAGCTGCGCGAGGAAGCGGCGCGGGTCGGGCAGCGTCTGCCAGACCTGCGGCAGGAAAGTGCTGCGCCGCTCGCCGAATTCGAGCACCACGCCGTCCACATGCGGACGCAGCGCGGCGACCAGTTCGCGTTCGCCGGCCACCCGCAGCGGCTCGGGTTCGGACAGCAGCGACACCTCGATGCGGATCGCGTCGAACTCGTATCGCGCCAGCGGCGGAAAACGCGGATCGGCGAATGCCGCCGCGCGCGCGTTGTGCGCGACGTCCTCGCCGAGCGGACGCTGCGCGCGCAGCGTGCCGATGCAGCCGCGCAGCTCGCCGCCGCTGCGCAGAGTCACGAAACTGGCGCCCGGCTCGTCGAGGAAGGGTGCGGCCGCGTGCGCGCGCGCCGGCAGGCCGAGCTCGCGCGCGATCGCGCCGCGCGCCAGCGTCGTCAGCACGACACCGGCATCGTCGGTCTGGCGCGCGTCCTCGTCGTCGGACTCGCAGAACGCGAGCGCGGCGTAGCCGACCACGCGGCGGCGGTCGCCCGCCGTGTCGCCGGAGTTGCGCGCGTCGAGCAGTTCGGGCTGCATGCCGCGCCGGCGCGCGAGCTGCAGCAAACCGTTGACCGGCGTGGCGCCGCACGCCTGCCAATGATCGAGCCGCGGCTCGAGCGCCAGGATCGCCGTGAGCGTGGCCGCGTCGGCTTCGCGCGCCTGCGCATACGGCAGGTAATGCGACAGATCCGAGCTGACCACGATCAGCGTCTCCGCGCCGCCCCACACCCGCTCCAGCGCCTGCGCGACCTCGGACGGTTCGGCATCGCCGACCGCGAGCGGCACCACGCGGAAGTCGCCGAGCGCCGTCTGCAGGAAGGGAAGCTGCACTTCGAGCGAATGTTCGAGCGCGTGCGCGGAGGGACTTTCGACGACTTGCGGCAGGTCGCGCAACGCGGCGATCGCGGCGGCGTCGACCTCGACTTCGCCGAGCGGGGTGGCGAAGCGGTCGGCACCGGGCAGCGCCAGCCCGCGAAGGGCCACACGGTGCGTCGGGCCGAGCAGCACGACGCGGCGGATCCGCTCGCGTGCCGCATCGAGTGTCGCGTAGGCGGACGCGGCGATCGGACCGGAGTAGATGTACCCCGCGTGCGGCGCGATCAGCGCCTTGGGCACGCGCGGCGGCAGCGGCGGTCGCGCCTGCGCCAGCAGCGCCCGCACTTCGCCGCGCAACGCGTCGGCGTGCGCCGGATAGAACATCCCGGCGACGGCGGCCGGTCGAATCGCCGGCCTGAATGTCTGCATCATGGCGGCCCTCCCGCGGACCGACCGGTACATCGTACGCCGGACGTGGGGACGTTGCAGCGCGCGTCAAGCGGCAGGCGCAACCGCGCCGCGCCGCCTGAGCCGCCGTCAGCCCGGGCGGCGCGCCTCGAGCTCGGCCACGCGCGCTTCGAGCGCGTCGAGCTTGGCGCGCGTGCGCGCGAGCACCTGCGACTGCGTGTCGAACTCTTCGCGCGTGACCAGATCGAGCCGCGCGAACTGCTGGTTGAGCAGCGCCTTGAGGTTCTTGCGCAGGTCCTCGGCGGGGGTGTCGGCCAGCAGCGCGAGCACACGGTTCTGCAGTTCGTCGAGAAAGGAGGTTTTGTCCATCGTGCGCCGATCGGGGCGTTGATGGCGCCGAGTCTATACGTCCGCTCGGCACCCGGTTGGTGCGCACGTGCGCCCTCCGCGTGCACGAGTCCGTTGCGAAGCCGCGATCGCGCCGCCCGATGCACCGCCGGCGTGCGCGCAGCGCGTGGCATGCATGTTGCTGAACCTTGATCGGAAGTTTCCGCATCAACCTTTCGAGGAAAGGAAAGCAATGAAAAAGCTGATCCATGCATCCGGCGCCGCGGCGCTGCTGCTGCTGCTGTCTGCCACGGGGGCGCTTGCGCAGCCCAAGGCCGAACCGGAGTTCACGTTCACCGGAAACGCGGGACTGTTCAGCGACTACCGGTTCCGCGGCTACACGCAGACCGGCTACAAACCTGCGTTCCAGGGCGGTTTCGACTTCGCGCACAAGTCCGGCTTCTACTTGGGCAACTGGAACTCGAACGTCGAGCAGGCGCTGTACAACGGCGCCAGTCTCGAGATGGACTTCTACGGCGGCTTCAAGGGCGCGGTGGGCGACATCGGCTACGACGTCGGCTACCTCTATTACCTCTATCCGAACAGCGGTGCGCTCGGCTCGGTGAAGATCAAGAACGGCGAGCTGTACGTCGGCGCGTCGTACGGGCCGCTGTCGGCGAAGTGGTACTACGCGACGACCAGGTTCTTCTCGATCGGCCAGGGCGTGCCCGGCGTCGACACCAAGGGCTCGTGGTATCTGGATCTCGCCGGCACGCTCGATCTGGGCGGCGGCTGGACCGCGACCGCGCACTACGGCTATCAGAAGATCAACGACGGCAAGGCGGCAGGCTTGCTCGAGGACAAGGTCAGCGATTACAAACTCGGCATCGCCAAGGACGTCGGCGGCTGGGCACTCGGCGCGGCCGTGGTCGGCACGTCGGAGAAGAACCTGTTCACGACGGCCGAGAGCGGCTTCACCGAGGGCGCGGGCAAGACCTCCGTGGTGCTGAGCGTGTCGAAGTCGTTCTAGCAGTCCGCAACGCGGCGCGGCGGTCGCCGACCGCGCGCCGCCATCGAAGCAGAGGGGACCATGAAACTGATTACCGCCATCATCAAGCCGTTCAAGCTTGACGAGGTGCGCGAGGCGCTGTCCGCCGTCGGCGTGCAGGGCATCACCGTCACCGAGGTCAAGGGCTTCGGCCGGCAGAAGGGCCACACGGAGCTGTACCGCGGCGCCGAGTACGTGGTCGACTTCCTGCCGAAAGTGAAGGTCGAGGCCGCGGTCGCCGATGACATCGTCGAGCGCGCGATCGAAGCGATCGAGAACGCCGCGCGTACCGGCAAGATCGGCGACGGCAAGATCTTCGTCTACGACCTCGAGCAGGTCATCCGCATCCGCACCGGCGAGACCGGCAAGGACGCTCTTTAACCCGATGATGAGAAATCCCATGAAGAAACTGCTCGTGATGCTTGTCGCCGTCGCGGCCGTTACGCTGGCCTCGGCGCCGACGGTCGCCGTTGCGCAGGCCGCCCCCGGCGCCGAAGCGAAGAAGGACGAAGCCAAGGCCGACGCCGCGCCGGCCGCCGCCGCGCCTGCGCAGGCCGAACCGAAACCGGAGGAGAAACCCGCCGACGCGCCGAAGCCGCCGAACATCAACAAGGGCGACACCGCCTTCATGTACGTGGCGACGGTGCTCGTGATCCTGATGACGATCCCGGGGCTCGCGCTGTTCTACGGGGGGCTGGTCCGCTCGAAGAACATGCTGTCGGTGCTGATGCAGGTGTTCATGACCTTCGCGCTGATTTCGGTGCTGTGGGTGATCTACGGCTACTCGCTGGCGTTCACCGGCGGTTCGCCGTTCATCGGCGGGTTGTCGAAGCTGTTCCTGTCGGGCGTGACGCCCGAATCGGCCGGTGCCACGTTCAGCAAGGAAACGTATATCCCCGAGCTGCTGTTCGTCGCCTTCCAGTGCACGTTCGCCGCGATCACCTGCGCGCTGATCGTCGGCAGCTACGCGGAGCGGATGAAGTTCAGCGCGGTGCTGCTGTTCATGGTCATCTGGTTCACGTTCAGCTACCTGCCGATGGCGCACATGGTGTGGTACTGGGACGGTCCCGACGCGATCAAGGACGAGGCCACACTGCAGGCCGTCACCGACGCGGCCGGCTGGCTGTGGGCCAAGGGCGCGCTGGACTTCGCCGGCGGCACGGTCGTGCACATCAACGCTGGCGTGGCGGGCCTGGTCACGGCGTATTTCCTCGGCAAGCGGATCGGCTACGGCAAGGAGTCGCTCGCGCCGCACAACCTGACGTTGACGATGGTCGGTGCCGCACTGCTGTGGGTCGGCTGGTTCGGCTTCAACGCCGGCTCCAACCTCGAGGCCAACGGCACGGCCGCGCTCGCTTTCGTGAACACGCTGCTGGCCACGGCCGCGGCGGTGCTGTCCTGGACCTTCGCCGAGTGGATGATCAAGGGCAAGCCCTCGATGCTGGGCGCGGCGTCGGGCGCGGTGGCGGGGCTGGTGGCGATCACGCCGGCGTGCGGATTCGTCGGCGTGGGCGGTGCGTTGGTGATCGGGCTCGTCGCCGGCGTGCTCTGCTTCTGGGGCGTCACCGGGCTGAAGAAGATGCTCGGCGCGGACGACGCGCTCGATGTCTTCGGCGTGCACGGCGTCGGCGGCATCGTCGGCGCGCTGCTGACCGGTGTGTTCGCTTCGCCGTCGCTCGGCGGCACGGGGATCTGCAACTACGTCACGAACAAGTGCGGCGATCCGGCCGATTTCCCCGGCATCGCCGCGCAGGTGTGGATCCAGTTCCAGGGCGTGCTGACGGCGATCGTGCTGTCGGCGACCGTGTCCTACGTGGCGCTCGTGATCGTCAAGGCGATCGTCGGCGTGCGGGTGGCCGAGGACGAGGAGCGCGAAGGCCTCGACACGACGTACCACGGCGAGTCGGCATACAAGTTCTGATATCCCGGACGCGGGCTCGCCCGCGCCGGCATACCGCCCGCCGTTGGACCCGACCCGCTGCGCGGTCGGCCAACGGCGGGATCTCGCGGGCCGCGTTGCAGCCCGCTTCGCTTATTCGCCCGACTCCCGAGTTCCAACGGCACGCTTCTTGCGGCAACCCTGGCGTGTGTCTCCAAAGCTCGCCGATCCGCGCCCATTTGCGGCGCGGATGCACCAAGGCGATTCGAGGGCACCCGGCGGGTGCCCTTCTTTTTTTGTGCGTTTCGGGTTCATATCGGGGCATTGGCTAGAATGCCATTGCCCTCCCAAGCGATGCGGGGCGCGCTGCATGCCCGGGTTTTCCGGCCGCAGCCGCGTCGCGCGAATGGACACCCGTGCCGACTTCCGCCGTTCCCCATCCGCCCGTCCCGGCGCTGCTGACCGCTTCGAACGCACCGCTGCTCGAACTGGAGCGCCGTATCCTCGACTCGATGCCGGCGATCGAGCGCTGGTTCAGGCTGCAATGGCAGGAGCACACGCCGCCGTTTTACGGCTCGGTGGATCTTCGCAACGCCGGCTACAAGCTCGCGCCGGTCGACATGAACCTGTTTCCGGGCGGGTTCAACAACCTGAGCGAGGAGATGCTGCCGTGCGCGGTGCAGGCGGCGCAGGCGGCGATCGAACACCTGTGCCCGGACGCGCGCAATCTGCTGCTGTTGCCGGAACGGCATACGCGCAACGTGTTCTACCTCACCAACGTCGCGCAACTGGCGCGCATCCTGCGGACGACCGGGCTGGAGGTGCGCATCGGCTCGCTGTCGGAGGAGATCAAGGGGCCGACGACGATTTCGCTGCCGGGCGGCGATTCGCTGACGGTCGAGCCGCTCGTTCGCAGCGGCAACCGCGTCGGCGTCGCCGGCTTCGATCCGTGCGTCGTGCTGCTGAACAACGATCTGTCGGCGGGCATTCCCCCGATCCTGCGCGATCTGCAGGACCAGGTGCTGGTGCCGCCGCTGCACGCGGGCTGGGCCGTGCGGCGCAAGTCGCATCACTTCGCCGCGTACGACGAAGTGGCCGGCGATTTCGCCGATCTGTTGAAGATCGATCCCTGGATGATCAATCCGTACTTTGCCCGCTGCGGCCAGATCGACTTCCAGAAGCGCGTCGGCGAGGAGTGTCTGGCGAGCAACGTCGACCTGCTGCTCGCGCGCATCCGCGACAAGTACAAGGAGTACGGCATCGCCGAGAGGCCGTTCGTGATCGTCAAGGCCGACGCCGGCACCTACGGCATGGGCATCATGACGGTGCGGGACGCCGCCGAAGTGCGCGACCTGAACCGCAAACAGCGCAACAAGATGGCGGTCGTCAAAGAGGGCCTCGAGGTGACCGACGTCATCATCCAGGAAGGCGTGCCGACCTACGAGGACGTCGACGGTGCGGTCGCCGAGCCGGTCGTCTACATGATCGACCGCTACGTGGTCGGCGGCTTCTATCGCGTGCACACCGAGCGCGGGCGCGACGAAAACCTGAACGCGCCGGGCATGCACTTCGTTCCGCTCGCCTTCGCGCGCAGTTGCAATCTGCCGAATTGCCGCGCGCAGCCCGGTGCGGCCAGCGAAAACCGCTTCTACAGCTACGGCGTGGTGGCGCGGCTGGCCTTGCTCGCCGCCGCGCTCGAGCTGGAGCGCACCGCGCATCTGCTGCCGGCGGCGAACGCGCCGGTCGCCGCCGCGGTCGCGGGCTAGGATGTCGCAGGGCCTTTCCGTTCTTTTCGTCGTCGATCCGCTCGACGCGCTGAAGGCGTACAAGGACTCGAGCGTGGCGATGATGCGCGAGCTTGCGCGGCGCGGCCACGACGTGTGGGCGACCACGCAGCCGGAGATGGGCTGGTGGAGCGACGAGCGCGGCGGCCGCGTGCAGGCGCGCGCGCATCTGCTCGAGCTGGCGCCCGCGTCGGCCGACGAGCACGCGCCGTGGTACGTCGAGCGCGAAGCGGGCGAACGCGAGCTCGCCTCGTTCGACGCGGTGCTGATGCGCAAGGACCCGCCGTTCGACACCGAGTACCTGTATTCGACCTTCCTGCTCGAAGCGGCGCAGCGGCAGGGCGCGCGTGTGTTCAACGACCCGCGCGCGCTGCGCGATCACAACGAGAAGTTCGCGATCAGCGAGTTCGCCGATTACACGGTGCCGACGCTGGTCAGCCGCTCGCCGGAGGCGATCCGCCAGTTCCAGCGCGACCACGGCGACATCGTCGTCAAGCCGCTCGACGGCATGGGCGGCACCGGCGTTTTCCGCCTGCGCCCGGACGATCCGAACACCAACGTGATCCTCGAGACCGTCACGCGCAACGGCAGCCGCACGGTGATGGCGCAGCGGTTCGTCCCGGAGATTCGCGACGGCGACAAACGCGTGCTGTTGATCGGCGGGGAGCCGGTGCCGTTTGCGCTGGCGCGCGTGCCGCGCCCGGGCGAATCGCGCGGCAACCTGGCCGCCGGCGGTATCGGCCGCGCGCAGCCGCTCGGCGAAGCGGACCGCGCGATCGCCGCTGCGCTCGGGCCGGTGCTCGCGCGCCGCGGGCTGCTGCTGGTGGGGCTGGACGTGATCGGCGACTACCTGACCGAAATCAACGTCACCAGTCCGACCTGTTTCGTCGAAATCGCACAGCAGACCGGATTCGACGTCGCCGCGATGTTCGTCGACGCGCTCGAAAAGGCGGTGGCGCGGTGATCGGGGTGATGCTGATCGCGCACCGGCCGCTGGCCAGTGCACTGGCCGCCGCCGCGTCGCATGTCTACAGTTGCGCACCGGAGCGCGCCGAGGACCGCGTGCGCGTGCTCGACATCGCGCCGGACGGCGACGTCGCCGCAGTGACGGCCGCCGCGCGAGCGATGGCGCGCGAGATCGACGACGGCAGCGGGGTGATCGTGCTGACCGATGCGTTCGGTGCCACGCCCGGCAATGTCGCGTCGCAGCTCGCCGAGCCGGGGCGGATCGCGGTCGTCGCCGGCGTCAACCTGCCGATGCTGCTGCGCGTGCTGTGCTACCGCGACGGCACGCTCGCGGACACGGTCGAAAAGGCGCTTGCCGGCGGCACGCAGGGCGTTATGCAGGTGGCCGGCGGCGCCGCGCAACACGGGGAACCGGGCGGGCGGACCGGGACGCAGGACGATGATCTCGCGCGACTTCGTCATCAACAATAAACTCGGCCTGCATGCGCGGCCGTCCGCGCAGTTGACGCAAACCGCCGCGAAGTTCGAAAGCGAAGTCTGGATCGCGAAGAACGGCCGGCGGGTCAACGCCAAGTCGATCATGGGCGTGCTGATGCTCGCCGCCGGGCAAGGCTCGATCGTCACCGTCGATGCCGACGGTCCGGACGAAGCCGAGGCGGTCGCGGCGCTCGGCGCGCTGATCGAATCCGGCTTCGGCGAAAACGAGTAGCGATGCGGCCTGCGCCGGCCGCAACACAAAGCGACACGCGAGGACGCCGCCCGCGCACGCGGCGGACAGGGATGGGCAAGGAGCTGCTGGGCATCGGGGTGGCGAGCGGCGCGGCCACGGGCATCGCGATCGGCCGCGCCCACCTGCTGGCGCCGAGCGAGCTGGATTTCCGCCGCTACACGATCGAGCGCAAGGACGTGCTGCACGAAGTCGCGCGCCTGAACAACGCGTTTTCGATCGTGCGGGCCGAGCTCGACGAGCTGCGCGCCAACGTCTCGCCCGACGCGCCGAACGAGGTGCGTGCCTTCCTCGATCTGCACCGGATGATCCTCGACGACTCGCTGCTCGCCGATACGCCGCGCGACCTCGTGCGGCAGCGGCTGATCAACGCCGAATGGGCGCTCGCGATCCAGCTCGAGGAAGTCTGCCGCCAGTTCGAGTCGATCGACGACGAGTACTTCCGCAGCCGCGCGCAGGACGTGCGGCAGGTCGTCGAGCGCGTGTTGAAGGCGCTGGACAGCGGACGCCCGGCGACGACCGCGCTGCCAAAAAAGCGCGAAGACGGCGAGCGGATCGTGCTGATCGCGCACGATCTGGCCCCGGCGGACATGCTGCACCTGAAGGACCGCACCGACATCGGGCTGGCGGGCTTCGTAACCGAGCTGGGCGGGCCGACCTCGCACACGGCCGTGCTCGCGCGCAGCCTCGGGCTGCCGGCGCTGCTGGGCGCGTCCGGTGCGCGCGCGCAGGTCGCCGAAGGCGACCTCGTGATCCTCGACGCGGAAGCCGGCAAGCTGATCGTCGCGCCGGACGCCGCCGAGCTCACCGAGTATCGCCACAAGCTCAGGCAGCAGACCGAAGCGCGGCTCGCGCTGCGGCGGCTGAAGGGCCGCATCGCGCGCACCCGCGACGGCGTGGCGGTCGACCTGCTCGCGAACATCGAGGCGCCCGAAGATGCGCGCGACGCGCTCGAGGCGGGCGCGGACGGCATCGGCCTGTTCCGGACCGAGTTCCTGTTCATGAACCGCGACGAACTGCCCGACGAGGACGAGCAGTACGAGGCCTACGCCAAGGTCGCGCGCGCGATGAAAGGCAAACCGGTCGTGATCCGCACGCTCGACATCGGTGCCGACAAAGTGCTCAATCCGGCCGCGCGCAAGTCGCTCGGCATGGCGCAGGGCGCGCCGACCGAGGAGTCGAATCCCGCGCTCGGTCTGCGCGCCATCCGCTACTGCCTCGCGTACCCGGAACTGTTCCTGACGCAACTGCGCGCGATCCTGCGCGCCTCCGCCGTCGGCACCGTGCGCATCCTCGTGCCGATGCTCGCGCACGTGCACGAGATCGAGCAGGCGCTCGCGTTCATCGCGCGTGCCAAGGAGCAACTGAAGGATGCGCACCGCAAGTTCGACGCGCGTGTGGCGGTCGGCGGCATGATCGAGGTGCCGGCGGCGGCGCTGTCGCTGCCGGCCTTCGTCAAGCGGCTGAAGTTCCTCGCGCTCGGCACCAACGACCTGATCCAGTACACGCTCGCGATCGACCGCGCCGACGCCAGTGTGGCGCACCTGTACGACCAGCTCCACCCCGCGGTGCTGAAGCTCATCGCGCAGACGATCCGCATCGGCCGGCGCGCGCGCATGCCGGTATCGGTGTGCGGCGAGCTGGCCGGCGAGCTCGCGATGACCGAACTGCTGCTGGGCATGGGGCTGCGGCAGTTCTCGATGCACCCGTCGCAGATCCTGCCGATGAAGGAGCACCTGCTGGAGCTGACGGCCAAGAGCTCCGCGAAACTCGCCGCGCGCGTGCTGCGCGAACACGACCCGATGAGGATCCGCGCGGTGCTGGCGGCGCGCCCGCGGGCCGACCGCTCCGTTTGACACCGCCGCGCGCGCCGCCTACCCTTCGCGACCTGTTTCGCCGCGCCGATTTGCCGACCAGCTTGCGGGCGCGTGGCCTGCGCCACAAATTCCGCTAAACGGTCCTGCGATGTCCCGTCGCAGCCTCGCAATCCCGACGCGGCCGCGATCGGGTTTTTTCGTGGGTCAAGCACATGGTCGTCAAGCCCGGATCCGTCGGGATCGTCGCACCTCAGCCGATGCACTTCGCCGAGCCGCTGCGGCTCGCCAGCGGGGCGTCGATCGGCGACTACACGCTGATGGTCGAGACCTACGGCGAGCTGAACGCCGACCGCAGCAACGCGGTGCTCGTCTGTCATGCGCTGAACGCCTCGCATCACGTCGCGGGCGTCTACGCCGACCAACCGCGCAACGTCGGCTGGTGGGACAACATGGTCGGTCCGGGCAAGCCGGTAGACACCCGTCGGTTCTTCGTCGTCGGCGTCAACAACCTCGGGTCGTGCTTCGGTTCGACCGGCCCGATGTCGATCAACCCGGCCACCGGCCGCCCGTACGGCGCGAGCTTTCCGGTCGTCACCGTCGAGGACTGGGTCAACGCGCAGGCGCGGGTGGCCGATGCGCTCGGCATCGAGCGCTGGGCCGCGGTGATGGGCGGATCGCTGGGCGGGATGCAGGCGCTGTCGTGGACGATCCAGTATCCGGAGCGCATCGCGCACTGCGTGGCGATCGCGACCACGCCGAAGCTCACCGCCCAGAACATCGCGTTCAACGAGGTCGCGCGCACGGCGATCCGCTCCGACCCGGACTTTCACGGCGGCGACTACTACGCGTACGGCGTCGTTCCGAAGCGCGGGCTGCGCGTGGCGCGGATGATCGGCCACATCACGTACCTGTCGGGCGACGACATGGCGGAGAAGTTCGGCCGCTCAATGCGCGCCGACGACTACCAGTTCCACTACGACGTGGAGTTCGAGGTCGAGAGCTACCTGCGCTACCAGGGCGACAAGTTCTCCGAGTACTTCGACGCCAACACCTACCTGCTGATCACGCGTGCGCTCGACTATTTCGACCCGGCGCGCGCCACCGGCGGCGACCTGAAGCGGGCGCTGGCGCCCGCGCGCGCGAAGTTCTTCCTCGCGTCGTTCACCACCGACTGGCGGTTTTCGCCCGCGCGTTCGCGCGAGATCGTCGAGGCGCTGGTCGCCAACGATCGCGACGTGGTCTACGCCGAGATCGACGCGCCGCACGGCCACGACGCGTTCCTGCTCGACGACGCGCGCTACCACAACGTCGTGCGGGCGTATTTCGACCGCATTCACGGCGAGCTCGCCGGCGAACCCGCGAGGACCCCCTCGCCGCGTTCGGGCGAGGGGCGGCGCAACGCGGTGGCGGAGCGCGTCGGATGACCCTGCGCACCGACCTCGAACTGATCGCCGGGTGGATCGCGCCGGGCGCGCACGTGCTCGACCTGGGTTGCGGCGACGGCGCGCTGCTCGCCCATCTGCGCGACGCCAAGGGCTGCCGCGGCTACGGCGTCGATATCGCCGACGACCACGTCCTGGCGGCCGTGCGCAACGGCGTCAACGTGATCCAGGCCGACCTCGAGTCGGGGCTGCGCATGTTCGACGACGACCAGTTCGACATGGTCGTGCTGTCGCAGACGCTGCAGGCGATGCGCCACGCCGAGGACATCCTGCGCGAGATGGCGCGCGTCGGCCGCGAGGGCATCGTCAGTTTTCCGAACTTCGGGCACTGGCGGCACGCCGTGTCGCTGCTCGCCGGCCGTATGCCGGTGACGCCGCAGATTCCCTACCAGTGGTACGACACGCCGAACGTCCACCTGTGCACGCTGAAGGATTTCGAGATCCTCGCCGCCAAGCTCGGGCTGCGCATCACGGCGCGCGCGGTGCTCGCCGACGGCCGACCAGTTACGGTGCTGCCGAGTCTGCGCGCGACACTGGCGGTGTATCGCTTCGAGACGAGGTGAACCGATGAGCCGGGCCGAAGCGCTGCGCGCGAAGCTGCTAAGCGACGTCGACGAGGTCGAGCCGAAGAGCTCGCGGCGCGCGACGCCGCATCAGCAAGGCGGCGAAGGCCGATCGATCGCGGCCGCTGCGCGCGCCGCCAGCCAGACGAGCGCGAGCACCGGCACGCCCAGCGCGGCGGTAACGACGAAAAACGCCTCGTAGCCGAAGCGGTCGACCGCCCAGCCGGAGAAGCCGGCGAGGAACTTCGGCAGCAGCAGCATCACCGAGGAAAACAGCGCGTACTGCGTGGCCGAATACGCGACGTTGGTGAGCCCCGACAGGTACGCGACGAACGCGCTGCTGGCGATGCCGGCGCTCAGGTTGTCGGCCGACACCGCGAAGATGAGGAAGCCGAGATCGTGCCCGCGCGTGGCCAGCCAGGCGAACAGCAAGTTGGTCGCGGCCGACAGCAACGCGCCGGCAAACAGCGTGCGCAGCACGCCGATGCGAAGCGCGAGCACGCCGCCGACGAAGGCGCCGAGAAGCGTCATCACCACGCCGTACACCTTCGACACGGCGGCGACTTCGTCCTTGGTAAAGCCCATGTCGCGGTAGAACGGATTGGCCATCACGCCCATCACGACGTCGGACACGCGGTAGCTCGCGATCAGCGCCAGCAGCAGCAGCGCATGCCAGCGGTAGCGCGCGACGAAGTCGACGAAGGGGCTCACCGCCGCGCCGTGCAACCAGACGAGCAGGCGCTTCAGACGCGCCGGCAGCGCATCGATCGACGCGAGCCGCGCGGCGAATGCGCTTTCCGCGCGCGTCGGCGCGAGCGGCGCGCGCGGCTGCGGCTCCGGTGCGAGGAGCACCGTGACGATGCCCACCGCCATCGAAGCGGCCATCGCGAGGTAGGCGATCGTCCACGGCGCGTGCTCGTAAGTGGCTTCGCTCGGATCGAAGCGCGCGGCGATCGCGAGCACGCCGGCGCCGGCCCAGATCATCGCCACGCGGTAGCCGGTCTGGTAGGCGGCCGCGAGCGCCGCCTGCTTTTCGACGGGCGCCGACTCGATCCGGTAGGCGTCAAGCGCGATGTCCTGTGTGGCCGACGCGAACGCGGTCGCGAGCGCGAACGCCGCGAGCGCACCGAGCTGCGTCCGCGGGTCGGTCAGCGCCATACCGACCAGCCCTGCCGCGACCGCGCACTGCGCGGCGAGCAGCCAACTACGCCTTCGACCGAGGCGCCGCGTCAGCCACGGCAGCGGCAGGCGGTCCACCAGCGGCGCCCACGCCCACTTGAACGCGTACGCGAGCGCGACCCAGCTCAGGAATCCGATCGTCGTGCGGTCGACACCCGCTTCGCGCAGCCAGTACGACAGCGTGCCGAACACGAGCAGCAGCGGCAGCCCGGCGGAAAACCCGAGCAGCAGCATCCGCGCCACCGGGGGGTCGGCGTACACGCGCAGCGCGTCGAGCCAGGCGCGCAGCCGGCGCCGCCGCGCCGGCGCGTCGGCCCGTGAGGTCGGCGCGCTCATCGGCGGGCGCAAGGCGCGTTGTAATGCGCAGCGGCGCTCATACGTGCCGGCAGTCTACCGATGGCGTTAAGCTCGCCGCGGTGGCGTGAGGAAGGAATGAAACGCTGGCTGCAGACTCTCGCGATCGCGATCGCCGCGACGACGTTCGCGCCGGCGGCGGTCGCGCAGTCGGCCGAGGCCGGCGTGCAGGTGCGCAAGCCGCGGTTGATGCTCGTCCCCGAGGGCGTGGTCAACACGAGCGCCGCGCAGCAGTACGCACAGCTCAAGCAGCAGGCGGCTGCGCGCCGGCTGCTGAACACCGACGCGCCGCAGGTGCAGCGCGTGCGTTCGATCGCGCAGCGCCTGATCCCGCACGGCGCGCGCTTCAACGCCCGCGCCGCCGGCTGGTCGTGGGAGGTCAACGTGATCGACACACCCGCGATCAACGCGTTCTGCATGCCGGGCGGCAAGATCGTCGTGTTCGACGGGCTGATCGACCGGCTCGCGCTCGACGACGACGAGATTGCGGCGGTGATCGGCCACGAGATCGCGCACGCGCTGCTCGAGCACGGGCGGGCGCGGATGAGCGAGGCGCTGCTGAAGAACGTCGGCATCAATCTGGCGGCCGCTTACTTCGGCTTGAGCGATGTCGGCGCGGCGATGCTCGCGCAGGCCGCGCAACTGGCGATCACGCTGCCGTACTCGCGCAGCCACGAGATCGACGCCGACCTCGCCGGGCTCGAGCTCGCCGCGCGCGCCGGCTTCAATCCGCGCGCGGCCATCCGCGTCTGGCGGAAGATGGCCAGGGTGGGCGGCGCGCAGCCGCCGCAGTTCCTGTCGACGCATCCCGGCCACGCCACGCGCATCCGCGAGATCGAAGCCGCGCTGCCGCGGGTGCTGCCGCTGTACGAAGCGGCGCGCCGTTAGGGTCGGATCGCGGATCGCGCGTGGTTCGCGCGGCGAGAGGGCTCTTCTTCCCCCTTTGAAAAAGGGGGATCGAGGGGGATTTCGATGCGTGAGCGGGCGACGCGGCTTCATCGCCGGCCTGCCGTCGCCTCGGAACCCCCCCCTGCCCCCTTTTCAAAGGGGGGTGTCGGCGGACCGGAATCACGCCAAGCGCAATCCGCAATCCGCGCAGCGCAATCCGGCTACAGCCTCCCCGCGTATTCGATCACCAGCGGCGCATGGTCGCTGAACCGTTGCTTGGTGTAGATCTCCGCGCGCCTGGCTTTCGCCGCGATACCGGGGGTGGCGATCTGGTAGTCGATGCGCCAGCCGACGTTCTTGGCCCAGGCCTGGCCGCGGTTGCTCCACCACGTGTACTGCCCGGGTCGCGGATCGAGCCGGCGGAACACGTCGACCCAGCCCAGGCGATCGAACAACTCGGTGAGCCAGGCGCGCTCTTCGGGCAGAAAGCCGGAGTTCTTCTGGTTGCTGCGCCAGTTCTTGAGGTCGATTTCCTTGTGCGCGATGTTCACGTCCCCGCAGACGACGGTCTCGCGGCCGCTCGCGCGCAGCTTCGCCATCTGCGGCATGAACGCATCGAGGAAGCGGAACTTCGACGCCTGCCGCTCGGGCGAACTCGAGCCCGAAGGAAAGTACACGCAGACCACGGTCAGATTCGCGAACTCCGCCTCGATGTACCGGCCCTCGTCGTCGAACTCGGCCACGCCGAAGCCGAGCTGCACGCGCTTCGGCTTTTTCTTCGAGTACAGCGCGGTGCCCGCGTAGCCCTTCTTTTTCGCGCAGTTGAAGATGCCGTGCAGGCTGTCGTGGTAGCGGTAGCGCTCGGGGATGTCCTGCTCGTGCGCCTTGACTTCCTGCAGGCAGAGCACGTCCGGATCGGCGCGGCGGACCCAGCGGAACAGGCCCTTGGTCGCCGCGGAGCGGATGCCGTTGACGTTGAGCGTGGCGATGCGGATCAAGCGGGACTCCGTGGGTCGGACGTGCGGATTCGCGCGAATCGTGTGAACGGCCGATCGGCGCATCTGCGATACTGCCGCCCTGTTCGCGGCAGGGCGTCGAGTCGATCGGGGCGGATGGAGCAGATCAAGCGGCAGTTCATCGAATTTGTGCTGGCGAGCGGCGTGCTGCGCTTCGGCGAATACGTCACGAAGGCGGGGCGAAGGTCGCCGTACTTCTTCAACGCGGGTCTTTTCAATCGCGGTTCCCTGCTCGGCGCGGCTGCGCGATTCTATGCACGCACGCTGCTCGCGGCGCAGTCGGCCGGCCGCGTCCGGTTCGACATGCTGTTCGGTCCTGCCTACAAGGGCATCACGCTGGCCTCCAGTACCGCGGTCGCGCTGGCGGAACTGGGCACCGACGTGCCGTTCGCGTTCAACCGCAAGGAGGCCAAGGATCACGGCGAGGGCGGCCTGATCGTCGGCGCGCCGCTGGCCGGGCGCGTTGTGATCGTCGACGACGTGATCACGGCGGGGACTTCGGTGCGCGAATCGGTGGAGCTGATACGAGCCGCGGGCGCCACGCCCGCAGGCGTGCTGATCGCGCTGGACCGGATGGAGCGCGCCGGTCCGGACCACGCGCTGTCGGCGCGCTCGGCCGTGCAGGAGGTCGAGGCCGCGTACGGGATGCCGGTGCTCGCGATCGCCACGCTCGACGATCTGCTCGCGTTCGCGGATTCCGGTGCGGCGGCGGCGGCGCACGTCGCGCCGTACCGCGCGGCGATGATCGCGTATCGGGGCCGTTATGGGGCGTGACCGGGCAGCCGTGCCGCGCGTGGCGGCGGTCGCGCTGTTCTGCGCGTTGTCGGCTGCCGCCTCGGCCCAGCCGAGCATCTTCGTTTGCAGCGATGCGAAAGGTCGAACGATCAGCGGCGATCGCCCGCCCGCGGAGTGCGTCGGCGCGATCCGCGAGTTGCGTTCGGACGGATCGGTGCGGCGCGTGATCGAGCCGCCGCTCACCCCGGAGCAGAAGGCGGCGCGTGCCGCCGAGGAGAAGCGCCAGCGGGAAGAGGCCGAGCGGCAGCGCGCGCGGATGCGCAAGGATCTCGCGCTGCTCGAAACCTACGCGAGCGAAGAAGAGATCGAGAACGCGCGGGCGCGGGCGCTTGCCACGCGGCAGGCGCTGATCGAGCGCGCGACGCGGCGGATGGAGGAGCACAAGCGCGAACGCAAAAAGCTCGACAACGAAGCCGAGTTCTACGCGAAGCGCGAGCTGCCTGACAAGCTCAAGCGCGCCTTCGAGGGCAATGCCGCGCTGATGCGCAGCGAGGAGAAGATCATCGCCGAGGCGCGCGCCGAAATGCAGCGCATCAACGAGCGCTTCGACGCCGAGCGCAAGCGCTGGCGCGAGCTGGTCAGCGCCGGCGCCATGCCCGTGCAGCGCAACCCGACGGCGCAGTAGCGCCGCGCGGCTCAGCGACCGAGCTTGCGTCGCAGGATCTCGTTGATCTGCTGCGGGTTGGCCCTGCCCCGGGTGGCGCGCATGCACTGACCGACCAGCGCGTTGAACGCTTTTTCCTTGCCGGCACGGAACTCTTCGACCGATCTGGCGTTGGCGGCGAGGACTTCGTCGATGACGCGCTCGAGCGCCCCGGCGTCGGAGATCTGACGCAGTCCGCGCGCGTCGATGATCTCGTCGGCGCTCGCGCCCTCGCGTCGCCATAACGCGGCGAACACGTCCTTCGCGGTCTTGTTGTTGATCGTGCCGTCGAGCACGCGGTTGATCAGCCCGGCAAGCTGCGCGGCCGACACCGGCGCGTCGTCGATCGCGATGCCTGCATCGTTCAATGCCGCGGACACCTCGCCCATCACCCAGTTCGACGCCGCCTTCTTGTCGGCGACCGCGCCCGCGACCGCCTCGAAGTACGCGGCGAGCGACCTGCTCGCCGTCAGCGTCTGCGCGTCGTACTCCGGCAGCCCGTAGTCGCGCACGAAGCGCTCGCGCATCGCGCCCGGCAGCTCGGGTAGTTCGCGTGCGACCGCATCGATCCATTCGCGCGAGACTTCGAGCGGCAGCAGGTCGGGGTCGGGGAAGTAGCGGTAGTCCATCGCCTCTTCCTTGCTGCGCATGCCGCGGGTCTCGTCGCGCACCGGGTCGTACAGCCGCGTCTCCTGAACGACCGTGCCGCCGTCCTCGAGCAGCTCGATCTGGCGCCGCACCTCGTAGTCGATCGCGGCCTGCAGGAACCTGAAGCTGTTGAGGTTCTTGATTTCGCAACGCGTGCCGAACTTCGATTCGCCCGCGGGCCGCACCGACACGTTGGCGTCGCAGCGGAAGCTGCCTTCCTGCATGTTGCCGTCGCAGATGTCGAGCCAGACGACCAGCGTGTGCAGCGCCTTCGCGTACGCCACCGCCTCGGCGCTGGACCGCAGGTCGGGCTCGGAGACGATCTCCAGCAGCGGCGTTCCGGCGCGGTTCAGATCGATCCCGCTCATGCCGTGATAGTCCTCGTGCAGGCTCTTGCCGGCATCCTCCTCGAGGTGCGCGCGCGCGAGCCTCACGGTCTTCACGTACGGCTCGCCCAGCTTCGGCGTGACGACGAACGACAGCGCGCCGCCTTGCACCATCGGGACTTCGTACTGGCTGATCTGGTAGCCCTTCGGCAGATCGGGATAGAAGTAGTTCTTGCGCGCGAAGATGCTGCGCTCGGCGATCGTCGCGCCGACCGCCAGCCCGAACCTGATCGCGCGTTCGACGGCGCCGCGGTTCAACACCGGCAGCACGCCCGGCAGCGCCAGATCGATCGCACACGCCTGCGTGTTCGGCTCCGCGCCGAAGGCGGTCGGTGCGCCGGAAAAGATCTTGCTTCGGGTGGAAAGCTGCGCGTGCGTTTCCAGCCCGATCACCACTTCCCACTCGGTCATTGCCCGTACTCCATCGCAGCGTCGGCGAGCAGGCGGCGCGTCTCGCGTTGTTCGTGCGCGGTCGCCTCCCACGCGGTGCGCGCGAGCGCGGCGTGTTCGCGCGCCTGCGCCGCGTCGCCGAGTTCTTCGAGCATCGACGCCAGATTGCCGTGCACGATCGCGCGGATCTCCGCGGGCGTGGCGTCGTCCAGCCGCGCCTGCGCGGCGCGCGCGGCGGCCAGCGCCGCTTCGGCATGTCCGGTCTTCAGCAGGCACAGCGCGCGGTCGGCCAGCGCGACGGTCACTTCGACCAGGCGCCCGTCGCGTTCGGCCTGCGCGAGGTTCGCTTCGTACAGCGCGAGCGCTTCGTCGTAGCGCCGCTGCAGCACGAACATCTCGGCCAGCATCAACTCGTCGAGCACGCGTCCGGGCGCCTCGCCGAGGGTCCGCGCGAACTCGATGCTCTCATGCAGTCCGTCGATCGCACGATGCAACGCCGCATCGTCCAGCTCGCCGCGCGCGGCCGCCTGCCGCACGTGCGCCGCGCGCAGCGATGCCGTCCGGTGCAGCAGGCTGGCCAGCGCGATGTCGTCGCCGATCCGTTCGCATTCGGCGCGCACCTCCGCGTACAGCCGGGCGGCCTCGTCGTGCGCGCCGGCGTCCTGCAGCATCGACGCAAGCGCGAGCGCGGCGCGCGAGCGCGACTCCGCGGTCGCGGCTGCGTTGGCGAGCACCGCGCGCGCGTGGCGCGCGGCGCGGCGCACGTCGCCTTCACGCTGCAGGAAGATCGCCAGCGCCGACTCGCATTCGCCGACGAGCGGCGCGTGGCCGAGCGCCAACGCGCGCGCGAGCACGTCGCGCATCTGCGCCAGCGCGTCGCCGAAGCGCCGCGCGAAATACGTGTGGATCGCCGCCGCGCAGTCGTGGCGCAGCGCGAGCCACTCGGGCAGGGCGGCGGGTGCCTCGTCCCGCGCTCGGTCCAGCACGGCCCGCGCTTCCTCGATGCGGCCGAGCCGCGTCAGCGCGACGGCGCGGTCCTGCTGCAGCCGGACGCGCTCGACCGGATCGCCGGCCGCCGCCAGTTCGTGCTCGATGCGTTCGAGCAGTCGCGTCGACATCGCCGCTCAATACCCGGGCGGTACGCGTCGATGCCAGTCGGTCGCGCGCTGGAACGCGTGCGCCACGCCGAGCATCTTCGCTTCCTCGAAGTGGTCGGCCATCAGCTGCAGCCCGACCGGGCGGCCGGCGGCGCCGAACCCGCACGGGATGCTCATGCTCGGAATGCCGGCGAGCGACCCGGGCACGGTGTACAAATCGGCCAGGTACATCGCGACCGGATCGGCCGCCTTTTCGCCGAAGCCGAAAGCCACGCTGGTCGTCACGGGGCCGGCGATCACGTCGCACAGCGCGAACGCGCGCTTGAAATCCTCGGCGATCAGCCGCCGCACCTGCATCGCCTTGATGAAGTAGGCGTCGTAGTAGCCGTGGCTGAGGACGTAGGTGCCGATCAGGATGCGGCGCTTGGGCTCGGGGCCGAAGCCTTCGGCGCGCGACTTCTTCATCATGTCGACGAGGTCCGTGTACTTCGCCGCGCGATGGCCGTAGCGCACGCCGTCGAAGCGCGCGAGATTGGAGCTCGCCTCCGCCGGCGCGATCACGTAGTAGACGGGGATGCCCAGTTCGGCGTTCGGCAGCGAGATCTCGACCAGCCGTGCGCCGAGCTTTTCATACTCGGCGAGCGCGGAGCGCACCGCGGACTCCACATCGGCGGCGAGCCCGGCACCGAAGAACTCCTTCGGCACGCCGATCCGCAGCCCCTGCACGCCGTCGTTGAGATGGCGCGTGTAGTCCTCGCGCGGCCGATCGAGGCTGGTCGAGTCGCGCGGATCGAAGCC
>FWWM01007021.1_pt1 | contig 23009 bp, 24 predicted proteins | sample 2228351 | NCBI WGS metagenome assembly FWWM01 (sample SAMEA103939774, study PRJEB20133) | metagenome
CATATTGTGACCTTCATTTGAACCGATTTGGAATGTGAGTTGTTCATTACCTGTGAATCTCCCTTCAACTCTTACAACCGCACTGTCTATAACTGTTTGTGTTGGTAAAGCACCGCCAAATTGATTGAGATTGAACGTTGTTGTCCACGTAAGTCCTAATCCCGCAAAAGTTATTTGACCTGCACCAATGTTGGTTACCTTTGTGCTGACTACCTGACCAGTTGAACCAATTAATGTTACTTTAACGTCAATGTTACTTGATACTCCACCGGTTAATTGTCCAACTTCTATCACATACGTACCTTCTTGAGCTGCATTTGTGATAGTACTTATCTTAACATTAATGTTTCCACCAGTAACAACTTTTGCATCTGGGGTGAATCTGAACCCTTCCAACTTTCCATCCAATAGTTTCTTTGTGTTGAACTCTGTTGTTCTTGAAATTCTGTCAATCTCTTCTCTGAGTTGGTCAAGTTCTGCTTGGATTTGGTTTCTATCAACGTTTGTGTTGGTGTCTGTTGATGCTTGGACTGCGAGTTCTCTCATTCTTTGGAGAATGGAGTGGACTTCCGTAAGTGCTCCTTCAGCTGTTTGGATGAGTGAGATAGCGTCTTGTGCGTTTTTGACAGCCATGTTTAGACCTTTGATTTGACCTCTCATCTTTTCACTGATTGCAAGTCCTGCTGCGTCGTCTCCTGCTCTGTTGATTCTCAAACCAGATGAGAGCCTTTCGAGTGTCTTGCTCATCCCCATGTTGGTCATCGTGATGTTTCTCCAGCTGTTCAATGCGTTTACGTTGTTGTTAATCCTCATATCTAAAGCACCTCCTTGTGGTTTTTTAAGGCTCTACGCCTCCTTGGCTCGTCCTTTTTATCGGAAAAATTCTTAAAAGTTTTAGAGTGGTGTGGTATAATTTCCATGAGTGTTTAGTAGATATTTTGAAAGATTTGCAAAAAGAGGTGAAGAAAGTGAGACCAAAAGTTGGGATAGTTTACGGAACAAGACCTGAGGTTATAAAAGTGGCTCCGATTTATTTTGCTGGAAAAGGCAAAGATATTGAAATTAAGATGATTTGCTCTGGTCAACACAGAGAAATGGTCGACATTATGACTGACGTTTTCAAAATCCAAAACGATTACGATTTAAACATAATGACCGCTGGACAGACACTTAATGAGATACTTTCAAGAGTTGTTACCCGGCTTGAAGAGATTTTGAAGAAAGACAAACTCGACTGGATTTTGGTTCAAGGTGATACCACTACCGCTATGGCTGCGAGTTTGTGTGCGTTCAATCTTGGGATAAAGGTTGGGCATATTGAAGCTGGTCTTAGGAGCGGTAATTTGTACGACCCGTTTCCTGAAGAGATGAACAGACGCGTCATCTCCGAAGTTTCTGAACTTATGTTCGCCCCAACCAAAAGAGCTTATGAAAATTTAAAAAAAGAAGGATTTTCTGAAGAAAGAATTTTAATCACTGGTAATACAGTAATAGATGCTCAAAAGTATATCTGCGAAAATTTTGACCTTGAAACGATTAGAAAGAAATACATTGATTCTTCCGAGTACATTTTGGTAACACTTCACAGAAGGGAAAATATAGGGCGGCGGATGGAGAATATACTGAGAGCGTTGAAAAGGTTTTCAATTGAGAGTGGGCTGAAGATTCTTTTCCCAGTACACAAAAATCCGAAAGTTAGGGAGATAGTATATTCGGTGCTTGGAGATTGCAAAAACGCTGTGCTTATCGAACCGGTTGACTATATAACACTGACATCGTTTTTGCAAGGTTGTAGGTTTGTTGCAACTGATAGTGGAGGGATACAAGAAGAAGCACCGACGTTTGATAAGTTTGTTACTGTTTGCAGAGAAACGACAGAAAGACCAGAACTTATCGAAGCAGGACTCGGTGTACTTGCTGGAACAATGGAAGAGAGTGTGTACAACAATTTAAAACTTGCGCTTGAGAAAAAACTTGAGAACGTTGTAAATCCGTTTGGAGATGGAAAAGCAGGGCAAAGGATTGTGGAGGCGTTGATAAATTACTCAAAATAACTACAAAGCCACCTATCGCAGGTGGCTTTTGTTAATTAAATGTTTGAATTACCCCTTTCAACACTCCAGACATTGTTTCTATTATTGGAAGTATTCTTTTGTACAATCTATCAAGCTTGCCTGCGGATTCGTATTCTTTGAAAAGTTCATATCTAAAACCTGTCTTAAGCGCTTCGGTAAAGGCGGTTTTTATCTCTGAATGCAAGGCTGAGAAATTCACGTAGGCGTACATTAAGACTTCATCGGCAATTTTTTTCTGGTCTTTTGAAATGAAAATAGGTTTTGCTGATTGGATTATCTTTCTAACCTCTTCGCTGTGAGCTGAATCGGTCAAAAGAAAGAGTAGATAATTGTCGCATATTGTATGGTAGGTGTTCAGATAGCTTAGTGTATTTCTGTCGAATGGAATCATTGCTACCTCATACCATTCACCAAGTTTGACGTGGTAAGGAGCGAAAAGGTCTTCCATGTAGTGAAGAGCATAGGCTAAGAATCTCAGTTGCCAGTATCTGTCGTTTTTAGCTTTCGCAAGTTGGGACATTCTGATAAAATGAATAAAGCTTTCGTGAACACCGAAGATTTCAATTGTTCCGTATTTCAAAACACTGTGACGAAAGCTTTGATTTATGTTGACTCCAATTGTTTTTGCAGTGCTAACAGCTAATTGACCTAAGAAGTCGTCAGCTATGCCTGTGTCTATACCAAGGTCGGGATAGTAAACGTACGTTGCTAAAATCTGCCAAACGGAGATTTGATTTTGATGTGCTTTCGATAGTTTGTGCGATTCGTCAAAGAAAACAGCAGAATTTGTCTCACGTTTTAAGAATTCTGAGAATTCTAAGAAGTCGAACACGTTGGAAGTCGAATAGGCAGTTGTGTAGCTTCGATTTTCAGTGTACGAATAGTCAGTTATCTGTACTAATTTGTTTGGGTCAAAGTTAGGTGTTGAGAAAACGATTAAGTATGTAAAATAGCTATGTCCGACCCAAGAAAATGAAAGAGTAACGAGCAAGATAAAGGAAAGAATGCAGAGCTTTTTCATCCAACCACCTCTGATTTTGCAGAGAACGTTTAGAAGTTGTTCTTTGTGTAAAAAAGTTTGCTTTTTTGTCAATCTCGTTTTTCAGTTGTTGATTTTCTAGTTCGTTGTAATTTAAAGCATCAAAGAGAAGTACAGCAAAATAGTCTCCTCGTTTAGGTTGTATCGAATTCAGACATATTTCGTTTGTAAGTTTCTCCCCTTTGAGAACTATATCTACATCAGAGCCTTTTCTAAACCTTTATATTGAACGTGAACATAGAGCACTTTTAAACGCTTCTTGAGGGAAGTTAACATCAAATCCTTGAGATGAAAGATAGTCTTTTATTTGCTTCCAGAATAGTTCAAAAAGAATCTCGTACAACTTTATGAGTCACATTCTCTCGGCTTCGTTTGGATTTTCGATATTCAAAATTCCTTTAAAATACATCGTGTGTTTTTTGAAAATACCTTTGTTTCCAGCGCAAGTCTGAGTTTTTATCACCTCAGATATTTTTCTTCTTTCACTAACTAAAACCCCTATTCACAATCAAAGCACTTCTTTAGAATTTTTTTCACAGTTCTCATCTTATTCACTCTTTTCTAACGACTTCAACTTTTCTTTCTAAAAGAGATTTTAGGTACATTTGTAAAGAACTAACCTTAAGTAAATCCGACACTGTTTCAAATTCTACGATTAAGTATATATAACTATTTCTTTTTTTGCAGATTTCTTAATTTCTGTTCTGTCTGCAGGCTCTTAGTTTTTCGTATATTTTACCGCATTTTTTCGATACCAAGAGTATATTAAATAAATATAAAGCTTTTAATTTCTAAATGCTTTTGTGCGAAGCCTTATTAAAATTGCAAAATTGGTAAATTCAAAAGGTATAAATTGAAATTTGAATTTATACTTTTTCGGAACGAAAATTTTGCCAACTATTACATAAATAAAAATGCCTCAAGCGTGCTGCAAGAAATAGGCAATTTTATCTTTCGCACGGGCTCGTAGCCCAACTGCTCTTTGCGAGCATCAACGCAGTCAACTCTTGGGGCAATATTATTATATCAAAAACACACGAAGAATGTAAAATTTTCTTTTACGCGTAATTAAAATTCAGAAAGTACTTTACTTCAAGTTAAGTATTATTATCCCTTTCAAAACCTTTGACATCATTTCTATGATTGGTAAACTCTTTGCGTAAAGTTCTTCGAGTTTTCCGGAGTTTTCAAATGATACAAAAAAATTTGGCGGAAAATTCTTAAGATTACCTGTCAAATCAGTTCCGAACGTAGATTTAATAGTTCTATGAATTTCATCAAAATTTACATATGAATAGATTACTATTTCCCGAGCAACTTGGAGAGGTTCTCCTGATACAAATAGAGGCTTTGAATTTAGTACCAGCTCTCTTACTTGAGAAGCATGTTTTGATTCTGTAAGAAGAAAATAGAGATAGGAGTCATACAATTCGTGACAGTTTGTAAGGTAATTTATCATTTCTTTGTTCCAAATAATTTGCATAACTTCAAGCGGTTCACCGATCTTGATGTGATAAGGTTGGAACAGATCCATCGCATAGTGTAGCGCGTAGGAAAGAAATCGAATTTGCCAGTACTTATCATTTTTACTTTGAGCATACCTTGAAAGTTCAAAATAGTACGCAAACGATTCATCTCCGTTTAATGCTTCAAACACATTGTATTTTATCTTTCCGTGTCTAAAAGTTGTTAAATATTCTATCCCGAAAAATTTTGCGACGCTTAGAATCTTCTTTGTTGTTTCATCATCAACGATACCAAAATCCATTCCGTTGTCCGGAAAACTTGTATACAACGTTAATACTTTCCACACAGGAACTTTTGAACCTATATCAGCAAGATTTTTATGATTCTCTATCAGAAAATGAAGATTTTCTAGGTTTTGATTTTTTAGTTCATCAATTTTTAAATAATCGAATATTGGTTCAGTAGAATAAAATTCAGTATATTTCCTTGTTTCTATGTAGTTATGTGGAATGTATTCTACCGTTTTGTCGTAATCAAAACCTTCGGTAGAAATAGATACAAGATATACGAATTGTCTGTGACCATACCAAGAAAAGCTACTCATTGTTAGAAATAAAACACATATACATACAAATCTTCTTAAAATTCCCATCCTCTCCTTTCTTTTCTCTTCCTTCTCATTCCAAATTCTTTTGCACTGTCAGAAAATTTCACTATCGGTTTTGGATAGTTTGAAACGGTTGATTTCAAAAGATATTCTTCACTATGAATCTTTTCCGGTTCCAAACTTCTAAGTTCAGGAACGTATTTTTTAATGTATTCACATTCAGGATCAAACTTTTGAGACTGGATGTAAGGGTTATAGATTCTGTAAAGCGATTTTGGATCCGTTCCAATACCTGAGACCCATTGCCAGTTACCAATGTTAGATGCTGGGTCATAATCTGTCAGTTGTTTTGCAAAATATTTCTCACCTTCCAACCAATTGATATGTAAGTTCTTTACCAAAAAGCTTGCTACAACCATTCTGACTCTGTTGTGAATGTATCCCTCGTTATTTAGCTGTCTCATTCCCGCATCAATAAGGGGTACTCCTGTTTTGCCTTCTTGCCAAGATTTTAGTCTATCTTGATTGTAATCCCATTCGATATCAACCGGTTGCAAATTAACTCCATCTTCAGTTTCCGGGAAGTTTTTGAGAATGTAGTTGAAAAATTCTCTCCACATAAGCTCGTCTAAGAATTTTTCAGAAGATTTTTGACTTAATGCCCAGCTGAAAACTTTGCGAACAGAAATTGTCCCAAAAGACAAATGAGCCGAAAGATAGCTGGTAGAGTTCTTAGCGGGAAAATCTCGTTCAAGTTCATAGGCTGGAAGTTTTTCTTTGAAATCTTCAAGTAGATCTTCGGGACGTTTGATAAACTCTTCTCTAAGTTGGATTTGTTCATATCCAAGTGTTTTTAAGTCAAATGGATGCGGTACAATATGTCTTCCTTCAATTCTTAGTATAGAATTGTCATCAAAGGGTAAAGTGTTACAATCTTTTATGGAGAACTCGTACCTTTGCTCGCAAAGTTTCCCAACATACTTAAAAGCCTCGTTTCTATACTGGGTATAAACTTTGAAAGGCTTTCCGTTTTTTGTTATGAAATTGAAATCGTTGAGAAGGTAGTTGTCGTTTAGGTCCTTAGCGTTGAATTGAGAAAGCTTTTGAAGTAGTTCTCTGTCATATTTGTTATATAAGAAAGACGAATAGATAGCAAATATTTTATGCTTTTCTTCCAAAAGGTAAAACACTTTTTCTGGTTCAGCGTGGAAGACATAAAGTTTTAATCCAAAGCTTGAAAGCTTCTCTTTTAACATTTGTAACTGGTGAAAAATGAAGTTAGCCCTAATAGTTCCGGTATTTGAAAGTTCAAAAGGGTCAAAGATGTATAAAAGTAAAGGTTTTACACATTTTTGAGAAAATAATCTGTTGTCTTCTATTCTAAGATTTCTTCGTACCCAAATTATCTCCATTTTCCCATTCCTTTCAATTTCATGGTAAAATTAATTTGGAGGTGGTAAAAGTGAAAACTACTGTTGTCTATTTTACAAGAACTGGAACCACAGAAACACTTGCTAAAGAACTTGCACAATATTTAAGATGCGATTTAATAAAAATGACTGACGATGGTAAATGGACCGGATTTTTTGGATTTTTTAGAGCTGGTAGATATGCTGTTAGTGGTAAAAGGACAAATATATCTCTTTCAAAAGATATCTCTGAGTACGATAGAATAGTCCTTTTAACTCCTATTTGGGTTGCTAATTTAACACCAGCCGCCCTAAGTTTCTTAGATAAATACGGTACCGACAAAAAAATAATAGTTGTTGGTACCTCGGTTTCCACAATGGATGACGAAGTTAAGAAAAATTTGCAAAAAAAGGGAATAAATGTAGAAAATCTCTTCGTATTAGCAAAAAAATACTATGAAGACTACAAAGATAAACTATTTTTTATGATATCGAATCTGCTGTAAACTATTTTTCCTTAAGAGTTTTCTTTAACGTTTTCAAAATTGTTTTTGCACGTTTTTCACCTATGCCGTCGACTTGTTTTAGCGTTTCTACACTTGAGTTCAGAATATTAGAAAGTTTGTTAAAGCGCTTGATAACATTTTGTGATATGCTCATCGGTATATGTGCGACATAGTTAAGCATCCTGTAACCGCGTGGAGAAACGTTATATTCACTCAGAATATTTACGTTTTGAAATTCATATCCAAGTATTTTTGCAACTGCAAGAACTTTTTGGTCTGTGTTCTTGAGATTTTCTAAAATTTCCAAAGCTTGTTCTTCTGTAATTTCATTTTTTGAATAGTCCATTATTATCAACTGCAAAATATGGTCAAGATCTCTTAAAACTTCACGCATTCTAAGTAGCGCAAGTTTCCCCTCTTGACCGATTTCATATATAAGCGGAAAGACTTCTTCAGCTATTCTTTTTATTTCGCAACCTCTTAAAATTAGCTCAATTGGTTTAAGCAAACTTAGTTTGCCTTTTCGTTCTTCCAAATCCAAATAAAGTAAGTGTTTTTCTAAGATTTCTCTAAAATGTTCAAGGGTTGACATAGTTTGACCGACAACTGTAAGAACCAGATTTGTATTCTGTAAAACATGTCGCGTATCTTTATAGTACAGGGTTATAACATTTCTTCTTTTAGATACAGCTATAACCAATCTTTGAGTTTGTTTGGCAACTCTCTCTGCCGTTCTGTGCCTTGTACCGGTTTCAATCGTTGGAATTGTTGAGTCAGGTACAAGATGTACGTTTGCCATATATATTCTTGATACATTTTCATCAATTATTAAAGCTCCATCCATCTTTGCTAGTTCATAAAGTCTTTCAGGAGTGAACGGGACATCTATTTTAAAACCACCTTGAAAAATATTCGAGAAAAGTTTTAAATCTTCTTCTTTTACAAGGACTATTAAGGCTCCGAGATTTCCTAAAATGATGTCATCAAGGGCTTTTCGCAGTTTTGTTCCCGGTGCGACTATTTTAATTTTTTCGAGTAATTCAGAGTTCACTATGTACCACCTCGTTTTTGTACAAATTTACACCATCACGTGGGTTACCAACAAAGACAACTCTACCATCTTTAATGTATATGCACTCGTCGGCTAAATTGACGAATCTTTCAAGTTCGTGAGTTGCCACAATAACTCCTTTTCCTTGGTCAACGATTTTGTTAATTGCTTGACAGACTTCCTTCTTACCTTTTTGGTCGAGCATAGATGTTACTTCATCAAGCAGTAGAAAATCTGGTTCCATAGATAAAATTGAGGCGATGGCAAGCCTCTGCTTTTGACCACCAGAAAGGTAGAACGGGTCAAAGTCTTTTAGATGAGAAAGTTCCAAAAGCTCAAGAACGTAATTTGCTCTCTTATTGATTTCTTCTTTTGAAAGTCCAATGTTCTCAAGTCCAAAGATTATATCTTCAAAAACTGTACTGCCTATTATTTGAGTTTCCGGATTTTGGAATACATAGCCGGTTATTTCACGAATATCTTTGTCAGATATTATTTCACCTCCGTATGGAAAAAGACCAGCAATGATTTTCAAAAGTGTAGATTTTCCAGAACCGTTTGGACCTATTAGCATATACACTTTTCCAGTTTCGAAAGAAAGATTTATGTTCTTCAAAACTTCTCGCCATTGATTTTTTGCAGAGACGTTTTTAAGCGTAATCTTCAAAACTACTCCCTCGCTTGTTTGTTTGAATTGTAGAGATTGGTCTAATTGAAATTATACCACAAAAATTTACTTTTTCGAAGATATTTCTACTTTACTTGTAATAAGATGATATGTATAATTTTAACAAAAAATGCTCTTCGAGGAGGGATATTTTTGAAAATCTTAGGGAAAGCAGGAAGAGAAGATATTGCGATGGTTTATTTAGCAGAAACAGAAAGCGGTTCGATCGTTGAGTTTGTTGAGTCGGTCCAACCACCAATAAAACGAGAAGATAAATGGGTTTTGATTGTTTCGACGATGGATGGATGTCCTGTAGGATGCAAGATGTGCGATGCAGGTGGATATTACAAAAGGAAATTAACTGCTGAGGAAATTCTTGAACAAATACTCTACATGGTTGAAAACAGATACGGCAGAAAAGTTCCTGTTAAAAAGTTTAAAATCCAGTTTGCAAGGATTGGTGAACCTGCACTGAACGATGCAGTACTTGATGCTTTAGAAACACTTCCAATAATTTTAGATGCTCACGGATTGATGCCCTCGATCAGTACCGTTGCACCAGTTGGAAGGGAAATATGGTTTGAAAGATTGTTAGAAATAAAAGATAGGCTATACAAGGGTGCATTCCAGATGCAGTTTTCAATTCATTCGACTGACGAAAACCAGAGAGATGAGATAATACCAATTAAGAAATGGGGATTTAAAGAAATTTCTGAATATGCAAACTCATTTGTAAAAGAAGGCGACAGGAAGGTCACACTCAACTTTGCACTTGCAAGTGAGAATATAGCCGATGCTGGAACGATTATTGAAAATTTTGATAAAGAGAAAGTGTTGGTAAAGATAACACCTGTGAACCCAACTTACAGAGCGCATGACAATGGATTAAATTCTGATGTTTTGGAAGATGGTTCGCTCAAAAAACACAAAACTTTTGTTGAGAAACTGAGAGAAGCAGGGTATGAAGTGATAATAAGTGTTGGTGAACTTGAAGAGAACAAAATAGGTAGTAACTGTGGACAATACGTACAAAGACACTTGCAGCAGATGAAAAGAAAACTGAACGAAGCATATAGCTTTGAAATAGAAAGACAGTAAATAGTCCTTGAATTTTTCGAATTTGGAGGTGCACGATGGTTTTAGTTGAAAACGTTTCTAAATCATTTAAATCCAGAAAGAAGGGAAAGATCGAAGCTGTTAAGAACGTATCTTTCACAGCAGAATCTGGAAAGATCTACGGGCTATTGGGACCAAACGGTGCGGGAAAGACAACGACGATGCGAATGATTTCTACGCTTCTTAAACCTGATAGTGGGAAAATAACCGTCGGTGGAATTGATGTTCAAAAAGATCCGCAAAAAGTGAGAAGTGTTATATCTTTTTTAACGGGTGAAATGAGAATTTCTGGTAATTTAACAGGATATGAACTAATGAAATTTTTCGGTGAACTAAACAAACTACCGAAAGAAAAGATAAATGACAGGATCAACTATTTAGTTGAAAAACTTGATATGAAAGATTTTATTGACCGACCTGCTGTTAAACTCTCAACTGGAATGAAACAGAAAGTTTCGATATCAATAAGTCTTATGAACGATCCAGAAGTTATTATTTTCGATGAACCGACAAACGGGTTAGATATCTTCTCAGCAAGAGTTGTCACTGACTTTTTGAAAGATATGCGAGAACAGAGAAAGACGATTATTATATCAACTCATATAATGTCTTTGGTTGAAAAGATTTGTGATAATATAGGAATCATTTTCAAAGGTGAACTTGTTGAAAATGCACCGTTAGATGAGATTTTGAGAAAGCATAGTACGAAAGAGCTTGAGGATGTATTTTTCAAATACGCAGAATATTATGGAGAAAGTGAACAAATGGTAGGTGGTAAAAAATGATAAGGGATGCGTTTATTATAATGAAAAAAGAATTTAAAAACCTTTTCAGAGACAAAAAGACTATCTTTTCAGTTTTGATATTGCCGATGTTAGTTTATCCAATACTTTTTGGGGTCATAGGTTTTGTTCAAAAGATGCAAACAGAAAAGTACGAAAGAACGGAATATTCGATTTACTACGAAGCTGACGAAAAACTTTTGGAAGAGATCAAACCGATTTTAGAAAATGTAATAGCTTTCAAGTTGATTAAAGGTATAGATTATGAAGCATTACAAAACAGTAGAGATAATATTGGTTTAGTACTCAAAAAAGACGATGGGAAAATTTCTATCAATATTATCTATAATCCAATCTACGAATCGACATCTTTTGCGGTTTCGGCAATAAAAGATAGGCTTAACGAATATAACAGATCTTTAGTTTCAGCAGAACTTGAGAATATGGGAATTTCACTCTCAGATTTGGATAAAATACTCTTGAGTGAAGAGACTGTTGGAAAGGAAAAAGACCAAGCTGCAAGTGCAAAGTTTTTAGCAACTCTTGTACCGTACTTTTTGATAATTTTCTCTTTTGCTGGTGCTATGGGAATTGGATTGGATATAACTGCTGGTGAAAAAGAGAGAGGATCATTGTCAATAATGCTTGTAAACCAAGTTTCGAGAAGTTCAATAGCTCTTGGAAAGATATTGTATTTAATGTTAATAACTGTTATTGGTTCAGCTTTAAACATCGTTGGTTTAGTTATTGGTTTTGCGATACAATTTAAATTCTTAGATGTTGAAGGAATGTCAATAAATGTGCTTGGAGCTGATAAAATTCTATTAGCATTACTCGTTGTTATATCTATGTCTCTGCTCACAGGAGCGATAATAGTACTTGTTGGTTCATATGCAAGGAGTGTAAAAGAAGCGGGTGGATACGTAACACCAATATATATGGTTGTGCTACTCGTTGGTGTTTCAACTATGACTGCAGAAGGTAGTAAACAACTTTACCATTATTTAATCCCATTCCTTGGAAGTGTATTCGCATTGAAGGATATATTCTTGGAGAATGTTAATTTTTTAAAGGTTTCTGCGAATATTCTCAGCAGTATTGGTTTCACAGCACTTTTTGTCTTTCTAACGCAGAAGGTCTTTAATTCGGAAAAGGTTTTGGAAGTTATTTCGGAGTGATAAAAATATTTTACAAAAGTTGTGTCCCCAAGAGGGGATGTATTTGAAACAATATCAAGCTGTTATCAAGGCAATGGAAGATAATGGTGGCTTTGCAACTTTAAGTTATTTTTACGAAAACGTTATGAAAGTTCCGAATGTTTTTGGAAAACCAAGACACCTTTTGCTTCTATACGAAGAATATTACAAGATGATCGATACTTTTTCAAAATAAGACCGGTATTATGGGCATTGAAAAGCTATAAAAACAAACTGCCTAATGAGGTCCTCGAGTTGATTAATGACAATAAAGAAAAAGAGTATACTCACTCTTATTATCAAGGCTTAATTAGTTGAAATTGGAAATTTTAAGCGGTTTAAAACATATGTTCCACAACAAGACAGAAATGAAAAGTTTTTAAAAACTCCTTTGAAAGAACTCATAACATAAGTTCACTTAAGATGATATAATACAAAAAATAAAATCGATTGATGTATTTTGGTTTAATGAAAGAAGACTTCCAGGCTACGTTTTTGAATTAGAACACACCACTGATTTTAAAAATTCACTGTTGAAATTTTTAGAATTACAGGATTTTAATGTTGAAATGTATGTGGTTTCTGATGAAGATAGGCAAAAGGAATTTGAGTCAAAGATTCAACTTACCGCATCTAAAAGCACAAAGAAACGAGTAAAATTCTTAGATTATGACAAAGTTTTACAGTGGCACGATAAACTATGTGAACTTAGTTCAATTGAAAGGCAAATATAAAGTCTAGTGCCCGAAAACAAGTGCTTATTCCAGAAGAGAATTTTAAGTAACTATTAACAAAAAATTTACTTCATACTCGAATAGTGTGGTATAATACGTGATAGTTGTAAAATCATTGCACATAAAACACGTCTAAAACGTCACGAAAGTGGCTACGTGTTTTAGTGCATGTCTAATTCATTAGGGAGGTGAAGTTTGTGTACGCTATCGTAGAGGCAGGCGGAAAGCAGTACAAGGTACAAGTCGGTGAACTTTTGCACACAGAAAAAGTCAGAGTCGAACCAGGACAAACGGTTGTTCTTGACAAAGTTTTGATGGTCAAAACAGATGACGGAAAAACTTTGGTCGGAAAACCATATCTTGACAATGTCAAAGTCAAAGGAACTATTGTTGCACACGAAAGAGCAAGAAAGGTCTTGGTTGGATTTTTCATTCCGAGAAAAGGTCACAAGACTGTCAAAGGTCACAGACAGTGGTACTCTACGATTAAGATTGACAGCATCGAAATAAAATAATGATTCGGTGTAAGTTTTATCTTAAGAGTGGGTATTACGAGAGCTTTGAAATCTCAGGACACGCGGGGTACTCAAAGAAAGGAACGGACATAGTTTGCGCAGCGGTTAGTACGGTTACTCAACACACAGCACGAGTCTTAAAAGAGAATGGGGCCAAAATAAAGTTTGAAGACGGATTTCTCAGAGTTGAAAATATACAAAAAGACACGATTTCACAAAAATTTACTGAAGAATTGTTTAAAACACTTGAAGATTTGAGAGAGCAGTACAGCAAACACATAAAGCTGGAGGTGAGTGAGAATGAGAATTAATATACAGCTTTTTGCAAAATCAAGTGGTGCAGGACGAAACGGTAGAGACAGCAATCCAAAATACTTGGGTGTAAAGAAGTTTGACGGCGAAAAAGTTGTAGCTGGTAATATAATCGTTCGCCAAAAAGGTACGAAAATAAGACCTGGTAAAAACGTTGGTATGGGAAGAGATTACACACTCTTCGCACTCAAAGACGGCGTAGTGAAGTTCGAAGTTAAGGCAAACAAGAAGTACGTCTCCGTTTACGAGGAGTGATAAACTATGGATAAAAGTCCAGCACTAAACGCAACAATAAAAATAGCTTCCATCGGAATAATGTCTGCCTTAGCAGCTGGACTGATGTTCTTAGAGTTTCCAATATTTCCAGCAGTTAACTTTTTGAAATACGATCCAAGTGAAATTTTGCCACTTTTGGGCGGTTTTATATTCGGACTTAAAGAAGCTATATTGATACTTGCAATAAAAGACATTCTTTTCTACTTTTTGAAGTCCGGTGATATAGTTGGGATTTTAATGAATTTTGCAGCTGGTTTTGCTTACATTGTACCAATACTACTTATCTACAACTTTAGAAAGAACAGAGTTTTTGAAATAATTGGATACATTGTAGGTGTTATCGTTACAGTTGGTGTAATGGCAGTTTTGAACCTTTTGGTAGTTCCTTTCTACTGGAAGGTTGAAATGAACGCAGTAGTCGGTTTACTTCCATGGATAATGGGATTCAATGCGATAAAGTTCGGTGTTAGCTCTGTTATTACAGGGTTAATAAGAAAGAGAATTGAAAAAATATTCGAGTAATGAAAAATCGAAGGGAGGAAAAATAGATGGCAAGGCCACTTCCTATTCAGAAAACAACAATTGGTAAGGTTGAACAAAAATGGTACCTTGTCGATGCAACAGACAAGACACTCGGAAGATTAGCAACGAGAATAGCTATTCTTTTACAAGGCAAAAACACACCAGCATGGACACCGTATATTGACAATGGAAATTACGTTGTCGTAATAAATGCTGATAAAGTTAAGGTTACAGGTGAAAAGTTGGACGACAAAGTTTACTACTGGCACACAGGTTATCCTGGAGGTCTCAAATCAATAGTTCTTAAAGACCTTCTCGCAAAACATCCAGAAAGAGTTATTGAACTTGCAGTTAGAAGAATGCTTCCAAAAACAACAGTTGGAAGAAGATATATGAAGAGACTTAAAGTCTATGCAGGAAATGAACACCCACACGAAGCTCAAAAACCAGAAAAAGTCGAGCTTTTATAAGGGAGGGATAATTGATGACAGAAGTTTACATGGGAACTGGTAGAAGGAAGACCTCAACAGCAAGAGTATATTTAAAACCAGGAAGCGGTAAAATAGTCATTAACGATAAAGAATATACAGACCTTAACGAATATTTCAACAACAAAGTCTGGACGATGCACGCTTTTGAACCACTTAATGTTGCAGGTCTTGGAGGTTCTTTTGATATTCTCATTAAGGTTGAAGGCGGCGGAAAAGCAGGTCAGGCTGGAGCAGTTAGACTTGGACTTGCAAGAGCACTTGTTAGCTACAGACCAGAACTTAGACCTCAGTTCAAAGATCTCAAACTTCTCACAAGAGATCCAAGAATGGTAGAAAGAAAGAAACCCGGTCTCAAAAAAGCAAGAAGAGCTCCACAATTCTCCAAGCGTTAATCTCAGCACACGCTCAATCTACGGCAGATGGCACGCGGCTATCTGCCATTTTTTGTTACTGATTTTTATATAAATATTAAAGTTATCTTTAATGTTTTGTAATTTTCCACAGTAGAAAAAATTGTATAATTAACGGGTTAATCTTTTGTGAGGTGAACTGATTGATTTCACCGGAGTTTATTAAAAAACTTAAAGACCGACTTGATATAGTAGAAGTAGTCGCCGATTATGTAAACCTTCAAAAAGTTGGTAACAACTATAGAGGTCTTTGTCCTTTTCATACAGAAACTTCCCCATCATTTTACGTTACACCTCATCTAAATATCTATCATTGTTTTGGTTGCGGAGCATCGGGAGATGCTATCAATTTTGTTGCTCAGATGGAAGGCATATCTTATTATGAAGCAGTCGAAAAGCTTGCTCAAAACTTAGGAATGAAGGTAGAATACATACAAAAAGATCATTTTAAAGATACGTATTATCAGTTCTATAAGTTTTTAACTGAGGAATACAAAAAGAATTTAAACGATAAAGTAATAGACTACTTAAACAACCGTGGACTTTCAAAGGAAGAGATTGATAAATTCTCCCTTGGATACGCTCCGATAAATCTCAAAGTTTCCGAGATAGTTGCTAACAAATTGAAAATCGATGATATTGAAAAGTATGGTTTTCCAAAAAATCGCGATCCTTTTTCCGGAAGGTTAATCATACCTATTCATGATGACTTTGGAAGAGTAATTGCATTTGGTGGAAGATTGCTAGGAGATGGAGTACCGAAATATATTAACTCTCCAGAAACCGCCATCTTTAAAAAATCGTCAACTTTGTACCTTTATCATATTGCTAAAGAGTACATAGAAGAGATGAATTATGCTTTGATATGCGAGGGTTACTTTGATGCTATAGCTTTTCACAGAGCAGGTCTAAAAAACACTGTTGCAACTTTGGGAACAGCGCTGACTAAAAATCACGTTTACAAGATAAAGAAAAAAACTCAGAATGTTCTCTTAGCTTTCGATAGTGACTCTGCTGGAGTAAAAGCAACGCTTAAAAGTATTGAAGTATTAATCTCACTTGGAATGAACGTTGCAGTTGTTGAACTTTCGGGTGCGAAAGATGCTGCTGAGTTGATTCAAAAGTTTGGGAAAAGTGCGGTTGTGGAAAGTATAAAGAACGCAAAACAGGCGGAAGAATTTATTTTAAGGAAATTAGCTGAAAATTACGATCTCAAAAATCCGAACGGGATTAACTCTTTTTTGTCCGAGATTTCAAGATTGGAGAAAATCTTCCAAGTTCAACCAAAAAGGTTAGAAAATATGAACCAGCTGATATCAAAAATTACTGGAATTTCAAGACGAAATACTTATACACCTAAAATGGCAACTAATCAATCGCTCCAAACAAAAAAAACAACACCACCAACTTTGGAAGAATATCTGATTTATATTTTTTTCACTCAAAAAGAAAAAGCGAAAGATCTTGGAATTAACATAGATTCTGTTATTGACCTTGTCGAAGGTAAGGCAAAAGAAATTTTATTAATTGGAAAAATAATGAACTTTTCTCTGACTTCGTCGTCTAAAGATATAGTGGAAGGTGTAATTAGTATAGTTCAGAAGATTGATTCCTTCCTGCCTTATTTAGATGAAAATACAGTGGAAGGTATAAAAAAAGAATTGGAAGAAAGACGGATTGAAAAAAGAATTAGAGAAATTGATGCCTTGATTAAGAATATCCAAAGTGAAGAAGAAAGAAAGATATTACTTAAAACGCGTCTTGAACTTGTGAAAATGAAAGAGGAAATAAAGAGAAAAAAATAGTATCTGTTAAATACAACCTTTAGGAGGTGATATGCCGATGAGTAAGACTTTGTTGAAAGACAAAGAACGTGTCCAAAAAAAGCTTGAGAAACTTATTGAAATCGGCAAAAAGAAAGGTTATGTTACTTATGATGACATCGACAGAGCTTTTCCACCATCGGATTTAGATAACTTGGATAGCAATTTGATGGACTACGTCTACGAAGAATTAGAAAAGAATAAGATAGAGATCAAAGATAACTTAGATGTTGCAGCATTGGAAGAAGAAGTGAAAGCGTATCTTTCCGAAAGCCCTGAGATATACGATAACTCTGAACCAAAAGACCTTATACGAATGTATCTCAAAGACATTGGAAAGATAAGACTTTTGACACCAGCGGAAGAACGTATTTTAGCACAAGAAGCCCAGAAAGGAAATCCACGAGCTAAAGAAAAACTCATACTTTCAAACCTTAGACTTGTTGTAAGCATGGCAAAGAGGTATATCGGTAAAGGTCTTAGCTTTTTGGACCTCATACAAGAAGGTAACCTCGGTCTTATGAAAGCTGTCGAAAAATTTGACTGGTCAAAAGGTTACAAATTTTCAACGTACGCAACTTGGTGGATTAGACAAGCGATAACAAGGGCTATCGCAGACCAAGCGAGAACTATAAGGGTTCCCGTGCACATGGTTGAAACTATCAACAGAATCCAAAAAATCAAAAGAGAATACATACAAGAACACGGAGAAGAACCATCGATTGAATACTTGGCTGAGCAGGTTGGTAAACCAGTTGAAAAGATCGAAGAAATACTCCAAGCAGCACCAGAAACACTTTCACTCGAAACGCCTATTGGAGAAGAGGACGACTCAGCTATGGGAGACTTTGTTGCAGACGAAAGCGTTCCAACACCGAAAAAAGAAGCCTTCAAGATGCTTCAAAAAGAAGAGATTGAAAAGCTTTTAGAAACACTAAGCGATAGAGAAAAGCACGTTTTAAAGATGAGATACGGTCTAACCGATGGGAAACCAAAAACTCTTGAAGAAGTTGGACAATACTTCGGAGTTACGAGAGAAAGAATAAGGCAAATCGAAGTTAAAGCTTTAAGAAAATTGAGACACCCATCAAGAAGCAGATTTCTCAAGTTCTTGCAAAAATATAGCGAAGGCGAATAATTACAAGAAAAAGTGCCTTGGTTTTGACCAGGGCGCTTTCGTATCTTCATATTAATCAAATTATCTAAGACTTTTGAGTGTTTTTAAAAACCTCATTTGGATAATGAAGACAATAAAACTTAAAATTATCCCCATCACGAAAAGTCCAATTTCGGATTTGAAGAAGTTCATAAAGAAACCACCGATCAGAGGTCCAAAACCGAAAAGCATTCCTATAGTCGCTTCGTGGAAACCTCCTTGTTTTCCTTGATCGTTTTCTTCTGATTCAAGTCCATAGAAGATAGCTAAAGTGTATGGAATAGCATAGCACATTCCACCGAGAACAGAGGTTAAGAAAAACAATGCAGAGCTTTTTGGTAAAAGAAGTAGGATAGAAGTTATTGGTAAAACACTCATCAAGGCAAAAGCAAATTTGGGTTTGTAGATCCATTCTCTGTAGAATGCTGTGGAAAGAAAAGTTAGAAAGACTGAGATATTAGCTCCGACAACAATAAACCCTGTAAGGTTCAATGGCAGTCCGTGGGATGATATTAGTTTTGGAAATAGTGCCAAGAAAGAAGTATAAAGCATTCCGGAAAAGAAAAGTGTTAGTCTATACGTTCTTCTGTACAGGGTTATATCTTTTACAGTATGTTTTGAAGAAGTTTGTTTTAAAAGGGTTCTTGATTTAAATTGCAGTGAATCACCAATATTTGAGAACTCTTTGCTGAAATAGTAACTTGCAGATATCGTCAGGAGAAGACCATACAAAAAGACAACGTATGGAGCTTTAACAGTTAGGAAAGGTCCAAAAGCCATACCAATCATATTTCCTGAACTCCAAGAAAGGTTAAAACGTACGATAGTTTTGGCATGATCTATACCAAGTTTTTTTTCACCCTTAGATATTATTGCTTCTATCTGCGGATAAAAACTTCCAAAGAACAAATTGACACCGATTGCCAAAGAGTACAAGTATTTTGGACTAATTAAAAAGTAACTTACGGCTATGAAGATGGCGAAAAAGGTTGTCAAGAATGAAAGAATCTTTTTGTGTCCGTATTTATCACCCATATGTCCAAGGCTCAGACTTCCCGCTACGTACGAAAGAGCACCTAAGAAGTTAATAAAACCAATTTGGAAATAACTTAGGCCGTACTTTGCTGCGGAAGAGTTGATGAAAGAGCTAAAAAGGTATGCTGAAATTGAGAAAACGTTTGAGAAAACGTTATAGATATGAAAGATCATCCTCCCACCGCCTTTCTTGCTAAAGAATCTACAAGGTTGTTGTATTTGTCAGTGCTGTGGGCTTTGACTTTTCTAAATTGCACGTTTAGATTTTTTAAGTATTTTCGAACTTCTTCGACGTACTTTTTCGTAAAATCCTTTTTCGCTTTCCATTCTCCAGTTATCCATTTTTCGATACCTTCATAGTCGTAGTTAATTACTACACAGTCGATAGAGTTTTGCTTGCAGTACTCAAGTGCTTTGAGAACTGCGAGTAGTTCACCAGCAACGTTCCAGTGAACAGCGGATTCGCTATTTATAAGCTTCTCTGAATGTGTATAAACAACTTTACCGTCGGAAACCACAATAAATGCATAGCCAACAACCTTTGTAGTTAGATTGTAACTACCATCAGTATAGATTTCAACGCAAGTCAATATTTATCCCTCCAAGCATTTAGCTTTAATGATATTGTACCATCATTTGCTACTTAGGTTAAGCAGTTTTAAGAATTTTTTCAGCAGGTGGTGGTAAAATATTTGAGGAACACTTAAATATGGGGGTGACCTTGATGCTTGTCATAGCTATCAGTGGTGGTGCTAATGGAATAGGAAAAGGGTTGGTTGAAAGGTTCCTAAAAAAGGGCTGTAAAGTTGCAACAATTGATATTGATAAAAAGGTTTTGGAAATTAAAGATGAAAATCTTTTGACTTACGTTGGAGATATTTCGAACGAATACCACGTTGCTGAATTTTTCGTACAGATTAAAGAAAGATTTGGCTCTTTAAACACTATCGTAAACAATTCGGCTATAGGTAATTTTAAACCGTTTCTTGATCTTACTGTTGATGAATGGAGAAGAGTAATAGATGTTAACCTTACAGGCTATTTTTTGATGGCACGCTTTGGAGCACCACTTATACTCGATACAGTTGGCCACGGGAGTATAATAAATATTGCCTCTACAAGAGCGATAATGTCAGAGCCGGGAAACGAAGCTTATTCTGCTTCAAAAGCAGGAATACTTGGACTGACACACGCACTTGCAAATTCGTTAGGACCATTCATACGTGTTAACGCAGTGAGTCCTGGGTGGATATTGCACGAGGATGAGAAGATAAGCGAACAAGAACACAGACAACACTTAGTTGGCAGAGCCGGAACTATTGATGATATATACGAAATAGTTTCTTTCTTAGCAGACGATGAAAAAAGTGGATTTATAACCGGTGCTAATTTTGTGGTTGACGGTGGAATGACTAAGAAGATGATTTACATTTAATGAACGTTCAAAGGAGGCAGTGCTGATGTTTTTAGACAAAGTAACACATTTCTTAAAAAACTTTAAGTTCACGATTATTACGCTTGTACTTATTCTTTTGAGCATCTTTATTATACTTGAAAAAGCTTCCATCGTTACGGGAGCTGAGGTGTTTTTGCCAGGTTACAAAACGGGAATGAAGTTTGAAGATATAGAAGAACCTTCAGTCAAAGCGCTTGTAGAAATGACGAGCAAATTTGGAAATGTCGACAGTATCATATTCATTGTTCCAACCAAAACGGGAAAGTTTGATAAAAATGTCGACATAAAGAGAATCGAAGAGATACAAAGTAAACTTGAAAAGACTGGAAATTTTGTTACGCTAATAAGCATCGCTAATCACCCTGATGGCAGAGAGTTTTTGGAAAGTCCAGATACATCTAATATTCCGCAATCTTTGAAATCTTTTATTTCGCAAAGCGGTAAGTATCTTACTATTGTTGGAATTGTAAAAGCTGACATTGAAAGAAACAAGTTCTACATGCATTTAGAAAAGATGTTTTCGGGGACGGATATAATTTACGTTTCTGAAGGGTTGTCTCAGTATTTACTCTTTAAAGAGCTTCAAAAACAGATCTACATTTATCCAGTTTTTATGTTTTTAGTTATTTTTGCACTCTTTTACCTGCAAACCCAATCTTTTAGAGCGGCACTTCTTTCGCTCTTTATACCACTACTGGCAACAATTTATACGTACGCTATCTATTTTTTAACAGGAAACGCTGTTAACACTCTTACAGCGATGATACCTTCGTTTCTTTTAATTATCGGTTCAGCGTATCCGTTACATTATTACAACGCTCTTCACAGAAGCTCAAACGTTCGAAAAGAGCTACTTTTGCCGATACTATTTTCGATGTTAACAACAGCTGTGGGCTTTTTATCTTTTCTTTTTGTCACAATTCCGGCGTTTAGATATTTGGGAATGTACGTTTCACTTGGGCTCTTTTTCGTTTTCTCACTAACATTTACATTAGGTCACGAATTGTTCAGCCATGTCAAAAATAGGACTTTAAAGATACCCTTAGACTTCGGTATTAGGTTTGTTGGAAGAAAAGGGGTTATAGTTGTTGGAATTGCAACAGCTGTTGCAATTGTTTTAGCTATCTACCTTATTCCAAAGCTCGATGTTGGATTAACGAGTATGGATTATTTTGGTGAAAAGACGTATATAAAGAGAGGATACAAGCTACTTGAGAAAGAATTCGGTTTCAACGAATCTATATATCTTGTCCTATCTAAAGAAGAAGCGATATTCATCCCAGCAGACCAATCAAAGGTTCACGAAATAATAGAAAAAATTTCTAAACTCAACGGTGTAAGTTCGGTTGATTTTCCAACGGGACTACCTATTAACAGTTTGAATATACTATCACGAGCTCAACCGATTTTGCGAAACTATGTGGCAGACGGTAGAACAATAAGAATGAGGATTGATCTTTCAACTGAAGGCTACAAACAGATGAACAAGGTTAAAGAAGAGATAGAAAAATTTGTTTCAGAGTACGGTTACAAATACACGGTTGCAGGTGCACCATTCGTTTGGAAAGCCATATCAGATTCCATAGTCAAAAGCCAGCTTCAAAGTCTTTTCTCAGCACTTGTTTTGGTCTTTGTGATGCTAATTGTTTTATTTAGAAGCATTAAAGAGGCACTAGTTTTAATAATACCTGTTTTAGTATCGACAGTTTTGAATTTTATGAATATGAAACTTTTCGGAATGAAACTTGAGATTTCTACAGCGATAACTGCGAGTATAATTATAGGGCTTGCGATCGATTATTCGATACATTTGGGGCACGATGTAGTAAAGACTTTAAGTGCTGAAAGATCTGTTAAAAACGTTGGACCTGCAATACTTGGGAACGCTTTGGGAATTGCTGGAGGTTTTTCGGTTCTTTTGGTTGCAGGAGAGCTTGCGATGTTTAGGCGAACGTCAACTCTTGTCATTTTGGGAATCTCAACAGCGACCGCACTGACACTTACAGTAGTTCCATACCTGCTTGGGAAGATATTTGAGAAAAGAAGATAAAAATAAACCCCGCTCCTTTTTGGAGCGGGGTTTTTTACAATATTACCACCATTTTTGTACGGTTGTTTGGTATCGTATATTAGCGTTAGTACCTGTTGCACCTGGAAGGTTCTTTTGTACTTCAGTTAATGGTACATCGTTTCCAGTATAACCTGCTGTAATAACAAACTGACCACTTTGAGTTCCAGCTGCTACACTAAGAGTGTAACCAGTTGTATTATTCATTTTTAAGTAGTTTCGGGTGTTAAGATTTGTCAATGTTATAGCTGTGGTAGGACTAGCAGGTTTTTCAACATTAAAGTAATTTTCCGCTG
>FWWM01007031.1_pt1 | contig 22977 bp, 26 predicted proteins | sample 2228351 | NCBI WGS metagenome assembly FWWM01 (sample SAMEA103939774, study PRJEB20133) | metagenome
GGCTCTGAACCTATGCCTTCCCATCCAACTATTGCTCCGATGTATCCATCCTTGAACCGAAGATTGTACCTTGTCTCAAGGTTGATTCCGGACTCTTTCTCAAAACCAAAATTAATCGCAAATGGGTCAGGTCCTTCTTTGAGCGAGACGAAATAAATCGGTATGTAAATCGTCGGAATGTCGAAGATGAACATGACGGCGTTGTACGCCACCAAGTATTCATTTTCTCTGATCTCAACATCAGTTGCTTGCAATCTGTAATGCGGTTTTTCAAGCTCACAGGTCGTCAGGTATGCTCTTTTCAAAATATGGTGCTCCTCTGAACCACTTAGCACAGGTGAACTGAAGTAAACCGTGTGTCTCTTTTTTTCCTCATCTTCGTACGTGGCTTTTCCCCGTATTTCGAGCATTTCTACGGTCTCATCTGAGAAGACATACACAAAGCTCTCTGCTCTTATCAGGGTGTTTTTTTTGACGTATTTAACACTTCCTTTTGCGAAGAATTTCTCGGCATTTCCAGATTCGTTCAGCTTCAGTGCTAGTTCTTGGCAGCTTATCTGTACTTCTTCATATGAAAGCTCGACGTTCCCACTGAAAACCATGGTATCTTCAAGGTAATCTATCACATCTGCCGTGATGACGAGGTTACGGTTGGAAAAGGAGAGGTTTGGAAAGAGCAACAGAGAAACAAACAAAGCTACGGAAAAAAATCTGGAAAACTTTTCTCGCACAAGATAGCTAATTCTTGTGTCGAGGAGAAGAAACAACAGAATTCCCACTGCTGAGAAAAATATGTTTGGTAGCCATGCAGCAAGTACAGGGTCTAACAGCCTTTCTTTTCCCATTGCGCTGATCCAAGCACCAGAACCCTGATAAAGGACGATTATTCCGAAAGTCAATATCACTCCCCAAGACTTGCTTTTCAAGTTGAACATCAAAGAAAGTGGTATACCGACTAAGACAATTATCAGAGGACCAAGGGAAACAGAATAACGACTGTGGAGCTCGACCAACCACGGTGCTGGATCAATCCCTAGTTTCTGCAGCGTTCTAATCCTATCCTTGAGTTCAGATCCTTTCATGCTTTTTGGTGTTTTCCCAACGCGCATGATGGCTTCTATGTCTTCCTTCAAATCCAGTTCGACCCTCTCAAACCTCACATCAAAACGGAGCATGCCCTCCTTATCCACCCTGTACATCCTGCCGTCAATCATGAACCACGTGTTGCCTTCCTTGTAGACCTTTTTGGCTGTGATGATTTCTTCCTCAGAAGGTTCGTTTCGAAAGAGGACTACATTTTCAAGTACACCGTTTTGTCTGTCATACCTCTTGACGTAGAAGTACTGGTTCTCGTCCACTTTGGTTATGACGTTCTCGCTGATGAACACCTCTGGTTTTCTATAGACGTACCTTGAGATGAGTTGATCTGCTCTGTAATTGCATGCAGGAACAACACTATCGGTCAGAAGGTAGGTTGCAAGACTTAGTACAGCTGAGATAAGTAAGAACGGAACAATCAGAACCTTCAGACTTATCCCATGAACCTGAAGAGCCATCAGCTCATGACTCGAAGAAAGCTGAGATAGAATCCAAAATATAGCCAGCAAAACTCCCACAGGTATACCCATGGAAACAAAGTATGGAAGATAATAGTAAATCACACGCAACAAAACAAATATACCGACACGGTTTCTAACGATCAAATCCGAGAGTTGATAGAGAATCTCCACACTGACAAAGACTACAAAACCACCCAAGCCAATCAAAATTGGTCCGATAGAAAGCTTTGAAAGGTATTTAATCAGAAGGCCCAAACAGGACACCTTCGCTTTTTTCAAATGGTTTCATCTGATCTTTAAAACACTTGTAGACTTCTCCCATGACTATGTACAAAACGACTTCAACAATGTTAGTTGTCAGATCGGCGATTTGCTCGACGTGCTGACACAGTTCGAGGAAAATCATGTTCCTATCCAAATTCTCAACAACTTCCTTTGATTCATCGATCAGTTCAGTTCTGATTTCAGCGTAAAGATCATCAATCTCCGCATCTTTCTCGCATATTTCGAAAGCCCCTTCTGTATGGAGATCAGCAAGCAACCTGAGACTGTCTTTCAACATCACCATGGCAATATCCCCCATCTTGTTGACCCCCGGAAAGAACCTCACTGGTTGGTCCTTTAGAAGCAAGACGGTCAACTGAGCCATTCTTCGAGCGTTATCGCCGATTCTTTCGAAGATTCCGGCAAGTTGGATTGCTCCGACGAGAAACCTCAAGTTCAACCCCGAAAGTTGGTGTATGCCCAATGCAAGCAAGATTTCTTTTCTCATCTCGATCTCCATTTCGTCGAGTACACTGTCGTCTTCCACTACTTGCTTTGCAATTTTTATATCCTTGGTTTCCAGTGCTTCAAGTGTCTTGAGAAACATCTTTTCGGTAAACCATCCCATTTTCATCAAAGCCTTTTTGATGGAATCAACCTTTTCATCTGCAAGCCACTTCAATCGGTGATCCCCCTTCCATAACCTACCTTGGTTTTCAAAACGGCGAAAAAGTCATAATAACTTGGTCTGAGCAAGAGAAAAGCCCTTTCAGATTTTCTGAAGGACATCTGATTAGCTTTTTCGACAAACATTCCGTCGATCAAGACGTCACATGTCATGTGTGCCACCAACCTTACAGTCTGTGTCGTCGGAACGATTATGCTTCGATTCTGGAGAAAATACGGAGCAACTGGCATTATCTGAATGACCTCGCAACTTGGGCTGACTATGGCTCCACCAAGTGATAGGTTGTAAGCCGTGGAACCAGTAGGCGTGGAAATCAATATGCCATCGGAAAAGAAAACAAGATCAGAGCAGCCATCGAAAGACAGCCTGAATTCTGACATCTTCTTTGATGAAACCAAAATTACAACATCGTTCACGGCAACGTAGGTTCCATTTCTACCCTTGGCTTCTAGCATCCAACGCCTTTCCGTCACCAATTTTCCGTCGAGTAAGTCTTTCAAAAACAGTTCCACCTGATCAAGTGTGTAGCTTGTCAAAAATCCAACTCTTCCCGCTTTGAATCCAAGGATGGGTTTATCCAACATCTTGGCAGCTCTTAAAACCGTTCCATCACCACCAACGACTATCGCAAAGTCAAAATTGGTGTTGTGAGACCCTAATTGGTCCAAACTGCACATTTCGATGACATGCAAGTGACTTCGAATCCTTCTTGTCAATTCCTCGGCTTCTTGTTCCTTGTCGCTTCGGTACACGACGATTGCCGTGAAATTCAACGTAGTATCACCGCCAAGTCCAGCAACGTTCGAACCAAGAAGAAATCCAAGAACGACAAAATGAGAATAGCGATCATGGGCGTTATATCAACAGGTCCGATGGGTGGTATGAATCTTCTCAAAGGTCTTGTGACTATGCTTGCGAGAGAATCCACAAAGTTTCTCAACGGATAATATTGGTATGGTGTGATCCAGCTTAGCAATGCTGAGAGAACCACAGCGGTGATTTCAAAATAGATGAATATCTGAAGAACCCTTGCGACTGCGTACAGAAAGTTCGATATCACAAACACTCACTCACTCTCCTCGCCTTTGAACAGTGCTCTTCCGATTCTCACCATTGTTGCGCCTTCTTCGATGGCTATTTCAAAATCGTTCGTCATACCCATCGACAAATGCTGAACAGACCGATGGTCCTTTGACAAACTGTCTCTGAGTTCTCGTAAAGTCCTAAAGATCGATCTTATCAAAGTTTCATCTTTTGTCAAAGGTGCCATTGTCATCAGACCAACAACTTGGATGTTACGGTAATTCTCGATCTGCGTCAAAAACCTTGAGACCTCCTGAATCGATACACCAGCTTTTGTCTCCTCTTTGGAAACGTTGACCTCAATCAAGATCTTTTGAACCTTTCCAAGCCTCGATGCGATCCTGTTTAACTCTTCAGCTTCCTTCAATCGCCAGACTGAGTGGATGTATTCACACCTGGGCACGATGTACTTAATCTTGTTTGTCTGGATTCTTCCTATGAAATGCCAGGTAGCCAACTTTGCAACTTCGTATTTTCTCAACAGCTGCTGGGAATAGTTCTCCGCAAGGTTTGTAACACCGAGTTCAAACAGCGCTTTTACTTTCTCAGGCTCAGCTTGTTTTGTCACAGCTATAAGAGTTATTTCACCAGGGTCTCGCCCGGATTTTTTTGCAGCTTTCTCAATCCTTTCTTTGATTTTCATCAAGTTTTGCAAAAGACTCATCGAACAATCCACCTCTTAGTTTGTACGAGTGCCCCAAGTGTTGGTAGGCCAGGGCGGTTGCTATCCTTCCCCTCGGAGTGCGGGCAATCAAACCCATTCTCAACAAATACGGCTCGTGTACTTCCTTGAGAGTGTCAACCTCTACGTTTAGCGTTGATGCCAACACCTCCAAACCCACGGGACCACCGTCGTAGATCTCTATAATCGTCTTCAATATTCTGCGGTCCATTTCGTCAAGTCCAAGATCATCGATCTCCATTATATCCATAGTTTTCTCAACCAAGTCCGCCGTCAGGAATTCCTTGCCTTTAATGGTCATCACATCACGCGCCCTTCTCAAAAGTCTCAGTGCCACCCTTGGGGTACCGCGAGATCTTTTGGCTATCAACATCGCGGCCTCCTCGTCAATTTTGATTTTAAGGATACCACAGGCTCTTCGGATTATCTCAACAAGTTCTTTTTCCGAGTAAAATTGCAGCTCTAAAACAATGCCGAATCTGCTTCTCAGGGGTGAGCTCAGCAAACCACTGCGCGTTGTCGCACCGATCAGTGTGAAGGGTTTGAGGCTTATCCGAATGGATCGAGCTGTCGGACCCTTTCCAACCATGATGTCAATTTTGTAATCTTCAAGGGCCGAGTAAAAGATTTCTTCCACTGACTTGTTCATCCTGTGTATTTCATCGATGAAAATAATGTCCCCAGCATCCAAAGAAGAAAGTATAGCGGCGATGTCTCCCTGTCTTTCCAATATCGGACCGCTTGTCACGTATATATTCTTGCCCATTTCCTTAGCAACTACAAGCGCAAGCGTGGTTTTACCCAACCCAGGCGGCCCAGCAAGTAAGATATGATCGAGAGGTTCGTTTCGTATCTTTGCCGCTGCAATCGCTATCTGAAGTTTTTTCTTCACTTCTTCTTGACCGATGTACTCGTCCAGACTTCGCGGTCTGATATCAATCAACGCAGATTCATTTTCCTCTGATCGTCTCTTTGACATCTACGATCTCCCTTCATGGATAAACTCTGTACAGCGTTCTTGCAAACGGAATTGCCTCTCTTATGTGCTCAAGTCCACAAATCCAGGCGACTGTTCTTTCTATACCAAGCCCAAAACCACTGTGTGGAACGCTTCCCCATCTTCTAAGATCAAGGTACCACTGGTATTTCTCGACGGGTAGGTTGAATTCTTTGAGCCTTTCAACCAACAAATCATAATCGTGAATCCTCTGCGAACCACCTATTATTTCCCCGTAACCTTCTGGTGCGAGCAAATCACCACAGAGTACGACCTCGGGTCTTTTTGGATCCGGTTGCATGTAGAAAGCTTTACACCTTCTCGGATAGTGAGTTACAAAGACTGGTTTTTCGAAGTGAGAGGCAATTATGGTTTCCTCGTCTCCACCAAAATCGTCTCCCCATTGAATGTTGGAACCATGCTTTTGGAGGAGTTTGATGGCTTCATCGTAAGTTATCCTTTCAAATGGAACAGTCACCTTTTCAAGTTTCGCGATGTCCCTACCAAGGGCTGTCAAATGCTGCGAGGTGTTTTCCAAAACGTATCTGACTATGTACGAGACAAGTTCCTCCTGTAATCTGAGGTTGTCTTCGTGCTCATAGTACGCAACTTCTGCTTCGTGCATCCAGAATTCTATCAAATGTCTTCGTGTCTTGGACTTCTCGGCTCTGAATGTTGGCCCAAGATTGTAGACCTTCCCAAAGGCCAAACATGCTGCCTCTAAGTAAAGCTGACCTGTTTGTGTTAGGTAAACTTTGCCATAGTCGAAGTAATCCAGTTCGAAGAGATTGCCAGCGGTTTCTCCAATGGAGCCAGTGAAGATCGGTGTATCTATGAGAACGAACTTCCTTTCCTTGTAGAATTTCCTTATTGCTGTGAGTATAGCATCTCGAACCCTGAGGATGTGAAACTGTCTTCTCGAACGAAGCCACAGATGTCTATGTTCCATCAGAAAGTCTATACCGTGGTCCTTCTTTGAGATTGGATACGGTTCGATGGGAACTTGAACCGGGACAATTTCTCTGGCATGGATTTCAACGCCGTAAGGAGACCGGTTATCTTCTTTGACGATTCCCCTTACTATGACGCTGGATTCCATTCTTATCTTGTCGGCAGTTTCAAAAGTCTCTGGGTTGACTGAGGATTGTTCTACCACTACCTGTACAAACCCGGTACCATCTCTGAATTGGAGAAAATGTATTTTTCCGCTGGAACGCTTGTTCCAAACCCAACCCCTCAATTCGACTTCCTGACCGATGTGTTCCTTCAAATCCTCGATGTACACCCAGTTCATCCAGCTTCCCTCCCGCGAACTTTGCGCCGTGTTTCTCATTTAAATAATAGCACCAAAGCTCTTCGGTATAAAATCTAGTTGAACCAATCTAACAACTCCAGAGTGTTTTCGCTCGCCAACTAGAAAAGCAAACAAACTGGCAAAGGTGAAGATCGTCAATATGAAAAAGCTTTTGGATACTTGCCATGGGTTGAATTAAGCTTTTATGCCCCACCTTTCTCAAATCGATGATGATCGTAGAACGTCGATTGAATACATGAAGACAAAGCTCCACGGAATTGCACCGTATGTAGGGCCTTTATAATGACTGGATAACCACCTGGTAGCGCTTGATTTTTGCCAGGTGTTTTACCGTATCGATCCCTGATTCGAAATTCTGAGGAAACACTAAGCTCAACGGAGAAAGAAGAAAAAAGAAAAAGAAAAGAAGAAAAAAGAAGGAGAAATTTGGTAAGCTGTTGCCTTTTTGCTGATTTTCCGATTTTAACTGCCCTTGGACGGATTTGACACAGTCTACGAGATGATTTATACTGTATAGTGGTATACCATTGGTATTCCAAGGAGTTGTTAGAGTAGATGAATTCTCTCCAGAAACAAGCGATATATCTTGATATCCGAAATAAGATTCTGAATGAGTATTTCAAACCGGGTGATTGGCTCTCTGAGAGAGACTTAGCTCAACATTACGGCGTTAGCAGAACACCTGTAAGGGAAGTGCTTCGAATGTTGGCTGAAGACGGTCTTATAGAATCCGCGAACAATCGAGGTTACTTTGTCAAGCGAATGACATTAGAGGATGTTATTCACGTCTATATATGCAGGGAAGCAATTGAGCCAGTTGCGAGTCGACTTGCGTGCGAGAGAATTAATCCTTCTTTTGAGGAGGATTTACTGAGGCTCCAAGAGAAACTGACAGAAGTCGACATTCGCAAGGATCCAGCTGAAGGTGTCAGACTCGGCAGACAGCTTCATGACATTATCGTTGACAACTGTGGAAATCCGATACTGAAAAGATTTTACGAAAGACTGGTGCTCCTGAGCAATATGACGAGAAACATCACGAAAAGATCGGTTGAGATCGAAGAACAATCTAGGGAAGCTCATCTTACGATAATAGAGAAGCTATTAAAGAGAAAACCCGAAGAGGTAGAAGATGAAATGAGAAAACATATTCGCAGCACATACCTGCTGATACTCGAGAAAAAATACAGTTTGTTCCAGAAATCAAATCAGTAGTAAAAATGCCAGTGGGGGTAAGCACATGGATGTTCTGATTCAAACGTTTACAACTGGAATCAGTCAAATTTTCCAGCCGTTTACTCTGCTGTTGTTAAACGTGGGAGTTCTCTGGGGCATGCTTTTCGGTGCAATACCTGGTTTGACAGCAACGATGGGGGTGGCCCTGGCCATTCCATTTACGTTTGGTGTTAAGCCCCTCGAAGGTCTGGCATTGCTGACTGGAATATACATTGGTGGTGTTTCAGGCGGATTCATCTCGGCAACGCTTTTAAACATGCCTGGAACCCCTTCTTCGGTTACGACTTGTTTTGATGCACATCCCATGAGCAAACAAGGAAAATCTGGACTAGCTTTGGCTTTGGGATTGTTCTCGTCCTTTTTTGGCGGAGTTGTTGGAGTTGTGCTGATGATTGCATTAGCGTCTGTTATAGCAAGATGGGCGTTAAAATTCGGTCCATTTGAGTATTTCTCGTTAAGCATCTTGGCTTTCGCTGCTGTGAGCAGTATGCTTGGAGGTAATATCCTTAAGAACATGTTGGGCATATGTCTTGGGTTGCTGATGGCTACGATAGGACCAGATCCTATTACAAGTATCCGCCGATTGACCTTTGGGTTGATAGAACTTTCTGGGGGTTTGTCGCTGCTACCAGTTTTAGTTGGTTTGTTTTGTATTCCTGAGATTTTCGTGGATATTGAATCCGAACTCCTAACCATCGTACCACCAGAATCTCGAAAAATGAAGATTTACGAGGTTCTCGAAGCAGCTAAGATACTGTTCAGGCAGATTGGAAATGCGCTAAGATCATTTGCCGTTGGATTCATGATAGGTGTTTTCCCAGGGATAGGAGGTGCAACCGCGAACATTATTTCATACGGACTTGCCAAGAGTAGCTCTAAGTATCCGGGTAAGTTCGGAACGGGCATACCAGATGGAATAATCGCCTCAGAAGTATCAAACAACGCGTCTGTTGGAGGAGCAATGGTACCCTTACTCGCACTTGGCATACCAGGGGACGCTGTTACAGCAATATTACTTGGTGGCTTTTTAATTCACGGAATAAATCCGGGACCGATGTTATTCAGATACAACCCAAATCTTGTTTATGGAGTTTATGCTGCTCAATTTGTTGGCAACATCATCATGTTTGCTTTTGGCATTCTTCTAATGAAATTCTTCATCTATTCGCTGAGCTTTCCAAAGCATTACCTTCTGCCTCTGATCTCAGTACTTGCTGTTGTTGGGGCTTACGGTCTTAACAACAGACTCTTCGACGTATGGGTGATGTCGTGGTTAATCTAATTCTCGATGATCGGAAGAATCTCGTACGGGCTTTCTCTGGACATCCAATAAAAGCTTTTGAGAAGGCAGTGGATTTCGTCAGGCATTATGTTCAAATACCCATTTCAGAAGTAGCCGATGTAGTTATTTCCTGTCCGGGTTACCCCAAGGGTCAAAATTTGTACCAAGCCACTAGGGCAGCAAACACGATCGTTCTGGGACCAACACCTGTGGTTAGACGAGGAGGTCTGATTCTAATTCCCGCAAGATGTGAGGATGGGGTGGGTGATCAGAATTTCGTTGATTTCATGAGTAGATTTAGTCATTTTGCAGAGTTCAAAACTTACGTTGAAAAGCATGGTTTTGGTATCGGGGAGCATAAGGCATATGTTTTAAAAAGAATCCTAGAACATGCAAGCGTTGCTATGACTGACTGTGAAATCGATGAGAAGATACTAAGAAGTATCTTCCTTGGAAAATACGAGACAGTTCAAGATGCTGTGAACAGCATCCTCAATGGAAATCCAAAAGCTAGATTCTTGGTGGTTAAAAACGGCGTAAACGTTATTCCGATCCTGAGGAGGTAGTGACATGGCAAAGGTGATGATAATTCAGAAGATTCACGAGAACGGTGTAAAGTTGCTTTTGGAAGCAGGGTACGAGGTGGTTTTCGCCAGTAGCACTGAGCCAGAAATTGTGGCGAAGGAAATAACAGACGTAGATGGATTGATAGTTCGCACATCTCTTGTAAATGCGAAGGTTATCGAAAGTGCACCTAAACTCAAAGTCATAGCTCGTCATGGTGTTGGCGTGGATAACATCGACATTGAAACAGCTTCAAAACGTGGGATTTGGGTCGTCAATACACCAAATGCAAATGCTCTTTCCGTAGCGGAGGCAACAATAATGTTCATGCTCGCTTTGGCGAAAAGATTTCCTGAAGTTGATAGAGCCACCAGGCAAGGCAACTTCAGGGTAAGAGACGAGTTCTCAGCGATCGATGTTGAAGGAAAAACTCTGGGAATAATCGGTTTAGGACGAATCGGGACACTGGTCGCGAAAAAATGCCAGGCTGCTTTTTCAATGAGAGTTATTGCGTTTGACCCATATGTTGATGCGAGAAAAGCACAGGAGATTGGGGTTAGGCTTGTCGGTTTGGAAGAACTTCTAAGTGAAGCGGATTTCATCTCCATCCATGCTCCACTGACGGAGGAAACGGAAAATTTGATAGGAGAAGAACAGCTAAAGATGATGAAGAAAACTGCTTATGTGATAAACATGGCGCGTGGCCAGGTATGGGATGAGGAAGCAGTACTTAAGGCGATTAACGAAGGGTGGATTAAAGGGGCTGCAACTGACGTTTTCACAGAGGAACCACCAAAGCCAGATCATCCATTCTTAAAGTGCGAGAAAATTCTTTTAACACCTCACATGGCTGCTTTAACACAGGAGTGTGTCATAAGAATGGCAGAAGGTGCGGCGCAGGGTGTCATTGAGGTTCTTTCCGGGAAACAACCAAGTTTCCCTGTTAACTGTGAGCTGCTGAAACGATATGGGAAGTTGTAATGCAAATTTGTTGACAGAAAAAGGGGAGATTGTCATGAGTTTTGTACCAAAGGGAATCATTCCTGCTGTGGTTACACCCTTTAACAAAGATGAGTCACTAAACGAACAGGCTCTTCGAAAACTTCTGAATTACCTTGTTGAGAATGGCGTTCACGGCATTTTCGTAATAGGCAGCCAGGGAGAATTCTATGCACTTGAAAAAAATGAAAAGATAAGAATCATGGAGATCACAGTTGAAGAAGTCAGCGGGCGAGTTCCTGTGTATGCTGGTACTGGTGGTGTTACCACAAGGGAGGTTATACACCTAAACGATGCAGCCGAGAGGATAGGTGTCGACGCGGTGTCCATTATCACTCCGTACTACATAAGTCCATCACAGGAAGAACTCTATTCGCATTATGCTGAGATAGCGAAAAGGACTAGGTTACCTATTCTACTGTACAACAACCCTGGGCGAACCGGTGGTGTTAGATTGACGCCACAGCTTGTTGAAAAACTGTCCAAGATTGACAACATCGTTGGCATAAAAGACAGTGGCGGGGATCTAACCATTACAAGCGAGTACATAATGAGAACAAAGGGTACACACTTTCATGTGCTTGCTGGAAGAGATACGTTGATTTTGGCCACACTTCTCTATGGAGGGACTGGTGCAATTGCTGCAACAGCTAATGTTGTACCACGGTTGGTCGCTGACATCTACGACCATTTTGTCGCGGGCAACATAGAAGAAGCAAAGAAATCGCAGGACAGATTGACACCACTGAGGTTGGCTTTCGATCTAGGTACATTTCCAGTGGTAATCAAGGAGGCCCTGAATTTAATAGGAATAGAAGCCGGACCAGCAAGACAACCTGTGGGTTCAATAAGTGAGGAAAAGCGGAAAGAGCTGAAGCGAATTTTGATCGACCTAGGTTTTGATATTTAACATTAGTTGATGGGGTGGTATTATGAGAGAGAATAAAACGAAAAAGTTGCTGAAGGAAGGAAAATCCGCCATCGGTATAATGGTTAGTGAGATAAGAACACCCGGCATAGCACAAATGTTTGCAACTGCTGGATTCGACTTTTTTGTGATCGATATGGAACATTCTCCGTTTACTCTGGAAACTGTTCAAGATATGGTTTGGGCAGCAAGAGCAAGTGGGATCACCCCAATAGTAAGGGTGCCAACAAGGTATGGACACCACAACTTGTCAAGACCTTTGGATTGCGGCGCAGAAGGTTTGTTGGTACCTCAGGTTGAAACAGCACAGGAAGTAGAACATATAATCAGGGCAACAAAGTATCATCCTCTTGGTGATAGAGGATTAGCGTTGAGGAGAACTCACAGCAACTTTGCTGCTGTGAAACCCGAGGAATTCTTGCGTATGGCAAACGAACAAACTATGATTATTCTTCAAATCGAAAGCAAGGAAGCTATAGATCATTTGGAAGAGCTCATCACCATCCCAGGTGTTGATGCCTGTTTAATTGGACCAAACGATCTTTCACAAAGTTTGGGGATGCCAGGTAATGTGAACCATCCTTATGTCCAGGAATATATAGAGAAATTCGTTGAAAAATGCTTGAAGTATGGTGTACCTTGTGGTATACATCTTATGAATCCAGAAGCAATGCAAAGATGGATTGAAAAAGGAATGAGGCTTTTGATGTGCTCAAGTGATATAAATTTGCTGGTCGATGAGGGAAGAAGGATCGTAGAAAGCCTAAGAAGAATGATCTGATTCAAGGAGGCGACAATATGTACCCATGGTATGATCGATTTCAAATGGGTCTGGTTCATTTTATGGCTTACCCTGAGGCAAAGACTCGTGAGGAAATCTTGGCAACAATAAAAAAAGTTCTGACTGATGAATTCTTTCAGGTGATCGAAGTCAGCGGAGCGCTGGACGAAGATTGCCTGAGCGAGATAGGAAGAATGTGCGAAATTGCCAAAGTTGAGCTAATTATCGCTGCTCAACCCGTAGTGCTCGCACGCAAGTTGAATTTGAACTCACTTGATGACCAGGAAAGGACGACGGCTGTAAATGTGATGAAGGAGATTATATACAAAGCCTATAAAGCTAAAGCGAAGGGAATAGGGTTTTTGAGTGGTCGAATGCCCGAAACTGAAGACACTGATGTTATTGAAAAAGCCAAAAGTCAACTTGTCTTGTCGTTGAAAGAACTGTGCGAGTATTCGAAACAACTGTCAGAAAAATTCGGTTATACGTTGGCCTTGAACCTGGAAATTTTTGACTGGTTTGTCGACAAAAAGGCTTTGGTGGGTCCCGCACCTATAGCGTTCGAGATAGCATCTAAAGTGTTGTCGCGTTTCCAGAATTTTGGTCTGCTGATCGACCTATCGCACCAACCTCTTCTGTACGAAGATCCTTTTTACACCTTATCCTTGTTGATACCCTTCGTGAAGCACGTTCATATCGGAAATGCTGTCCTGAATGAAAATCATCCTGCGTATGGCGATCTTCATCCAAGATTTGGCGTAGAAGGCGGAGAAAACGACGTGGATGAATTGGTCTACTTCTTACGATCCCTCCAAAAACTTGGGTATTTCGATAAGAAATTGATTACCCGAAAACCTGTTGTTTCATTTGAAGTCAAACCTCTTCCTGGCGAAGATCCTGATCTTGTTGTCGCCAATGCAAAGAGAACTTTTTTGCGAGCTTATACTCACCTTTCGTAATTTCTTGAAGGAGGTTTGTGAAGATGAGGAAGAAACCTAAAGTCTTCGTGACAAGAAGGATACTTGAAGAAGGACTTAAGATCCTAGCAGAACATGCGGACATAGAGGTAAGTGATTATGACGGAGTCATTCCTCGAAAAGTTTTGCTCGAAAAGGTGCATGGTGTAGATGGGATCTTGAGTCTTCTCACCGATATGATCGACAAAGAGGTTTTCGACGCGGCTGGTCCAAATTTGAAGATAGTTGCCAACTATGCCGTTGGTTACAACAACATCGATGTCGAAGAGGCTACCAGAAGAGGAATCATGGTCACCAACACACCTGGAGTTTTGACGGAGACAACGGCAGATCTTGCCTGGGCATTGATGATGGCCGTTGCGAGAAGAGTAGTTGAAGCGGACAAATTCGTCAGAGAAGGTAAATTCAGAGGTTGGGAACCTATGCTTTTGCTTGGGACCGACGTTTACGGATCCACACTTGGCATAGTCGGTTTTGGTAGAATCGGACAAGCAATGGCTCGGCGTGCTCTTGGATTTAACATGAGAGTTCTGTATTACGACAGTCAAAGGGTAAATGAGCAATTAGAGAAAGAACTAAAAGCGACATATGTTAATCTCGAGACTTTGCTAAGGGAATCGGATTTCGTGACACTGCATGTACCGCTGTCGAAAGAGACTTACCATTTGATAGACGAGCCTCAACTGAAGATGATGAAAAAAGAGGCTTACCTGATCAACACTGCAAGAGGACCCGTTGTGAACGAAAAAGCTTTAGTTAAAGCTTTAAAAGAAGGTTGGATACGTGGAGCAGCATTGGATGTTTTCGAGAATGAACCAGCAGTTGAACCAGAATTATTCACAATGGACAACGTTGTCTTAGCTCCTCACATTGCTTCGGCTTCTTATGCAACAAGGATGAGAATGTCGATAATGGTCGCTGAGAACTTGATTAAAGGATTGAAGGGTGAAGTGCCACCAAATCTTGTAAACCCACAGGTTTTGAAAAACAAAGGGTGAGCAACGCTCACCCTTGTTCATCTTTGTGATACATCAGATCTTTGAGCCTTTGGCCCGTTTCCATGAAATAGAGTTTTTCCATGACGTTCGTCAAGTGATCTGCGATTCTTTCAAGATGTCTCAATAAGAAAGCCTCTTCAAGGTAGATCCTCATCATGTCCTGATTTGTCTCTTTGCAAGCAAGTTGAATGAGCACTTGATGACCATAGTTGTGCAGCATATCCACTTCGTCGTCTTTTTTCCAGACTTTCACAGCTAGATTCAAATCTTTACTTGAAAACGCTTGCACAGCACCGATGAACATAGCCAGGATGATTCTTATCATGTCGTTGAGCGATTGCCAAGCCGAAAAACTTTCTATGCCACGCTGCACTTGTCTTGCCAACTGAGCTATGTTTACGCATTCGTCGGCAATTCTTTCAAGATCGATTGAAAGACCTATCATTGCCACTACAAATCTCAAATCGTCAGCCAAAGGTTGGTACTTCGCAATTATGTCGAAGGCTATCGTCTGCACCTCAAGATCCAGTTTGTCAAAGTAATCGTCTTGTTCTTCGATCTGTTTTATCAGCATCTCGTTTCCAGTTTTCAAAGCAAGCAGAGTTTTTTCAAAGAGATTTTCCACTCCATTCAAAAACTCCGTCAATTTGTCCTGAAGGATTTTCATTTCTTTTTCATAATGAATAGTCCGTTCTGTCATGAACATCCTCCCTCAACCAATCTTACCAGTTAAGAATTGTCTTGTAACTTCGTGCTGGGGGTATTTTACTATTTCTGATGTTTCACCGTATTCTATCAATCTACCTTGGTAAAAAAACAGAATGTAATCACTTATTCTGAGCGCCTGAGACATACTGTGAGTAACAATTATCACCGTATATTGCTCAGACAACGATTCCAGCAGTCTTTCTATTTTCATAGTTGCAACAGGATCAAGTGCTGAGGTGGGTTCATCCAGTAATATGACCTCTGGTTCAATCGCTATGGCTCTTGCTATACAAAGTCTCTGCTGCTGACCTCCGGACAACTGAACAGCGGGTTTTTTCAATTTGTCTTTTACTTCTTCCCACAGTGCAGCTTTTTCCAATGCGGCTTGCACTCGCCAATACAGTTCGTGTTTGTCCTTGATTCCCATCAATCTCAGTCCATAGGCAACGTTGTCGAAGATGGAGAGCGGAAAAGGATTGGGTTTCTGGAAAACCATCGTGACCTTGCGACGATACTCGTTGATGTTGCGCACGTTTTGTATATCTTGACCTTTAAAGTAAATTTTCCCGTTCATAGAAAAGCCCGGTGTCAGTTCGTTCAACCTGTTTAAACAGCGAAGAAAAGTTGTCTTTCCACATCCTGATGGTCCCATGATTGCGGTGATCTTTTTCTCCAGAATTTGAACGTTCACGTTATCCAAGACTCGATGATCACCGTAATAGGCGTAAAGATTCTTGATTTCGAATACTGTACTCATCATTTACTGTGCCTCCTGATCCTTTGAACGATCGAGTATATGCCAATCATTATGATTGTCATCAAACTCGCCATCCCTTGAGCCATCCACTGCGACCTTTCTCCCAGATTCATCACAATCGCGTAAATGCTTGTCGGAAGCGTCATGACCGGGTCACGCAATGAAGTTGGTAATTTTGTGGCATAGAAAACGGCACCAGTGACAAGGATTGGAGCTGTCTCGCTGAAAGCCCTTCCAAGGGTCAGAATGAGAGCTGTTAACAAACCGTTCTTGCTCGCTCTGAGGACCATGACCGTCAAGTCAAATTTGTTGGCACCAAGCGCAAGTACTCCCTCTCTGAGCTCCTTCGGTACAGCCCTTAGGAATTCCGCAGCTCCTGAGATAAAAAACGGCACAGCCATTGCGGTTAACGTCAGTGAAGCTGAAAGTAAAGATGTGCCCAATGAAAGCTTGATACAGAAGAAACTCAGACCAAACAAACCGTAGATTATGGATGGGATGCCGTTCATTGTTGCACTCAAATTCTGAAGAATACGGGAGAGTCTCTTTGGAGCAAATTCGGTTATGAAGATTGTGGCAAATAAACCAAGGGGAATCGATATGGCAAAAACGAGTACGATCAAAAGAATTGAACCCACCAGAGCGGGGAATATGCCACCCTCGGTCATACCCGTCTTTGGAAATTCTGTGAAGAAACCTGGCTTAAGGAAATACTTCAATCCAGGCAACACGATCGTCAAGATAACAAAAAAAACGGTTGCCAATGATGCGTAACTGACAATTCTAAGAGCCCATTTCACCTCTTTCAACCCCTTATCAACCTTTCATATCTCCGAATGATGAAATTCACAGTAGTTGTGAGAAAAAGAGAAATAATAAGCAACAGCAAGCCCATGAAGAACAACACGCTGTAGTGCAAACTTCCAACACCAACTTCACTCATCTCACTTCCGATAACAGCCGTTAGTGGTCTTACAGGATCAAACAAAGAACGTACGAGCATGTTGCTTCCACCCGCAACCATCAGGACGATCATTGTCTCACCAAAGATTCGATTCAGTACAGTTAACATCGCAGCCATAACTCCTGGGGCAGCATACCTCAGTTCCATTAAGACAACGGAAATGTCTCGGGCACCGAGCGAGATTGCGCCTTCTTTTATCTCCCTTGGGACTTTTTCAAGCGACTGAAAAGTTAAACTCGTCATCGTTGGCAGAGTCAGGACAAAAAGCATTATCGACGCGTTCAAAAAGTTTTGCCCTGTCCATGCACCAAATCTCAGAAAAAGTTTTGCCAAGACAAGGACCCCAAACATACCTAGTACCACTGACGGTACACCACTTATGTATTCAAAGGTGCGAAGCATAAGGTTTCTTTCCCAATTCGTTGCGTAAGAGTGCAAATAGGCTGCGATCATCACACCTACAGACCAAACCCAAAGACACGTCCAGCTTGTCAAAGCCAATGAGTTGAAGAGCATCGTGAGGATGCCAAATTCGGGCTCTGACCAAACTGGGAACCAGTTAAATGTTAGTAAACCAGTTCCCACTTCCTTGATTGCACGCGCGGAATCTGTGACGAGCATTAGGGCTATTCCAACCAAAAAAGCTGCGGCCGCCACGGCGGCCAAACTGCTGATCGAAATTAAGAATGATTCCCCCACTTTTTTCACGTCATTTCGACGTCCCATACGCAGGAACATAGCCAGCCTTTTCAACCAATTTTTGACCCTCAGGGGAAAGAATGAATCTGATGTAGTCGGCGACGATCCCTTTCTCTGGCCAGCTGTAACCGTATTTGCTCAGATCTATGAAAACGTACAAAGGTCTGCTTATGGGATATGTCCCGTTCAAGACATTTTCAACAGTAGGCGTGACGCCTTCTACTTTTAACGGTTTGACTTTGCTTGTGATGTACCCAAGGCCTGTATAGGCAATGGCGTACTCGTTGTTGGCAACGCTTTCGATTTCAGCTTGTGTGGATTCGACAAACTGAACATGGGCGGCCATTTTTGCTCCATGCAGAACTCTTTCAAGCCAAGTTTCGAATGTTCCTGAGGCTGTGTTCCTTGAATAAACCACGATCCTCTTGTTTGGAAGCTTTGGATCAACTTGGTTCCACTGTGTGATCTCGCCTGTGTAAATCTTCTTAAGAGTTTCCAACGATATTGAGTCAAGTTGCAGCTTTGGATTCACAATTGCAGCTATGCCATCGTACGCAACAACTATTGGGACAAAATACTTTCCAGCGTTCATCATCGCGTCGATTTCGCTCTTTTTCAAGAATCGGCTGGCATTAGCGACGTCAGCTGTTCCATCGAGCAAGGCCTTGATTCCGGTGGTTGAACCTGCACCTTCAAGAGTCACTTTTACTTGTGGATACATCTTCGAAAATTCCTCAAGCCAAAGCTGTGCTATTGGGTAGACAGTGTTCGATCCTTTGACGACCAGGGTTTGTGCCATCAAAACACCGACAAGAAAAACTGTCATCAAGAAAATAGACACTTTCCTCACTAAAATCACCTCCTGTCGGTTCATTTTTTTCACAGAAAGGTTTAGCAGGTGTGTAAAGATATAAAAAGTTTTTAACAAGTCTTGTGGCATCATTTCAAGTGGAGGGATCTAATGGCAAGGATCCTGGTAGTTGAAGATGAAGTGGATGTGAGAGACGTGATAAGCAGATATTTAAAAGCTGATTCGCACGATGTTCTGACTGCAGCAAGTATCGAGGAAATGTACAGTGCACTTGAAAAGGAATGTGTCGATGTGCTTATACTGGATTTGATACTTCCAGATGGAGATGCCATGGATGAAATTTCGAATGTAAGGGTAATGTGTCCCTCAACGTTTATTCTCATTGTCACCGCCCTAAGGGAGGACAGAAACAAGATTCTGGGTTTGGAAATGGGTGCGGACGATTATGTCACCAAGCCATTTCACCCAAGAGAGCTTGTAGCCAGGGTCAGAGCCATTCTCCGAAGAAAGGAACTGTTCTACAATCGCGAGCTGGTTTACAAGGATATGAGACTCTCAGTCGGTGAAAGGATACTTTACATCGGCGACGAACCAGTTGAATTGTCAAGTAAGGAATTTGAGATACTTCTTTTGATGTTCAGCAATCCAAAGAGGGTTTTCACACGAACAGAACTTTTGGAAAATGTATGGAGGGATGAAGAAAGAAACGAAAGAATAGTAGACGTCTACATAAGCATGCTCAGAAGAAAACTTGGAAAGGAAAGATTGGTGACTGTACATGGCATTGGGTACAAACTGGGATGAGATAATTGAAAAGTTTCGACCCCTGCTTCTTGTGACAACAAGTGCGGTGTGGTTTTATCCCTCAAACGGCTTGCCGGATGAAACAAGACAGCGACTGGAAGATCCCAAGATATTTTTTGTCAACGCAGTTGCGCATGAACTATTCACTCCGATAACAGCGATGCTTGGCTTGGTTGAAATAGCCAAGGAAGGCGAGAATGTGCAGGAAAACCTATTGAAGATTGAAAGGCATCTTTTGAGGATGCAAAGAATTGTTGAACAACTGCTTTTGTTATCGAAGATCGAGCGAGAAGATTACGATCCGTCATTTGTTGACATAGAACTTGATTCTTTTATCAAAGTCCTGCTTACTGAATTCGAACCAAAGCGCAAGCAGAAAAATTTGCGATTTGAGGTTTCTGTTTCCGGGCGGATTCGAACAGATCAAGAAGCCTTCAAAATTGCACTTAGAAACTTGATTTCTAATTCGATAAAGTACTCCAAAGACAGCGGCAGAGTTATCATCCGAACGGAAAGAAATTTTCTCTTTATCGAAGACAATGGAATTGGCATTCCTGAGAAAGATTTAAAGTACGTGACATCGCGCTTCTACAGAGCAAGCAACGCCAGAAGTCACAGTGGATCTGGTCTTGGTCTGGCGATCGTCAAGCATTTGTTCAGAAAGTTCGGCGTAATATGGTCAATCCATTCAAAGCAGAATCTGGGAACAATGATAATCATCGATCTTGACGTCGTTAAAGTTTGACAACCCTTCCTTCCTTTACCTGAAGCACTGAACCGCAAGGCAGGCTTTCAAACATCTCTTCATCGTGGGATACGATGATTATCGATGTATCTTTCACAATGGCGTTTAAGAAATCGTAGAGAATTCTCTTGCCAACTTCATCTAGGTTAGCAGTGGGTTCATCTAACAGGAGAACTTTCGGATTGAAGACGCAGGCTCTTGCAATACAAACAAGTTTCGCTTGCCCGCCAGAAAGTTGGTCAGCTCTTTTTTCGAGAAGATCATTGATCCTGAGATTTTCTGCGATCCTCAGCACTCTATGAGCGATTTGCCTTTTGTTCTCCCCTCTCAGTATCAAAGGATACGCGATATTATCAAATACAGTCCTTCTGAGCAATATTGGGCTTTGGGGAACGTATGTCACGATTTTCCTGAAGAATTCGAAATTGTCGTCGTTCACATCTTCCCCGAAAAACTTAAATGACCGCCACCTTCCTTTCAGAAGAAAGGCAAGATTGAGTAGTAGCGTGGTCTTACCGCTTCCCATAGGGCCTTTGAGGCACGTGACCCCTTCTTCGATCAGGACCTGTTCTGCTTTCAAAGAGAATTTCGCATCATAACTGAAGGACAGCTGTTCAATCTCATAGACGAACATTCCTCATCGCCACCTGTGGGAAATGTATGTCGCAATCAAATTGACACCCACCGCGATTGAAAGCAAACAAAAACCTGCGAAAATCGCCTCCTCGAATTTGCCAAGGTTTGTGTAGAGAACTATTGCCGTCGTCAAAACTCTTGTTTTTCCAGCAATGTTTCCGCCGACTATCATCACTGCCCCGACTTCTCCTGCAACTCTCCCAAATGCCGTCAAGACAGCGGAAATCACTCCTGGTAGGGATTCCTTCACTATGGTTACCATTGTTTGAAAATCGTTTGCACCAAGAGTCTTGATCACCAATTTCAGTTTTTCATCAGTTCTTGCAAAATGATTGTAGCAAATGGTAAAAACCACAGGAAAAGCAATCAAAACCTGTGCCAGAATCATCGCGGTTAAAGTGAAAAGAACATCAAGATCTCCCAGTGGTCCTGATCTTGAAAAAAGCAAAAAAAGAAACAACCCAACAAGTACAGGTGGTACTCCCGTGAGCGACTGAAAGATCAGGACAACAAAATTCTTGAGACTGGATTTCCAGAAATCAACAACAAGGGCAAAAGGGATCGCCAGCAAGGAGGCAACAGCTGTTGCAAACGTGTTGACGTAGATTGATCGAAGGCTTATTTCGAAGATCTCGTTCAAGTTTCTCACCACTTTACTGCTCGACCACTTGGAACAGTTTAACGCCGTCGATAGAATATTCATCTATGAGTTTCAAGGTGTCTTTGTGCAGCAGAAAATCAACAAATGTCAGCGACGCAGGATAGTTGACTTTTTTCCCAGCTCTTGGACTTACCACTATGATACTGTAGATGTTCTCCAGCCTCGGTTCTCCTTCTATGAAAATTCTCATGTTGAGTTTTGATTTCAGGAACTCGTAAGTGCTTCTATCGGAGAGTGTAAACGCCCTTTTCTCGTTGGCTATCAGGAGTGTTGCTGCCATACCCTGGCCAGTTGAGATGTAATTTCTCGCCACTGGCATTTTTCCAATCCAGTTCCATATCTTCATTTCCATCCTGTGGGTACCGGATTGATCACCCCGTGAAACAAACAAGAACCCTTTATCCACGATCTGAGAGAAAAGATCTTCTAAACCGTCGTACGAAATCTGAATTTCCGTCGGTCCCACAACGATGAATTCGTTCTTCATAACACTTATGCGTTTCTCTCCGAAACCTCGCTTCATGAAAAGCTCTTCGTCCTCGGGCGAGTGAACAAAGAGTAAATCAACTAGACCTCTTTTCCCCATCTCCAAGGCCATCCCAGAACCTACGGCGATTATGACAAGCTCATGAGCATAACGTTTCTCATATTCCTCTTTTAAAAGATCTAGCAAACCTGTGTTGTAAAGGCTCGTGGTCGTTGACATGAACAATCTGTCACCGAAACCCGTCGCGCAGAAAACGAATACCAGGATAAAGCTGAGGATTTTCATATGTCAAAAATCACAGGGTCTCCTTTCCTCACCTTTCCACCTTTCAGCACTTTCAGGAAAATTCCTTCCAATGGCATAACGCACTTGCCAACAGCCCTTGCAATAGCGCACTTGTCGTGACACTCCTTTCCTATCTGCGTTATCTCCATCTCGCAATCGTTGATGAAGACCTTCGTACCAACGGGAAACCTCCATAGATTGGGGACATCGACAGTTATGTTCTCGGCAAAGTCGCCGAAATCGACTTGAATGCCCCATTTTCTGACTTTTTCAATGCTCTGCACAGATAGCATTGACACTTGTCTGTGCCAATTGCCAGCGTGGGCATCGCCTTTGACACCAAAATTTTCTATCAATTCGATTTCATCAACAGGGATTTTCTTAACTCCTTTAACAGAAGAGACGTTTACAGAAAGAACCTTTCCCACAACCCTACCGTTTCCACTCACCTGATTTTCCTCCTGTTTTCTCGAGTAAACAGATATCGGTGATCTCGATGGTCTTGTCTATCGCTTTGCACATGTCGTAAATTGTTAAGGCCGCTACAGCTGCGGCAGTCAGCGCTTCCATCTCAGCCCCAGTTTTTCCAATGCATTTGACAGTGGAAATTATCTTTACAAAACCTTCCTCCTGATTAAAAGAGAACTGTAAATCGATGTGTGTCAGGTTGATGTTGTGACACATAGGTATTAAATCTGAGGTTCTTTTGGCAGCCAAAATCCCAGCGATTTTTGCGGTGGTTACGACGTTGCCTTTCGGAATGTCTTCTTTCAAAACAGCTTGCAGGGTCTCTTTTTTCATCTTCACCTTGGCGTGAGCAACAGCAGTTCTTTCGGTGTCTTGCTTGGAACTCACGTCAACCATGTAAACATTGCCATCTTCGTCAATGTGAGTAAGCTTATCTTCCATGCACTACCCTCCCAGTTGGTTCATCTTGTTACTCACCGCTTTACTTTTCATAGTGTGACTGAGCGGTTTTGTTTTAAGCACGTCAAATATCACATCTTGAATCTTTTCGATCGAAGACACATCCATTAGATACTGTCTGAGATCGAAGAACAAAGATG
>FWWM01007032.1_pt1 | contig 22971 bp, 23 predicted proteins | sample 2228351 | NCBI WGS metagenome assembly FWWM01 (sample SAMEA103939774, study PRJEB20133) | metagenome
CATTGAACCCTGCTGATTGGTTATCTTTGATGGAGTTAGAAAGTCCTCCTTTTTCGTCCTCGGTCTTTTTGGTTTACTGACTTTCTCCACCGACGCGTCGATTGATTCGACTTTTGGCTCGGTTTGTTCTATCTTCGGTTGTTCGACCAAAATCTGTATATCTTGAAGCCCGAGTTTTTGGTTCACATAACCTCTGATCAGATTCATCTTACTTTCAACACGTTCTTTTCCAAATTCGGTCGCTACTTTGATGAACACTTTATCGTTCTGCAAAAGTACACTCTGAATGTAAGGGAAGGTTCCGTTGAGTTCCTTAGAGATCTCGTCGAGACTCACAAAGGCATCGGCTTGCACGAGTTTGACATCGCTTTTCAGCAAATCTTTCAACAGGCATTCTATTTGTTCAATGTTACTTTCAATGCCTCTCGCTTGCAGTATCAATGTGTTCGTTGTCCAGTCGAAGTAAACTGATTCGATTGTTCCGCTTACTTCTACGTTAAAACCGAATTTTTCGGCGAATTGTTTGAAATCAAAGTTCAGATTCTCGATCCTCGTGATTCTCATTTTGCAAACCTCCGTAGATTTCTCGCAAGAGCATGACACCAAGCTATCGCCAAGGCGTCGGCAGCGTCGTCTGGTTTCGGAATTTCTTTCAAATTCAGAAACATCTTGACCATCCTCTGTACATCCTTTTTCGTTGCCTTTCCACTTCCAGCTATGGCTTTTTTCACTTGATGTGGCGTGTACTCAAATACCTCAACACCTCTTTGAGCTGCGACAAGTAGGGCAACTCCCCTTGCCTCACCGACGGAAATAGCGGTTGTGACGTTTCTGAAGAAGAAGAGTTTCTCTATGGCTATCTCTTGGGGTTTATACGCATCAAACAAACGGTTTAACTCTTCGTACAGAATTTTCAGTCGCGTAGTCATGAGTGTGTTCTTCTCTGTTTCAATGACCCCGTGTCCAACGTGTTCGCAAAAATTTCCAGAAATTCTCAGCACGCCATAGCCAAGAATTCCAAATCCCGGATCAACACCAATGACAATCAATTTCGCACCTCTATTTCTATTTCTAACTTGGCAGGCAAATGTGATTATAAGGCAGAATCAATTTCAACTGGTTACCCCACGTTTAAGAGTTGGGTAAAAATTCCAAGTTAATACTTCAATCTTTCTGTTCGTCGATTCTCAGAATTGCAAGAAAAGCCTCTTGAGGGATTGTGACCTGCCCTATTTCTCGCAGTTTCTTCTTGCCTTCCTTCTGTTTTTCCAACAGCTTCATCTTTCTTGTCACATCTCCACCATAACATTTTGCAAGAACATCCTTTCTGAGCGCTTTTATATCGGCTCTCGCTATGATCCGCCCAAATGCCTTTGCCTGGATTGGTATCTCAAACTGATGGCGCGGGATCAGTTCGGAAAGTTTGTCAACCAGCTTTTTTGCAACTTGATAAGACTTACTTCTATGTGCAACTGTTGAAAGAGCATCAACTGGTTCTTTGTTTACAAGGATAGTTATTTTCACAACATCTGATTCTTCGTAACCCATCAGTTCGTAGTCCATCGAAGCATAACCACGGCTCATCGCTTTCAATTTGTCGAAAAAGTCAGTTATTATCTCTGCCAAGGGTGCTTTGAAGTACATCACGACTCTGTTCTTACCCGCGTTCTCGGTGTGCAAGAGAGTGGCACGTCTTTCGTTTTGCAGGTTTGTGTATATATCCCCTACATAATCCGTTGGAGTTATTATCGCAAGTTTGACGAATGGCTCGTAGACTTTTTGGATCTCTCCGTCCTCGGGAAACTTCGCAGGATCGTTGACAAAGATTGTTTCCCCGTTGTTCAACACGACTTTGTACTCGACATTCGGTGCAGTCAGTATCACAGCCATCTCAAACTCTCTTTCAAGTCTTTCCCTCACAACATCCATATGCAGCAAGCCAAGAAAGCCGCATCTGAATCCAAAACCAAGAGCAGGAGAATGAGTTGGTTCAAAAGTCAGAGCCCAATCGTTGAGTTTGAGTTTCTCCAAAGATTTCTTGAGTTCCTCGTAGTACTCGGGCAAACCTGGGAACACTCCGGCGTACACCATTGGTTTTATCTCTTTATAACCAGCTAAAGGAGTCGGTGTAGGATTGGTTGCACTGGTTATTGTGTCACCAACCTTTGCATGCCCAATTTCCTTTATTCCCGCTATGACGTAGCCAACTTCACCCGGTCCAAGAACATCGGCTGGCCTCATAAAGGGAGTGAAAATGCCTACCTCGCTCACCTCGTACTGCTGATTGGTGGACATGATCAAGATTCTGTCGCCAGCTTTCACCGTGCCATCGTAGATCCTGACGTAAACGACTATGCCTCTGTATTTGTCGTACTTGGCATCAAATATGAGGGCTTTCAGCGGCTTATTCGGATCTCCCTTTGGAGGCCTAACTCTTTCAACAATGGCATCGAGGACTTCTTTAACTCCTTGACCGGTCTTCGCGCTCATCTTCAAAATCTCTTCTTCATGCACACCGATTAGGCTGATTATTTCACTCGCCGTCTCTTCAACGTTTGCGTTTGGCAGATCTATCTTGTTGATGGTTGGAATAATATCCAGATCGTTTTCGATCGCAAGATAAGTGTGTGCGACTGTCTGAGCTTCAACTCCTTGGGAGGCGTCAACGATTAGGACGGCACCTTCGCAAGCAGCCATACTTCGACTAACCTCGTAAGAGAAATCAACGTGTCCAGGAGTATCTATGATGTTTATCTCGTATTCTTCGCCGTTGTACTCGTATATCACCTTGACTGGTGAAGCCTTTATCGTGATTCCCCTTTCCTGCTCAATATCCATTTGATCGAGATACTGACTGTGCATCTGCCGCGTATCAACACTTTTAGTCAGTTCCAAGATTCTATCCACAAAGGTGGTCTTCCCGTGGTCTATATGAGCTATCGTACATATGTTTCTGATGTGGTTCGTGTCTTTCAAGCATGTCACCTCCTGAACGATTCTACCAGCCACTCGACAGGCATGGCTTGAACAGTTCCCATGAAACCTGTCACCGTTTCACTGCAGAACAAAGCGTCGCATATCGCTTCGTATGTACACTCAACAACTGCTCGAAAAAGCATATCAAAAATTTCCCTGCTTTCTTCAACCAAACCTCTTTGTGTTGAAAAAGCTATGCAAAGATCCCCACTTCCATGATAGCCTGGCGCTCCAAGCATGCCAAGTGCAAGAAAAGAGTGCCTTGCGACCCTTTTGAGCTGTCGGGAATCCAAAGGCATATCCGTTGCTATGATTATTACTATCGAACCTTCGGAGGATTTTTTTACTCCGCTTTTCAAGTAATCAACTGCTCTTTTCCCAAGGATTGTTAAATCCTCAAAGACCCCAAAGTTTGCCAAGACCAACGCTCCCATGGTGTAACCGTTGGGAAGTTTTCTGGAACTGCTCCCTATCCCACCTTTAAAACCAAAGGCTATCATACCAGTTCCAGCACCGACGGAACCCAATTCGAAATCCTCTTCTGCGGCTTCGATCGCTTCCATGACATGGTACGGTTTCACCGACGAATAAAGTATATCGTTCAAAAACCCATCGTTGCATTCACCTACAACAGGATTGAGCGAGCGAAATTTCTTCCTCTTGGACATGTATTCAACCAATCCTTGGAAAGCGTATCCCACACTGAGCGTGTTGGTAAGGATTATCGGTGTTTCTACCTCACCAAGTTCCTCTATCTGCATCAACCCAAGAGACTTTCCAAAACCGTTCAAAACAGCGCAAGCTGCAGGCAGAGGTTTTTCGAAAACCTGCTGTGGAACAATCGCCGTGACACCGGTTCTTACGACCGTTGGGGTATCGCTGATCAAAGTCACATGGCCAACTTTTATTCCATTTACATCGCTTATAAGATTTCTTTCAGCTGTTTGAAGCTTCCCAAAGGTTAAACCACATTCTCTAAATCTTTTTCTCATGGTTTCACCCCATAAGATTTTACAGGAACCCAGCTAGAAGGCCCAATCTTTTCAAAGGTTGCGATGAGTGGCTTGGTTCTCTGAGATCAAAATATGATTCGACGATCATGTGAGATAATATAGTGGTACTGAAAGAGATTATGGCACATACAGAGACATTTGTTATGGGAAAAAGCTGGTCGAAAATTCGCTCAAGGAAAGGAGTAAGAAAGTTGAAAAAGAAGGTTGCCTTCATATGTGTGAAAAATTCCTGCCGTTCTCAGATGGCCGAAGGTTTTGCAAAGCAATATGGCGCTGACATCATGGAAGTTTACTCGGCTGGTACCGAAGTTTCAGGAAAAATCGACCCTGTTGCGATAGAAGTGATGAAAGAAATTGGAATAGATATTTCAAATCAAAGAAGCAAGCCAATCAGCGAGCTTCCAGAAAAATTAGACGTAATCATAACCATGGGTTGTGGTGTGGTTTGTCCCTACATACCTTCAAGACACTTAGAAGATTGGGGACTGGACGATCCTGTTGGAAAACCGATAGAAGAATACAGGAGAATAAGGGATGAGATAGAGCGAAAAGTGAAAAAATTGATCGAGCGAGTCAAAAGCGGTGAGTTTGACCAACCGAAAACGACTCTTATCGCGGATCAAGATTGAAAGGAGTCAGTAATACGAGTGAATTGAAGGGGTTTTTCCTTCTTGTGTTCATCTTTGTCGTCTTTTACTTTCTCCCGTTTTCAAACCAGCGTGTTGCATCCGCTACGATGGAAGCTTTCTACTTGCTTCAAGAGTACGTCAGAGAACATGTGCTTTTTTGCCTTGTAACTGCTTTTTTCATAGCCGGTGCAATTTCAACCTTTGTCACCCAGAAGGCTGTTATAAGGTACTTTACGGATAAATCAAAGAAATGGATTTCTTACCTTGTGGCATCGGTCTCTGGAGTTATACTTGCAGTTTGCTCTTGCACAGTCCTTCCGCTTTTCACGGGAATATACAAAAAAGGCGCGGGAATTGGTCCTGCTGTGACTTTTCTTTACTCAGGACCAGCGATCAATTTGCTTGCGATCGTTTTGACCGCAAGGATACTTGGTTGGAAAATAGGCGTTGCAAGGGCTATAGGAGCTGTCGTGCTTTCAATATTCATCGGTTTGATAATGGAAATACTTTTTAAAAAAGAGGAAACAGAGCGTATGAACCAGGTGATGGTCAATCTGGATGCTGAATCTGAGAAGCGAAGCATGCTGCAAAACTTGATCTTCTTTTTAAATTTGATCGCAATACTGATCTTTGCCACCTGGAGCAAACCAACCAGCATTGGTGGGGCTTTTTCTGTTGTTTACGCAATCAAATGGTACTTGGTTGGTGCTTTGACTGTCATGGTTGTTTTGATCACATTCAAATGGTTCGAAAAAGACGAAAGAGTTTCTTGGGTTTCCTCAACATGGGATTTTGCAAAGCAGATAGTTCCGTTGCTTTTTATAGGAGTTTGGATCGCTGGATTTTTGCTTGGAAGACCCGGAAAAGATCTTGGAATAATTCCTGCAAGATTTGTTTCAATGCTTGTGGGAAGTAATTCACTTCTGTCAAACCTTTTTGCCTCCGTTGTTGGAGCCTTCATGTACTTTGCAACGTTAACAGAAGTTCCAATAGTCCAAACGCTTCTTGGAAGTGGGATGAACCAAGGACCTGCTTTGGCAATACTTTTGGCTGGACCTGCCTTGAGTCTTCCAAGCATGCTCGTGGTGGGAAGTGTTCTTGGAACAAAGAAAACCTTTGCTTACGTGACTTTGGTGGTTATTTTCTCAACGATTTCAGGGATAGTATTTGGATTCTTCCAATAGGAGGTGTTTGGTGTGGAAATCAAGATCCTTGGTAAGGGTTGCGCAAAGTGCAAAGCCCTTGAAGCGAATGTTTTAGAAGCAGTCAAAGAACTTGGCGTTGAAGCGAAAATCGAAAAAGTCACCGACGTCAACAAGATAGCAGAGTACAACGTGATGATGACACCCGGGCTTGTTATCAACAACAAAATCAAGTTATTTGGTAAGGTTGCAACAAGAGAAGAGATAAAGAAGTTCATTCAGGAAGAACTTTAGAGGGTTCTTTCAGCTCGCCTTCCTTGCGATATACTATATTAGGTCGCAAGGAAGGTGGCTTCCGATGGTTTATGAGTGTATAAGGGTAAGACTCGGATACATCTGCGTAGCAGAAGAAAACGAGAAAATAGTTTCAATAGAATTCCACGATCAAGACAAAACCAACGGCAAGGTTCAGAAAGAGGTCAAAGATCAGCTGCTTGAATACCTTTCCGGTGAAAGAAGGCTTCTGGATTTTCCAGTCGAGCCAAACGGTACCGACTTTCAAAAGAGAGTTTGGCAAGCTTTAAGGGAAATTCCGTATGGAACTGTAATGACTTATGGTGAACTTGCGAAAAGATTGAACAGCTCTGCGCGTGCGATTGGTCAGGCTATTGGTAGAAATCCGTTGCCAATCTATTTCCCATGCCATCGTGTTGTGGCCAAGAATTCTTTAGGTGGATTTAGTTCTGGCATCGAATGGAAAAAGTTTCTTCTCGAAATAGAGGGATACCACCTGTGAGAAAGATAGCTTTATTTTTGGGAATGAGTCTTTCTCTTTTTGCGCTCTTTTATCTCTACGAAGAATCCACAAAGGGGCTTGATTCACCAGAGTCCCGTCTGCCAACCGGCTTGATAATTTATTACTCTGATGGCACACCGATGGTTCTTTCAAGGTCCTTCTGGAAAAGCCTTGACGAGGTTCCACCGTATTTGATCAACGCTTTGTTGGCTTCTGAAGACAAGCATTTTTACAAGCACTTTGGCGTTGATATTTTCGGAATAGCCAGGGCAATAGTGAGGAACATAAACAGCGGGACTATAGCAGAAGGTGGGAGCACGATAACACAACAGCTTGCAAGAACTTTGTATCTTTCACCTGAAAGGCTGTGGAGCCGAAAGATAAAGGAGATTTTCATAGCCTTATGGCTTGAAAGAACAAGGACTAAGGACGAAATACTCGAGATGTACTTGAACTCCGTCTATCTTGGAAATGGTCTATATGGCTTTGCAAGTGCTTCGAAGTACTACTTCGGAAAAGACCTCTCGCAGATAACTCTGCAAGAAGCGGCTATACTTGTGGCAACTGTTAGATCACCTGGCAATTACAACCCATTCAAAAATCCAGAACTGAGCAAAAGGGCAGCTACAAGTGTTATCAACGCCATGGTCAGAGAAGGTTATCTTGATCAGCAAGTGGCAAAACAAATCATCGAGGAACTCAAACAAATGACCTTTGCCAAATCCGTGAACACCAGCGTTGACGAGGAGGTTTTCTGGAGAGTTGTTAGGGAACTCGGAGAAATAGGTTATGGTCTGAGTGAATTGAGGCAGGGATACAAGATCTACACAACCTTGGACAGAAAACTCATGATCGCTTCTTCAGGTTACGACGAGAAAACAGCACTAGAAGCGATTGACCCGGTAACTGGCGCGATCTACGTGTACAGGGGTATTGGGTTGACCTATCCAGAAGGTCGAAGGCAAATAGGTTCTGCTATCAAACCGCTTTACTATTATCTTGCGCTCTTGGAAGGTTGGCAACCGGATAGCAAGTTGTTCGACCTCCCCATAAAAGTTGGTGACTGGACTCCGGAAAATTTTGACGAACAATACAAAGGTACAGTTACGCTATCCCAAGCTTTGATAGAATCAAGAAATATTCCATCGGTTAACCTGTTCATGCAACTTGGCATGGAAAACGTTGTGAAATTCCTGCAGGACGAGTTAAAGTTGAACGGCTATTATCCATCGGACCTGACAATCTCACTTGGAACGCTGGAAACTTCTACCGAAGAAATTCTGAAATGTTACGCTGTGATCTTCAACGGAGGGGTTGTAGTCAAGCCGTACATCGTCGAAAGGGTGGAAGATCCGCTGGGAAGAACTGTCTATCGAGCGACTCCAAAAATCCTCGGTGTGGTGCGCTCGAGAAAGGTTGACACTCTCACGGCTTCAGCGGTTCTTCTTGAGATAATGAAGCAGGTAGTCGAAAAGGGAACGGGTGTCCGAGCGAGACAAAGGTTTCCCGTTGCCGGAAAAACAGGTACTTCGGAGAGGACTGCTTGGTTTATAGGAGGAGACTCTAAGATTTTGCTTTCAGTTTCCATCGATGGAACAGAATTAATCGGTGGAGTTCACGCTGCCCCAATTTGGTCGAAAATAATCTCAAGTTATGATTACGCAGGTAGGTTTCCAAAGTGGGAGACGAGGAAACAGCAGGTTGGGAAATTTACTTTAACTGGTTTCATAATAGATTCAGGGAGAATCATTCAGTGGATAGAAGAAGGAAGCCTCTCAGAGGAGGCTTTGATCAACCTGATGGACCAGATGGACAACAAGATGGTCTTGGAAGTCCTCAGTGCTTTAAACCAGCGATCCCCAGAGTTTGCTAAGAAGCTCTGGGATGAGCTTAAAGACAAAAGGATTTGGTGATGGAAAGTTCTTGGCTTTCCCGAGGATAATCTTTTACTCCTCGGTCATTCTTGTCCGGTCTCGTTTCCCCCTCTGTACGGCGCAGGTATGTATTGCACGGAAGGTCGTCTCTGTTCGGTTTGCTTGTAAAGATCCATGAGCTCGTAAATCTCCTGCGGCATTTCTTCTGAGACGTTCAGTCCCAATTCTTTCAGTTTATCGACTGTTATTGGGTAATCGTGGGTCCAGATGCCACTTGTGAGGGCCTGTGCAATTTGTTTTGCTTTCTCCTCGCCAACCTTTGGCTTTACCAGGCATTCTACGAAATCTCTGACTTGGTTCATGGCTTTTCTGGCAACATCTGCAAGAATCAAGGTTTCATCATCTATTTCATTGATATCCTTTCTCTCGAGAACCGAGAGGATGGATGGGGCCGGGTACCCTCCTACCTGTGGATCAAGTGGTCCAAGGACGGCGTTTGGGTCCATCACGATCTCGTCCGCGGCCAAGGCTATCAAAGTTCCGCCCGACATGGCGTAATGTGGAACAAAAACTGTGACCTTGCCTTTGTGTCTACACAAGGCCCTCGCGATCTGTTCGGCTGCAAGAACAAGCCCGCCTGGAGTGTGGATTATCAAGTCTATCGGCATATCCGGTGGGGTCAGCTTTATGGCGCGCAAAATCTCCTCGGAATCTTCTATGTTGATGTACCTTCCAAAGGTCAGACCAAAGAAACTCATGGACTCCTGCCTGTGGATCAGGGTTACGACCCTGCTTTTCCTTTTGATTTCAATCTGCCTCATCAAAGCCAACCTGTGCGATTTCTCTAGTTGAGCCTTTAAAAATGGGATGAAAAAGCTGAGGATCAAAATCATCCAGAATAGTTCAAAGATGAACTCCATGCAAGCCCCCCTCGTTCTCTAACTTAAGATCATTATATCCGGCCTTTTGATCGCATGATTTTTTATTTTAAAGTCAACACATGGCCAGCTGCTCCGATCCGGGTATGAGAGTATTTCAATCGCTTTACTGGTTATTAAGACCGTATCCTCAGACTTTGTTCCAGTTATGGTTGGATTCCAGGCAACAACGTTGTTTGGCTGCAGTACATAATCCGTTGTTTCGCTGGCGATCAGCTCCCTTGCTCTATACCCCGCTAAGCCACCTTGATGGTGCAACGACCATTCGTAAGGAACACCGACTTCGGCGTACGATTTTCGGATGATCTCAAACACTTCGCTTAGTTTTGCTCCAGGTCTTGAATTTGCTATTGCGTTTGCCTCAACATAACAGTTTTTCCTGTGCTGCTCTATCCATTTTTCATCGCGCTTGAACAAAACAGTTCTGGTTGTCGAGGCAACCAAACCTTTTCTTCTGGCACATATGCTGACAAATACTTTGTTGCCAATCTTTACATTCCTTGGCAAGTTATGCCTGTAAAGCATCGCGCTTTCTTCACCGAAAACAAGTATCAACAAAGGTTCTATATCTTTTTCCATTAGTCCTGATGATATCAACCCCGAGACCTCAAGTTCCGTCATATCAGGTCTAAGTGTTGGCATGATCTTTGAGAAAATTTTATCGCAATCCTCTCCAAGTTTGCGATAAGTTTCTATCTCATAATCCGTTAAAACCAGTCTCATCTGGCAGATTTCCTCTGCGATGTTTGTGGTTCCAAGCATACCGGTGTCAGAGAGGATCTTCTTGCCTGCAATGAAGGCTTTGAAGACGTCTTCCATTCTCTTGTACCATATGTATTCCACAAGTTCTATTTCAGGGAGGATCTCATCGTCGAGTTCAACGTTTTCCAAGCGATCTTTTTCGATGTTGCTGGTCAAAAGATATATTCTATCTTCAATCAAAAGTACGTGTGCTTCACCAACTTCGCTGTTCAGAAGAACTCGGTTTCTCCCACCAAAGGTTACCCAAGAGAAATTCTCACATCTGCTAAGTATCAAGCCATCGTAGCCCTTTTGGAGTGTGTACTTTCTCAGCATCTCAATTCTTTGCCGGAAGAGTGTTTTCAGCACCATTATCACCGATTAACATTATACATGATGCAAGTGTCTCGGGTTGAAAGAACAACTCAGGAAAATCCGTTGTGAAAAGTTGTCAAGCCTAGAAGAATAATCCGTAGGTTATACTGAATATGCTGCAATCATTTACACCTTAAGCAGAATTTCAAAAATACAGTGCAAAGATAGGTTAATTTGTGGTAAAATAAAAATGGTGATCGCTATGAGGGTAAATCAAATAACAGGTTTGTGGGCGATTCAGCAGTTGCAGCAGCTTCAGAACACTCAGACTAACTTGGTGACACAACTTGCCAGCGGTAGGGTATCCCTTGCCGTTAACGTGGCATCGACAACAATTGCTGAAAGACTTCGTTCACAGGTTGCTGGCTACAGAGAGGCAATGAGTTCAACATACAACGCAATTGGAATGCTCCACACAGCCGAAGCTGGTTTGAGTTCGATCACAAGTGCCTTGCAGAGAATGAGAGAGTTGGCTGTGCAAGCTGCAACTTCAACTGTTGGCGAATCGGAAAGAGCCGTCCTACAGCAAGAGTTCAGTCAGCTTGCTGAGCAGACAAACAGAATATCCGAGCAGTTAAACTACAACAGCATAAGGGTTTTGGGAGGAGAAGTGACGAACTTCCAAGTTCAAACTGGTCCAAGCGCGGGGCAAAATCTCAGCATAACGATTCCCGCGGTCAACACGGAAACCCTTGGGCTGAACAACACGAGTATCTCCACCCTACCGAACGCTCAGCAGGCAATTCAGAGAATCGATCAAGCTTTAGAAAGTGTTGCCAACGTTAGATCTTACGTTGGTGCCATGACCAATCGACTCGCAACGGCTGCAAGAGAACTTGGAAATACCATGATCAACACCATGTCAAGTCTCAGTACGATAAGTGATGCCGATATGGCAAGAACCATCATGGAGTTCATCAAAAACAGGTTGATGACCCAATCAACACTTGGTGTCTTGGCTCAATCGAATGTTTCAAGATTTTCGGTTTTGAGAATCCTGCTTGGATGACGCTTGCAAACGCTGACAAAGGCGACCTGATGGTCGCCTTTACTTTTGAGATAGTTTTTTGTGCTAACATTTTTCTGACAAACATCCAGCTAAAGGAGGCGGTTGTGTGGCACTTGGTTTTTCACCAAGAAACCTTTGGTCGATTCGAAGCCGTGAGGAAGTTGAGAACTTCGCAAAGGAATACTCACGGTTTATGGACGTTGCGAGAACCGAGAGAATGGCTGTGCGCGAAGCTGTTTCTCTCTTGGAAGAAGCTGGTTATGTTCCCATCGAAAGATTTAATGGTTCAACGAACAAAGTCTACGCAGTCAACCGTGGCAAATCTTTGATAGCCCTTCACATCGTTGGAAGACTCGAAGATGGTTTGAACCTTGTTGCAGCTCACATCGACGCTCCAAGGCTCGATCTGAAACCAAGTCCGATTTTCGAAGATGAAAGAATAGCCCTTGGAAAAACTCACTATTACGGCGGCGTCAAAAAATACCAGTGGTTGAGCCTTCCGTTGGAACTTCATGGATACGTTGTGAAAGACTCAGGCGAAGTTGTAGAAATACACATCGGTCAATGTAAAGACGATCCAGTTTTTGTGATAGCCGACTTGTTGCCGCACCTTGACAGAAAAGATCAGTTGGTGAGCGAGAAATTCGATGCTGAAAAACTGAACGTGATCCTGGGAACCATACCTCTGTCGGGGATGGAGAAAGAGGCTGTGAAGACTTATATTCTGAAACTTCTGAAAGATAGATACAACATAGACGAAGAAGACTTTGTCAGCGGTGAATTCGAGCTCGTTCCTGCCTTGAAAACCAGAAGCGTTGGTCTTGACGAGAGCCTTCTTGGTGCGTACGGCCATGACGATCGAATCTGTGGATATACGGCAATAAAGGCTCTGACAAGAGTTGAGAATCCCGAAAGATCTTGTGGTGTGATTCTCTTTGACAGAGAAGAGATTGGCAGCGAAGGAAACGCTGGTGCAAAGGCTAATTTCTACGTGATGTTCTTGAAGAAGATACTCAAAGTTCAGGGATGTCAGGACACCTCACTTGGTATCGACGAGCTTTTCAGCAAAACTTACGTTGTGTCAGCCGATGTCTGTGCCGCGGTTGATCCGATGTACAAAGAAGTTGTTGACATTCCAAACACTCCAAGACTTGGCTACGGCGTTGGTCTTGTGAGGTACACAGGTAGCGGTGGAAAATCTGGAGCAAATGAGGCACACGCTGAATTCGTAGGCAAGGTCAGAAGAGTCTTGAAAGAAGCAGGTGTTGTTTGGCAAGTTGCAACCCTTGGCAAGGTGGATCGAGGTGGTGGAGGAACGGTTGCAAAATTCTTGGCTGAAAAAGGCGCATGTGTGATCGACATGGGACCAGCTTTGCTTGGCATGCATTCGCCTTTCGAATTGGTTTCAAAAGCAGATCTTTACGAAACTTATAGAGCCTACAAAGCGCTTTTGGAAAAGCTTAAATAGAAAGAGGGCGCTTTCGCGCCCTCTTTGTTTGTTCTCGTTAGAATTTGGTATCAACTGTGAGGGTATACTTAGGTTCTCCCATCAACCCTGTGGCGTTTGAATACTCGTACACGTACATCACAAAACCAATGTTGACAAACGGTATCTCGAGTTTCAAACCACCAGTTAACCAACCTGCATGAAGTCCTCCAAACAGTTTGATGAATCCAAAGTTCGTTTCAGCGCCGATGTTGAGTTTTCTAAGCCATGTCTTTTGCGCGTTCAGAATGTCTTCAACTTCGAAAGCAATCGTTAAAAATTGCCATGTGTAAGAAAGACCTCCAGAGAGGATTCCTCTAAAATTGGTACCATTCAGAATATCCGGTGCCGTCATGAAATAGGAAGCACCGAATTTCCAACCTTCAAGTTCGTATATTCCCCCGACGCTTGCAACAAAGAAGGGTTTGTTGATTTGCTGAAGGATCTTGCTCGGATCGTCTGGCAGAAGTCCTTCGAAAGGATCGTCAGCGGTTATATCGATCTTTGCTGGATACCGTGTACCTGTTGCGGGTATCAAAAATCCTGTCATACCTCCACCGACAGAAGCACCGAGTTTGAAACCGTCGAGAATTTCAAACGAAGCTCCTAATACACCGAAATAACCTGCCCAGATACCCAGCTCAACGTCGTCTGGATTCAGGATTGACAGATTCCAAAAAGCATCAAGCTGCAATGCCCCCATTCCACCCAAGGTAAAATTGAACAAATCCGCGCCATAACCGACGGCGAAATTCAACCCATAGGAATGTACTCCCTGCATTGCATTTAAGAATTCAGAATCTGTGAGCAAATCCGTAAGAGAAGCTGGATTTGTTATCACAGGAAACAGTTTTGGCAAGACCGTGACATTGTCCGACATGACAATTTGGGTGTTAAGTTCAAAACCACCTTTGTACAGCGCGGGGTTTAAAAGCAAAGCTCCCAAGCCTTCGCTTGTGGTGACGTACGTTCCACCCATCCCAAGATTTTTCAAAGGTTTAAAAAACCCCGGGAAAACTTCCCACTGGTAGGAAAAGGCAAGTATTGTTGAAAAAACAAGCAAAATGATCAGAAGTTTTTTCATGTTGCATCGCCTACCAAGAGATATTCAAAGAGATCTCTAAGCTTTTCCTTGTCTTTTAGGCCATCCTCACTGATGGATGGGAGATCAATTTCAGCATCAACCATTCCGAGTATTTCCTCAAGTTTTTCCCAACCCCAGGCAAATTCTGCGCAGTCATCTTCTTGATTGTACAAGCCACTATTGGTTTGCTCCAACAGGGTTTCAAGGTTATCACTTGTAACTTCTTTGATGAGATTCTCATCACTGATATTTCCATCATCGTTTGTATCAAGGATCAGATTCAGCATGAATCCAACGTCATACCATGCAGCAAATGCGGCGTAAAATTTATTTGTCGGTTCATCACTGCTTTTAGCCAAGTTGAGATATCCAACTGTTAAGAACTTTAGAGTCACTCGGTTGTCAAACATCTCAGCAAACTTTTGTGCGATTGTTGGGAGATTTTCTTTGATTATTTCCCATAAGTCTTCTTCGTTTTCTCCATTTTTCAAACCAGGAATCTCAATTCCAAGTTGCGTTAAAAGATCCTCCAGATCTTCTGCTACTTCGACGATTGATTTGCCAGATTTTACAACAACAGCTTCAACAAGCACAGCAAGCGCTGCTAATGCATCTTCATTCAGTTCCTCACCTTCCAAAGCATCAATCAATTTTTCGAGAGTTTCTTCTTCAAGCAGATTTTTAAGTTCTTCAGGTGTCAAGCTCAAATTCAGAAGCTCGTTCAGCACCGAACCAGCCAAATTTATCGCGGCATCGTAGTTTTTCCCACTCAAAGCTTTTTGTGCAGCGTTCAGACGTTCTTCCAGCGTACCACTTTGAAGAAGTCTGTTGAGTTCAAAACTCGAGAAAAGATTGACCGCACACGATGAGAGTATGAAAACAGCTAGCAAAGGCAAGACAAACCAGACTAACTTTTTTTTCATCTTTTCACCCCCTTGTTTTGATTGTATTTTACCACTTCTTTAAGAAAAAAGAAAGCCCACGTCCTTGTGGGCAGATTTTAAGGTATTTCTTTTCAAACCCTCAGATCAACCTGCTGTACTGTTCCTGGCTTACCGTTTTCGATTAGAAAGATTCCGGTATTTTGAAGTCTACCGACAAGTTGTTCTGAATCGTACACATCGAACTTTGTTTTGACAGAGCCCAGATATATTGCCCCGACGTTCTTTTCAAAAAGGCTGAACAGCTTTGGTTCACCGTTTTCATCGAGCGACCAAATTTTGAGTTTGAAGAAAATCGGGTCAGATTCGTCAATCCATCCATTTCTGTCAGAATCGTACAGAGCAAGTTCTTTGAAACCATCTTCAGTCGCTGGTCCAAAGAGTTCTTTGCCAGTGTCCACTGCGCCGTTACCATTCAAATCCAACACAAGAAATCCTGAGTTTGCCGAGACGAACTTGAACTTGTCTAATACACTGTCCAAAGTTATATCCAGCCTGACGATTTTGTCTGAAAATTGCACATGAGCATCTTCGAAGTTTAGGACCAATGGATCTTTGAGAGCTTCTCCAAGTCTGAGTTCGAATTCTTCGCTGTAGGCGGATGATCTGCTCATATGGAAGTTCAAAGAGAGTTCTATCCTTCTACCATCCTTTGTTGTGACAACCGCTTTTGCCTCAAAGGCGGTTTGCTCCTGCTCACCGTAGCTCTCACTCATGTTGTAAATCAACCCAAAACGATACTCGTATAACTTTGGCTTTTCAGCACTTGCGGCTGATGCAGTTTCATCTGTATCATCCACCTGGTTATCTTCTTTGTCCTTGAGTTCGAGTATTAGCAGTCTAACTTTCCTGCCCGTGAATTTTTCAAGAAGTATTTTGATTATCCTCAGCTTCAGCTCGTCTTTCTCGTCCAACTTTATTTTCAGCGAAGCGTTTAACTTTTCTATCAACGTTGGTTTTTCAGAGATTTGTTGAGTTTGTGGTTCAACCTCATGTTTGCCGAGCCAAACTCTCAGTTGTTCTTTCTTCTCGTAAACGCTTTGGAAAAAATATTCGCCCCTCATATTGACCTGAAAGCTGTCGATTTTCACAGATATCACCGCAAATAATATCGACCAAAACCGTTGAATTTTTAAACAACACTGTTATATCTTCGATGAAAAAGGTACCCCAATGGGGTACCTTGAGATTCGAAAACTTATCACTATCTTGTTGCGAATTTAGTTCTCAGCTTTTCAAGAACAAAGGCTAAGGTTATCAAGCCAATGCCGATGAAATCAGTTTTCAGCTCTGGGACAACTAACAATATTCCACCTGCACCGTAGCAAATTCTCGACAGAATGCCAAGTTTGTTAAAGACGTATCCAGTGAGCCCACCGGACAGAACAAACAATCCCACGGTACAGGTTATCAGTGCCCAGATCAGGTGAGTTGGGCTCTTCATGTAGAAGATCAAAAGATCAGGTGACAGAACAAAGGCGTAGGGAACCAGAAATGCGGCGATTGCCAATTTTGAAGCGGTCAAACCAGTTTTGAATGGATTTGATCTTGCTATTCCAGCTCCAGCCATGGCAGCCAGCGCAACCGGTGGAGTGACGTCGGCTATCACACCAAAGTAGAAAGCAAACATATGAGCCGCAAGTATCGGCACACCGATTCTGAGCAATGCGGGTGCAGCAATGGTTGACGTGATGACGTAATTTGCCGTAGTTGGAACTCCCATTCCAAGGATCAGAGAAGTCAACATTGTAAAGAAAAGCGTTATCAACAGATTTCCCTGGGCTAGATCTACCAATGCGGTACCAAGTTTCAGTCCAACACCTGTGAGCGTCACAACGCCTATGATGATTCCAGCGCAAGCAGTTGCGGCAACAACGCTCAACGCGCCTCTTGCACCTGCTTCCAACGCCTTGGGTACATCGATCAATTTTATTCTCGTGTTCTTTCGTATCATCGAAGAAGCCACCGATAGAATGATCGCGATCAAAGCTGCTCTCATCGGTGTATACCCAGTCACCAGAAGATAAACGATGACCACAAGTGGTATGAGCAGATGTCCTCTTTCCAGCAACACATCTTTCATTTTCGGAACCATTTCTTTTGGCAGGCCCTCTAACCCCAACTTTTTTGCCTCCCAGTGAACCCCCATCCAGACACCGAAGAAATAAAGTATGGCTGGAATCGCAGCGGCAATGATTATCTTCCCGTAGGAGATACCAGTGAACTCCGCCATCAAGAATGCCGCAGCTCCCATGATAGGAGGCATCAGCTGCCCACCGGTTGAAGCAGTTGCCTCGACAGCCGCAGCAAATTCGGGTTTGTAACCAAGTTTTTTCATCATCGGTATGGTAAAACTGCCAGTGCCAACGGTGTTGGCAACCGAACTTCCCGAAATTGTACCCATCAGGGCGCTTGAAAAAACAGCGACTTTGGCAGGACCTCCGCTGGCACGTCCAGCCACAGAGTTTGCAAGGTCGATGAATAGTTGTCCCAAGCCAGTTTTCTCCAAGAACGCCGACAGCAGGATGAACAGAAAGACAAATGTGGAAGAAACTCCAAGCGGTATACCAAAAACACCCTCGGTTGTGTAAAACAAATGACCGACAAGCCTCTGAAGTGAAACACCTCTGTGGGCAAGTAGACCTGGAAAGTGGCGACCATAAAGTGCGTAAATTATGAAAAAGCCTGCCACTATCGTTATCGGTATTCCAACAACTCTTCTGGCAGCCTCGAGAACCAGGATGATTCCGACGATACCCACGAAAAAGTCCATTTTTGTGACAGTACCTGCCCTAAGAACAAGTTCTCTGTAGTTCACCACTCCGTAGAGAACGGAGAAACCCGAAAGAGCTGCCAAAGCAACATCTATCAAATGAACTTTGTCCCTTCTCCATTTCTTGCTCATCGGATACAGCAAATAAATTAAGACTAACCCAAAGGAGAGGTGTATAGATCGTTGAATCATAGCGTCGAAAACACCAAAAGCTGCCGTGTAAAGCTGGAAAACTGAGAAGGTTATTGCAACCGCGATTATCAATTTCAGGAAGAACCCCTTTGGGGTTCGATAGGTGGATTCTCTGTCGTACTTTTCAAGAATTTTCCGCACTTCTTCATTTGGCAATCTTTCGTTGTCCAAGTCTATTCCCCCTCAGAAAACAAAAGTTTTGGCACTCTAATCAGTCCGCTGCGAAGTGTAATCAGTTCGTTCGCGGATGCTATGTCTTTAAACATAACAGATCCATTTTCAAAGATAATTCCATGTCCATCAATGTATGAAACCCGAAGAGAGATTTCTTTGAACCTTCTTGTGACTTTCACAACAAATTGGTCATCTTCAATTCGAAATCCCTCTTCGGGCTCACATGGCAGTCCTGCTCCATAAGAACTGTATCTTGCTTCGTACAACACCAATTGTCCATCAGGATCGATTCTGTAGAACTCGTAAACCGGTGTTTTTTCAACTGAATGAACAAATGTCAGAGTAAATTTTCCTTTTGGAACTATTCTTGAATAAACCACTTGCCGTCCCTTTAAGATTTGCAACACCGGCACAGACTGTACGTTTGTTAGCAAAATCGAAAACGCTGCAACAACGATTCTCAACACGAATAACATTCTTTACAAGCCTCTTAAAATCCCATCTCCTTGAAGAATCTTTCAGCGCCTGGATGAAGTGGTATTGACATACCATCTTTTGCAGTTTCAACAAGGATTAACTCGGCTCTTGCATGTGCTTCTTTCAGTCTCTGCAGGTTTGCGTACATTGTTTTCAACAGCTGGTAAGCCAAATCTTCTGGCATCTCTTCCCTCACCGCAAGCATTGCCTTGACTGCAACGGTTTGAACATCCACATCGACACCCTTGTAGGTGCCTGCTGGAACCACTATCTTTGTGTAGAACGGATACTTCTGCTGAAGGCTCTTAATCAAATCATCTCCAATTGGGACGAGTGTTATCTTTCTGACTGCGGCAAGGTCAACAATCGCAGCTGTCGGATGTCCTGCGGTTACAAACGCGGCATCGATGTTTCCATCTTTTAGGTTATTCGAAGCCTCGGCAAAACTCAGATACTGTACTTTGATGTCATCGTAGGTGATACCCGCTGCAGCCAGAATATGCCTTGCGTTTACTTCTGTTCCACTTCCAGCCGCGCCAACCGCTACCCTTTTGCCCCTCAAATCCGCTACAGAGTTGATGTTCCTGTCGGCAAGGGCAACAATCTGAATCGTCTCCGGATAGAGTGTAGCAAGCCCTCTCAACTGCGGAAAAGCTTGGTCTTTGAACAGCTCTATTCCCTGGTAAGCGTAAGCTGCGACGTCGTTTTGAACGAAGATCAGGTCCACATCTTTGTTCTTAAGCAGGTTGATGTTCGCGACGGATGCTCCTGTTGATTGAACAGACGCGTTCATTCCTTTGATGTTCTTGTTCCAGATGTCTGCCATGGCCGCGCCAAGTGGATAGTAAACTCCGGCAGTACCACCTGTTGCAATCGTTAAAAATGTTGCGGCAAACAGAGGTACCATAAGGCTGATCAACAAAATACCAATCAAGAATCTCTTCATGAACGATCCCTCCTTGGAATGGTTTAGTAACCTTATTATAACACGCCATCTGGACTATGCAGGCTAAAGATGGATCATCTCACACCCGAATTGATGGCCAAACAAGCTCTGAAAACTTTGTAAGCCTCAAGGTAATTCTTTGCAGTGTATGTAACAGTTTTCGCATCCTTTCTCTCCACGCCGGGAATCAGACATGGAAGTTCAGCGAAAGAAGAGCTAGTAAAGGTAATCTCAACACTCACCGGCTCTCTTTCAACAGTGGGTTTGAAGGTTTTCAAACTTGCAAGAGCTTGTTTCACCCCTTCCTTTATTTTTTCTTTGACAAATTCAAAGGGGTAAACCTTCGCAGCATATCTTCCAACGGCTTCTTTAACCACAACTGGAACAAACTCGCTTATTTCTTCCTTAGCACAGGCAATCGTCTTATCGTCCCCGGAGATAAGAACAACGGGAACGTTGAAAGAGCCGGCAATTCTTGCATTTAATCCCGCCTCACTCAACGGTCTGTTGTTGACTTTGACGCAGAAAACCCTGCCAGTAAAAGTGTGGTCCATGATGGCATCAGCTGTTCCGGCCCTTGCATGATAACCAACAAAAAACACAGCATCAAAGCTTTCGTTAATTCCCTCCATCATGGAAAACGGCTTGGGGTTACCGCTTATCAGGGTTGCCTTTGGATGAAGCTCCTCAAAAAGAATGTTGTCCATGTTGTTGTGTGAATCGTTCACCACCACCTCTGTGGCACCGAATTCGAAAGCAGCTTCGACGAAAGTGTTAACTTCCTTTGTCATCATTTTCCTGAATCTCTCGTAATCCTTGGTTCCAGGTTCAACTTGTGCAAGATTCACGACCCCAGAAATGCCTTCCATATCCGCCGAGATAAATATTCTCACGAAAACACCTCCTTTTTGAATTCTCTCACCTTTTCAACAAAGGCTTCGAACAACCTAAACTGCTCTTCGTTTCTTTGAAACATTCTCTCAGGATGCCACTGCACACCTACGACAAAATGATTTACATCTTTGCTTTCAACGGCTTCGACTATTCCATCGGATGCTTTTGCAACGACTCTCAGAACTGGTGCAACAGCCTTTATTGCTTGGTGGTGAAAGCTGTTCACCAACATCTCTTTGGTCTTGAAGACTTGAAACAACCACGAATCCTCCTCGATGAAAACTCTATGTGTACCATGCCAAGTAGGTGCCTGTTGGGAGTGTTTTAAAACCTTTGGGATCTGGTTGATGTCTTGGTAAAGCGTTCCCCCAAGCGCGACATTTATCAGTTGGATTCCACGGCAGATGCCAAAAATAGGTTTTTTATTTTTGTAAAACATCTGGCAAAGGTTAACCTCTGTAAAATCTCTCTCTGGGGTAATTTCCCCAAGTTCCCTGGTTGGTTCTTCGCCGTACTGTAATGGATCGACATCCACTCCGCCGCTGAAAAGAATTGCATCGGCAAGTTCGCAAAGTTTTTCAAGATTTTCGAAAGTCGAAATAGCAGGAACAATGACTGGCAAACCTCCAGCTTTTTCGATGGCTCGAAAATAATCTTCAGGCAACCTCGCTGCCCCCTCGACCTGTGAGCAGGTTATTGCCACAATGGGTTTGTGGTTCTGCAGCATAGTTCCTCACCTCCAACTAAGAGAGATTGTACATTAAAAGATTCAGTCTGTATCTTCGTACATAACGTTTGTTGGCATGTGTTAATATTGAGTGTCGAAAAGATTTTCGAGGGAGGGATAAACATGAGAGGTAGGCTGGTTGTGTTGTTGCTTGTCGCTGTTTTCATCAGTGTCGTTGCACAGGACCTTTTGCAGTTTTCAAGCCACGCAGAAGCTGAGAAACTTTTCGTGGAGTTTAGGAAAACCCGCGATGCAGAAAAGATGAAACAACTTATCGATGCTTTGGAGAAATTTGAAGGCTTTGAAAACGATGCAGACCTCTTAATACTTGCCGCCGATGCGATTGTCGAGTACGGCAATTGGGGGGCACCAGCCAACGAAAAAGAGAAGCTCTTTGAGAAAGCACGAAAATACGCCGAAAAGGCAACATCATTACAGCCCGACAATGGAAGAGCTTGGTATGTGGCAGGAGCTGCCATTGGGAGATTGGCTCAGTACAAAGGAATTGTCCAAAGCCTGTTCATGTTGGGAGACTTCGACAAGAACATAAACAAAGCGATAGAGCTTCTGCAAGATCCTCTGTATAAGTCCTTTGCGCTCATTGCCTCTGGCATGCGTTACAGGGATGTACCTTGGCCGTTGTACAACTTCAAAGAATCTGAAAACAGGTTTCTCGAAGCCCTTAAATACACCCCAAACTATCCAAACATCTATCTTGAACTTGGACTGTTGTACGTGAAAATGAGGCAAAACCAACGGGCAATTGAGATGTTTGAAAAAGTTATAAACAGCGAACCTCACCCGCTTCTCATAGCAACACACGAGGAGGCAGTCAAAACCGCAAAAGAAGAGCTGAGTAAGTTGAAGTGAGGTTTATCAAAGCAAAACCCCCGCATTTGCGGGGGTAAACGTTTCATCCTTAAAGCAGGTTGAAGAACTCGTTGGTGTTTGTTTCGATTATGGCAGCTCTGTCTTTGACATATCCATCTGGTAAAGCCTTATGTTGAATCAACTGATCCATAAGCTGTCCTACAAACTCTGCTGTCAGATCTTCTTTTGGTTCGGGAACAACGATTCTTTTTCTTTTTCCATCTGCTGTGTTGACGAAATCAAGCAGAAGTCTTTTCATTTTTTACCTCCTTTCATCAATATACTTGCTGAGTGATGATCAAATATCCTTCTTGAGCGGTGTACTTGGTGAGGGAGTCCAAAAGGTTGACTATTTGTTCACAGTTTTCAACAGTTGCATCATCGCAGATGGCAAGGGCAGTTCTTTTTGTAATAGGTTTACCGTTTTGGTTTAGTTCACCTGTGTCATAGACGATGCGAAGCTGTTTCATCTTCAGCCTCCTTTCTTTTTGTTTTTTCTGGACAGCGCTGTCCGATATATAGTATACAGATGTATATATTCAGGGATGAAAGGTACTTGTTGTGGGAAAAGGATTAGGGTCAATCAAATGAAGAAAGCTTTGAAACCAAGCAGAGAAGACAACAATTAGTCAATTCAAATCAATATTGGTACTTCAACTTAAGGAAAAGTTAACGGTTCAAAGGAAGCTTTTGAGAACGCATCTGAAAGTTTTTGAGAACTTCTACTTCTTCTACTACATACCTATGGAAATACAAAAAATCAGATAATTCCACCACTCTGAACTGGACAAGCGTCTGGAGGTTTCGATGTTTTGTTTCGAAAAGTTATACTACAGAGCAATTCAAGGTAACTTGATGACAAAAAAGCAATGCCCTGCAAGTCCTTCTTCTTAGGGGAATGGGTAAGGGGTTTG
>FWWM01007036.1_pt1 | contig 22959 bp, 20 predicted proteins | sample 2228351 | NCBI WGS metagenome assembly FWWM01 (sample SAMEA103939774, study PRJEB20133) | metagenome
GCCCACATAGCGGATTGCGAACGCCAGCACAAAGAGCGCAATTGCCCCTGCCCACGCGCCCATGGGGCGCTTCGGTGAAGATGCTTTTGCCGACGCCTTGCCCATCGGGCAGGGAGTATACCCCTTAAATCAAAATCGGGTTGCAGGGGACGCACCCCCGCAACCCGCGCTACTCGTGGAGTGTGAGGGCTTACGACTGGCGCATGCGCCGACGCGCGAGCAGACCGACGACGCCCGTCGCCAGCACCAGCAACGACGCCGGCTCCGGAACGGTCGCCTCAATCCAGCCTGCATACAGGGCGACATTCGTGGAAGCCTGAATGTCACCGTAGCTCGCATTCGGGTAATAGTCGAGTGGCGCAGCAATAAATGAATGAACCCCGGCAATGTAGCGGTTTGTCCCAACCTGAATGAACACAGGACCACCGCTGTCCCCTGGTGCCACCAGACCCTCAAAGGGCGTCGCCATGCTGCTACCCATCGTGCTGTAGGTAGAGTCTGTTGGATGGTCAAAGTCGCTCAGAATCCACTCGGTGGAGTTGTTGTATGAGCTCAGATAGGCGTCCACAACATTCGTCATCCCACGACGCCGACCATCGTAAGTTGTGTATCCTGTTAGCCCAGTACCTGTAGCACCGTAGCCAACGGAAATACTGTTCAGCCCGATCGGGCTGAAGCTGGTGTTAATAAGGGCAGGGGTTACCCCGACCACCGGAGCCGACAGTTCCAGCAGAGCGATATCGCCTCCGTACATCAAGTCGCTCGGGTTGTAGTTGGGGTGGATATACACATTTTGCACAGTGTAGGTGCTGGCGCCCAGCTGGAACACGAGATTGGGATTGTTATAGACCACATGCGCCGCGGTGAGTACCCACCTGCCGTTTGCAATCACAGTTCCTGAACCCGACGCGTTTGAGCCAATAACTCGCCCTACCGTAGCGGCGAGAGCCGAGGCTCCAAGCAGCTGATATTGACTGTCAGGGACATCATGTCGTCGGACGATACTCCATGCCGCACCATGAATCACACTTGCAACCACCAGGAGGCTTACACCTCGCCAGAAGTTCGCTCGGTTCCACATGCTCCATACCTCCGTCGCCTTAAAGACTCAAATTGCGTGCCAAACTGGACAATCGGGGAGAAAACTGGTAAAAATGCAGGGATTGGAGAAGCCAGGCTGTCTGAACATCTCCCACCCCCTTGACATCATGCCCTCTTATGGAGTATAATTCTCATCAGAAAATCACTCTCCACAGGGAGGACGGCGATGAACCATCTGATAGAAGGGCTGAAGCGAGCCGGATTGCGCATCACGCCACAACGGGTGGCGATCTGCAAAACACTCGCCGAGAGCAAAGACCACCCGACGGCAATGATGATTTATCACGCGCTCCTGCCCCAGTTCCCCACATTGAGCCTCGCCACCGTCTACAAAACGCTGAATGTGCTGAAGCAGTTGGGGCTGGTGCATACGCTGGGCGACGCAGGCGACGGCATGGAACACTATGAGGCAGACCTGCAACCCCACATCAACCTCGTGTGCGTGCGGTGCCACCAGGTGGTGGACTTCGACGAGGAACTCATCGAGCGGGTGGAGCGTGCCGTCGCGGAACGCTCGGGCTACGAAATTCAGGGCGCCCGTATCGTCTACTATGGGCTATGCCCCCGCTGTAAAAACGGACACACCAACGGCACAGAGGTAAAATAGACGGGCGGAGGCAACGACATGCAACATCCCTGGCTCGATACCGTCATACAGGGCGACTGCACCGAAATTTTGCCCCAGCTCCCTGAACAGTCGGTAGACCTCATCTTCGCCGACCCACCCTACTTTCTGCAATTGCAGGAAGAGCTGTGGCGTCCGAACCTCACCAAAGTGGACGCGGTGGACGAAGCCTGGGATCAGTTCTCCAGCTTTGAGGAGTACGACTCGTTTTGCCTGCGCTGGCTGGAGGGCTGTCGGCGCGTGCTGAAAGACGACGGCACGCTCTGGGTGATTGGCAGCTATCACAACATTTTTCGGATTGGCAAACTGATGCAGGATTTGGGGTTCTGGATTCTCAACTCGGTGATATGGGTCAAAGCGAACCCGATGCCGAATTTTCGGGGCAGGCGCCTGACCCACTCGCATGAGATTCTCATCTGGGCGGTGAAGCATAAAGACGCCCGCTATCAGTTCCACTACAAAACCGCGCGCGCCCTGAATGACGACCGCCAGCTCCGCGCGGAGTGGCACCTCCCGCTCTGCACCGGGCGTGAGCGCGTGAAAATTGACGGCAAAAAGGCACACCCCACCCAGAAGCCAGAGGCGCTGCTCTATCGGATTATCACCCTCTCCAGCCAGCCGGGAGATGTGGTGTTAGACCCGTTTCTGGGTACGGGCACGACGGCTGTGGTTGCCAAACGCCTGCGCCGCCATTATATCGGCATCGAGCAGGACCCCACCTACTGCCAGCTGGCGATTCAGCGACTGGAGCGCACCCACCCTGTTCCGCAAGAGCTGATTGACTATTCGGTGGAGCAAAAGCCGCCGCGCGTGCCGTTCGGCGTGCTGGTGGAACAGGGCTATCTTCAGCCAGGAGAAACCCTCCGTTCGCACGATGGGCGCTTCACCGCCACCGTGCTGGCGACGGGCATGGTGCAGGCAAACGGCGTGGTGGGTTCCATTCACCGCGTGGGGTCGTATCTGATGGGCAAGCCAGGGGTGAACGGCTGGAAGTTCTGGCATGTTTTGCGCGAGGGAGAGTGGACACCGCTGGACGCGGTTCGGGAGGCATACCGTCAGGCGCACTTCGCCGCGGCAGAAATGCTTCCTCAAAGCGCGGAAGGGAATGCTTACGGGCTATCCCAGCAGGAGGCGACCCGATGAGATGGATTGCCACGATTCGGAAGCGTCGTGCTGAAGCGAACTCATGTTCAGATGAGATGGCGAAGAGTCTGCTCCAGCAGGGCGGGCTGCGCCGCCTGCGATACGACTATCGCAACGACCTTGTGGAAGTGGAATATGACCCTGCCCTGCTAAGCGCGGAGCAGGCAGCGCAACTCAGTGAGCCTGTGCTTCGCGAGCTGGGCGCCCGTATCCCCACCTGTGCCCTGCGCGACCCTGTAAAAGGCATCTGCGAAGCATGTCCCAGCGTCGCCCAGCACGGCAAGCAGTGGCGCGTGAATGGCACCCTCTATCGCGCTTCGTTCGATGGGCAGGTGCTGACCGTCGAGCAGGTGGAGCCACCAATCGGCACGACGCAGACCCTCCTGCGTCGCGTGCGAGTGCTGGAACAGCCTACCCCACGCTGGAAAAGCCGCGCCTTCTGGGAACCCGTGCTGACCGCTATCAACCTGGCGATGATTCTGCTGGGCGCTCTGGCGAACTGGCAGGGCTGGAGCCAGCTGGCGATGGCGGCGTATGCGCTGGCATATCTCAGTGGGGGCTACTTCGGCGTGCTGGACGGGATTAACACCCTGCGCCAGCGTCAGGTGGATGTGAACCTGCTGATGGTGCTGGCAGCGATTGGCGCGGCGATTGTGGGCGAAGCGCCCGAAGGCGCCACTTTGCTGTTCCTGTTCTCGCTCTCCAACACGCTTCAGAGCTACGCGCTGGCACGCAGCCGCAAGGCAGTCCGCGCCCTGATGGCGCTCCAGCCCGAAACCGCTACGCGCCTCACCTCAGAGGGCACAGAAACCGTGCCCGTAGAGGCACTTCAGGTGGGCGACCGCGTGCTGATTCGCCCCGGCGAGCGCATCCCTGTCGACGGCAAAGTGCTTCGGGGTGAATCCCATGTGGATCAGTCGCCCATCACGGGCGAGTCGCTCCCCGTGCATAAAACCGAAGGCGCGACGGTCTATGCGGGCACGATTAACACCACCGGCACGCTGGAGATTGAGGTAACCCACCCGGCGACAGAGACCTTGCTCCATCGCATTTTGCGTCTGGTGGAGCAGGCGCAGGAGCAGAAAGCGCGTACCCAGCGCTGGCTGGAACGGTTCGAGCAGCGGTATGCGTTTGTGGTGATTGGCGGCGCGGCGCTGGTGGCGCTCGGCTTGCCCCTGCTCGGCTGGGCGTGGAGCGAGGCGTTCTATCGCGCCATGACCCTGCTGGTGGTCGCCTCGCCATGCGCGCTGGTGATCAGCACGCCTGCCACCCTGCTCAGCGCGATTGCGAACGGCGCACGACACGGAATCCTCTTCAAAGGCGGCGAACCGATTGAACGCCTCGCGAGCGTTAGGGCAGTCGCTATCGACAAAACGGGCACGCTGACGGAGGGCAAGCTGCGTTTCACCGACCTCGTGCTGACAGGCAACACGCCAGAGCGCGAGGTGTGGCAGGTGATTGCCGATGTGGAGTCGCTTTCGGAGCATCCGCTGGCGCAGGCGCTGGTGCAGGCAGCGACCGAGCGCGGTGTCCAGCCCCAGCCCATAGAGTCGTTTCAGGCGGTGCCGGGCAAAGGGGTCATCGCCCAGCGTCAGGGAGTCGCCGTGAAAATTGGCAACCTGCGCCTGTTTGAAGAAGGCGAGCTGAGCGAACAGGTAGTCCAGACCGTTCACGCCCTCCGCCAGCAAGGCAAGACCGCGATGGTGGTCTGGGTGAACGGTGAAGCGGTGGCGGTGGTCGCCGCGGCGGACCGCCTGCGTCCGAACGCGAAGCAGGCAATCCGCCAGCTCAAAGCGCTTGGCATCCGCCAGATTGTGATGCTCACCGGAGACGCCGAGCCAATTGCGCAGGCAATCGCGAAGCAGGTAGGCATCGACAGGGTGTATGCCGACCTGCTGCCCCACGAGAAGCTGGAAGTGCTCCAGCAGCTCACGCAGGAGTACGGGCGCGTGGCGATGGTGGGCGATGGGGTCAACGACGCGCCTGCGCTCGCCTCTGCGGAAGTGGGTATTGCGATGGGCGCGGGCACCGATGTCGCGCTGGAAACCGCCGATGTCGCGCTCGTGGGGAACGACCTGCTGAACCTGCCTTACGCCTTCGGGCTGAGCCGCTACGCCATGCGCGTGCTGGTGCAAAATATCGTGTTTGCCACAGGCGTGATTGTGGCGCTGGTGATTGCCACCTTTACAGCGGGGCTGCGCCTGCCGTTTGGCGTTGTGGGACACGAGGGCAGCACGCTGCTGGTGGTGCTGAACGGACTGCGCCTGCTGTTGTATCGCGCATCTGATGACTAACGGCACTCGTCGGAGGGCATTCGGTCAGGGCACAGAAAATGCACTTGAATGCCGTTCTGCAGAAGCAAAGCGTAATGATGACACCAATCCGAATCAATTGCGTTCAGAATGGGCACCGTTTGCCCCGTTGCCTGCTGGGCAGCAATCGCAACGGCGACGAACTTCCTGTCGTCCTGATGGAAATTGGCATGCTCAAGCGCAGCTGGAAACAATCTGAAGTTGACGCGCGATTCGTCCGTCGGTTGCGGGTCTACAATCAGGCACCGGGTATACAGGTACCCGCGTAGCCAGTTGACAAATTGCTTTCTCACGCTTGTGTTGTCAAGTGTTCGGGTGTTCCGCGCATATTCCTCAAGGATATATCCGTATGTGTCGAGAGCAATCCGTAGTTTGCCTTCCCGAACCGCTTCTACTTTCTGCAAACAGGTAGCCTGACAGTTGGGATCGGTGAAGTCGTCGGCAGCATATAACACATTTGTATCTATCACTACGACAGAAGTCAATGCTTTACTTTTCATTCTTCATTCTCTGGATGCGTGCTTTTTGGGTTTCTATCGCTTCGGTCATCAGGTCGCCAAAGAAATCTGCAGGCCAGTTGGAAATTTGACCGTACACATCGAGCGCAAGCGGCTCTGCAATAGACTTTTGCCCGTCAAACTGGCAAAAATAGAGCTTCACATCTTCGTGGGAGATTTTCCCTTCAGCGACACGGCGCTGCAAGCGCGTCAACAAGTGTTCGCTATGGCTTTCGAGAACAATCTGGATGCCGTTTCTTTGCACCGCGTCGATGAGGACATCCGCGAGTCGCATCTGCACAGCAGGGTGCAGGTGAATCTCGGGCTGCTCCAGGATGACAACAGAACCTTTTGGCACAAAATAACAGAGGGTTATCACGGGCAGCATCTGCGAAACCCCGAACCCCACATCGACCAGCGACACTTCGGGCGATTGGGGCGCAAGACGCACCTTGACCTCGTAGAGGCGACTGCCTTCGGCAATCGTTCTCACATCGAACGAATAGATCACGCCCAGTTTCTTGAGCTGCTCTGCAACGGCTTCCTCCACCGTCTGGGAGTGTCGTTTTTTGCGGGGAATCTTTTTGCCATGCCGGCGTGAAGTCAGAAGTGCAGCAATTGTATTTTCGCCGCGCATGCCCACATCGCTTGGTTCCGCTCCTGACCAGAGGTATTGGCGCTGGGGATACTCCCGCAAGGGACCGAGGTAGTAAATCCGCTGGGCAAGGCTGGTCAGTTCGTATGCCAGTTCGAACAGCGGCTCAGCGTTCTGAAAAGCAATCCGCACCGAGTCGGGAAAGCCGTAACAATTGATGGGTTCTCTATGCACGGGCGGGCGTCCGGGAGAACGCGCAAGCAACTGCGGTGGTTCCGACCGAACATCGTACCCTTTCTCTGTACGCAGGTAGCTAACTTGGCGCCCATCGAATCGGTAGCTGAGAGCGCGCACAACCATGCGCCCCGACTGCCCAACGCCTTCCCAACCTATTTCTGCTGAATGCTCGATACGCTGGACATTTTTGATGCCAAACAGCTTGCGCGGCTTAATCTGCCACTCCAATCGCCAGCGCAGGGTTTCAGATAGATTGTGCTGATGAATCAGGTCGTAGAAGGTTCCCAAATCCACAAGGCTCTCCCGGTCGCCAAGAAAGAGCGGGATGGAGGGGTCGGGCCAGTCCACCGTCTGCCTTAGTAGTAAGAGGAGCTGCAGGATGCTGGTCTTGCCCGAGCTGTTTGCCCCGAAGAAGGCAGTTATTTTGCCGAAGGGCAAATCCGCCTGCTTCCATGACTTAAAGTTCTCAATCTGCAGACGAGTGATCATCGCTTTGAATTGTACCTCTACTTGGGCTTTGTGCTGACACGAACTCTATTACGCGAGATTCTGGTAATCTCTGGCGGCTGAGGTATACTGCCAACCATGCGCATCGTGTCGCTGCTGCCGAGCGCCACGGAAATCGTGTGCGCGCTGGGGCTGGAAGAGCATCTGGTGGGGCGAAGCCACGAGTGCCTCTACCCGCCCACCATTTTAGACCGCCCCGTCGTCACGCGCAGCCTGATTCCGCCCGACCTGCCCAGCCACGAAATTGACCGCCTCGTGTCGGAAACACTGATGACCCACGCCACCCTCTACACGCTCGATCTGGAACTGCTTCAGGCGCTCCAGCCCGATTTGATTCTCACGCAGGCGCTCTGCTCCGTGTGCGCGGTGCCCTTCAACACGGTGCAGGAAGCCATCGCTGTGCTTCAGCCGAAAGCAAAAGTTCTCAATCTGGAGCCGACCACGCTTCAGGGAGTGGTAGACACCTTTTTGCAGGTAGCAGAAGCGGCGGGCGTGCCTGAGCGCGGGCGCACGCTGGCACAGCAGTTCTGGAGCCGTGTGGAGCGCGTCGCCGAACGCTCTCAAAACAGACCGCGCGTCAAAGTCTCGTTTCTGGAGTGGATCGCCCCGCCCTTTGCCTGCGGGCACTGGATCCCGGAGATGGTGGCGCTGGCAGGCGGTGTGGAGGGGCACGGCGAACCCGGTAAGCCTTCGCGCCGACTTGCGTGGGACGAGGTGCTGGCGTGGCAGCCCGAAGCGATTGTGATTGCCTGCTGCGGCTACTCCATCGAGCGCACGCTTCAGGATATGCCGCTGCTGGAAGCGCAACCGGGCTGGCACACGCTCCCTGCCGTGCGTGCGGGGCATATCTTCATCACCGACGGAATCGCCTACTTCAGCTGCCCCAGCCCGCGCCTCGCCGACGCGCTGGAGTGGCTCGCCGTGTGTCTGGACGCTGTGCGTGATGCCGCGCCCGTTCAGCAGGGATAACGAGGCAACGCACGAATCTGAAGGCTATGCGCGTAGACTTGCGTTCCGACACCGTAACCCACCCAACACCCGCCATGCGTCAGGCGATGGCAAACGCAGAAGTTGGCGATGATGTGTTCGGCGAAGACCCCACTGTCAACCGCCTGCAGGAGCGCGTCGCCGAAATGCTCGGACACGAGGCGGCGCTGTTCACCCCCACCGGCACGATGGCAAACGAGATTGCCATCAAGGTCTGGACACAACCGATGGACGCCATCCTTGTGGACGAGGAGAGCCATATTCTGCACTACGAGCTGGCGGGTCCTGCAGTGTTGTCGGGCGTGCAGATGGACACCTACCCCATTCCGCACGGGCGCATAGACCCCGAAGCGATTCGGCGCCGTATCCGCATCGCCGACGACCATACGCCCGGCACGCGCCTGCTGTGTATTGAAAACACCCATAACCGTTGTGGGGGCACAATTTTGCCGCCGGAGCAGATGCCCGTGCTACGCCAGATCGCCGATTCACACGGGTTGCGGATTCACTTGGACGGGGCGCGCCTGTTTAACGCAAGCGTCGCGCTGGGCGTCTCGCCGCAGGTCTGGACGCGCTATGTGGACTCGGTAATGGTGGCGTTTTCCAAAGGGTTGTGCTGTCCTGTCGGGTCGGTGCTGGTGGGGTCTAAGGCGTTCATTCAGGAGGCACATCGCGTGCGCAAACTGTTCGGTGGGGGCATGCGCCAGGTAGGCGTGCTGGCGGCGGCGTGTCTGGTAGCGCTGGACACGATGATTGACCGCCTCGCCGAAGACCACCGACGCGCCCGACGCCTCGCCGAAGCGATTGCCGAAATGCGCGGCTTCCGCGTAGACCTTGAAACCGTCCAGACCAATATGGTCTATGTGGAAACCGTGGCCCCTGCGCCCGAAGTGGAGCGTCGGCTGGCGGAGCATGGGGTGCTGTGCCTCGCTTTAGACCCTCACCGCCTACGCCTCGTAACGCATCATGATGTAGATGACGCAGGCATCGAACATGCTATCCGCGCATTCCGTGCGGTTTCCGACGCGCTTGGGGTACACTAATCGGCGATGACTTTTCAGGAGCTGCTCTTTCGGCTGGAACAGTTCTGGGCGGATTACGGCTGTTTAATCCTGCAGCCCTACGATGTGGAGGTTGGCGCAGGCACGATGGCGCCCTACACCACTCTGCGGGCGCTGGGACCAGAGCCATGGTATGTCGCCTATGTGCAACCTTCGCGGCGCCCCGCCGACGGGCGCTACGCACGCAACCCGATGCGCCTCCAGCATTACTACCAGTATCAGGTGATACTGAAGCCTTCGCCCGACGATGTGGTGGATGTCTATCTGGAAAGTCTGCGTGCGATTGGAATCGAACCCAGCGAACATGACATCCGCTTCGTCGAGGACGACTGGGAGGCGCCCACCCTGGGGGCGTCGGGCGTTGGCTGGGAGGTGTGGCTCAACGGCACCGAAATCACCCAGTTCACCTACTTTCAGCAGGTGGGCGGCATCGAGTGCGACCCCGTGTGCGCCGAGATTACCTACGGTCCCGAACGGCTCTGCATGCTGTTGCAAAAGAAAAACAGCGTATGGGAACTGGAATGGGGGCGCGGCATTACCTACGCCGATGTGGACTACCTTGCCGAGCTGGAGCATAACTATTACAACTTTGAAGAGGCGGATACCGAAATGCTGTTCCGCCTGTTCGAGATGTACGAAAAAGAGAGCGCCCGTATCGTGGAGAAAGGCTGGGTTCACCCGGCGTTTGATCTCGCCCTGAAGTGCTCCCACATCTTCAATCTACTGGACGCGCGGGGGAGCATCTCGGTTACGGAGCGTGCCAGTTATATTCAGCGCATTCGCACTCTGGCGCGCGCCTGCTGCCTCAAATATCTGGAGAAGCGCGAGGCGGAAGGTTTCCCCCTGCTCCAGAAAGAATGGCGCGTGGGGCTACCCGCAACAAGACGGTAAAGCCCAGAGAAACAGGCACGCCGCTTGTGCAACCCCTCGCGACTGGGTACACTAATTGACAACTGCAACCGCAGGGTGAGACAATGTGACTCAAATGTCAGTGCAGCGGCAGCGCGCTCCCGAGCATCGTAGTATGTCGGGGAGGGTGCCCTCCCCTCTCCGAAAGCGCAGCAGCATAGCAACAATCCCACCAGCCCTGTCAACCCGATCCGACGGGCGAAGGATTGATAGCAAGCGACTAACCACTGACTCACACTTCCTCACAATGTTTGTTCCCACTATAGGGAAATCCAACCTACTGAATGAACCGCATTTGCAAACCTGACGGCTCGGCACACAAGTGGCCTGTTCTGTCCACTGCACCTTGATCTCGCCAAAACCGTCATAGGTGCACTCGCTTCCTCTACTCGGGAAGCACTCTGCGTATTCCTCGCCTCATACCTCCTCCATCAGTTTAGCCCACTCGCTTAACGCCTCGCCAAAGGACCACTCCATGTTTTCGAGCTGAGTCTCTGTTCACCGCATGAGATCGGTGAGCAAATAACCTCTCCAGTCATAAATGACAAGGTCCTCCATATTGGGTAATGGGATTGCTCGGGTGGGATAGCTGATAACAATATCTATGTCGTTGGGCGAGAGCTGGAACCAGCCGCTGTTTTGAATTTGCGATAGGAGAGCAGTATCACCCTTATAACCTCTCAGCATGTCCATCAATTGGTGCTGGAGGTAGGAGGAAAGCTTGTTGAATGGAATTCGCCCAAAGGGTGGAAGGTTTTCTTTCAAAAAGGCATTTTGAGCTGCCCAATGCTCTACAAGATCACGCAAAGCATTTTTGAATGACCCCTGTGCTTGCAGTGCCTGGTGTTCGAGGCGCCGAAGGTACTCCTGCCCAACCTGAGCTGCCTCAGAAGGTGTTAGCGTTTTGGAGAAGTAGAGATCGAGATGAGCAAAAGCCACGCCACGACGCTCGCGTAACTCCTTCGCCGCTTGGCTCCAAGCAGCGGGCAGCGGCAGCGTCTGCAAAGCCGAATCACGCTCACGATGGCTGGGCAAGGGCGAGGTAGCCGTTTCTTGGGATGCAAGCAGCTGTTCGACTCGGGCTTGAAGATCCGCGGGAAGCGGTGAAGAGCGCGGAACAAAGAGGACAATCGGGGGAATGCGCAGTGAATGCTCACCAATACCTATCTGGGGACGCAAGGCAACATGGATCGAGATCGATAGCTGGTTCTTTTCCATAAGTGAGAGCGCTAACGGCTTTTGTTCTACTGCCTGTCCAAGAGCGCTTTGCAGGGATTGCTGCAACTCGGGTTGAAAGCTGCTAAGGGCAAGTTCTCCGATACGAAGCAGCAACTCCCTACAGGCTTCGCGCGCTGGGGCTGGGAGGTCATCCACGCGAAAGGTACCGGGCACTGAGGACAGCTCTTTCAACCCACGCAGCAGTGCCGCAGCATAGCCATAGATGCTGTCGGGTCCAATACTCCGCGGCAGAACGAACCAGTAGTTCCCATGAGCCTCCACAACAAAGCCCAGTTGCTTCGCGCGTTGCTGAAACGCGTGAAACTGCTGGATTCGCTCAATTTCGACAGCCCGCAACAACTCGACAGCGTACTGACGCTCATGATCACTTACCGCACCCACTACAATAATTGGAGACTGAGCCATCAGGTTCGATGCGACAAGCAGCATGGATGCCCATAAAGTAATCGTTTTCAGCATTGTATGTCCCTCCAGATCAATGTGAAATTACAACCACGACCGGCTCTTCTGGTACTGGTTTGCATGGGCAATCCTGTATGATGTATGATATTGTAAACCTTTCCGGGATGCTATCAATCTGAATGCGCTCGCGACAAGCTCCTGTATCAGGACAACGTGCGACTTGCTTCACGGTTACTTGGTGTAAGTTAAATATGTGTATAACACCTGTGCATGCCCCCAGTCCCTCAGCCGGAAAGCACACTGGATAACTCTCATCAGAGCCCGTAAGCGACCAGGGGATATTATTACATCTGTGAGAGCGCCCACCTTCGCCACAGCGCCATTCCCCTATTATGCGCTTACGCGTATATCCACACTCTTCTGGTATAAGAAGACTTCTATCGCAGTGTGGGTTTTCATGTACATGTTGACCTTGCGGAGTGTCTTGGATGAATTGTACAGGGTTATTAACCTGCCAGCCAGACGAACACTGACACGGGTCATCATTGGTGGAGTATGACAGATTGGGTGCACCGCGTCCAATACCGACGGTTACAACCAATGTGAGTGTGCTTACCCACAGTATCTTCTGTCGCCATATCATCTTCATTCTCCTCCATCGTTTTGGTTCGTTGGCAGGCGGGAGAACACCGCCATTCCCGCCTCCTACTTATACATGCCATCCAGCCGCAAAAATTACAACCACTCGCACCCCAATTCCCCCAAAATCGCCCGCGCCAAACGCCGAAGCGCCCCCAAACGCTTACTCACTGCCTGCTGTGTCATCCCCAACTCCTGTGCCACCTCCGACTGGGTTCTCCCCTCCGCCAAACCCTGCAACACCCCCCAGTCCCTCGCATCCAAATAGGGGGAGAGCTGCTCCAATACCTGCGCACAAAACATCCGCTCCAACACTGCCAGCACCGCTGCCTCCGCCACCGCATCCTCCAACTCAATCTCCACCTCCTCGCCCGTTTCCTCCTCCACCACCATCGGCACGGTGTGCGCGTAGTACTGCACTTCCTGACGCCACCACCGTCGCAGGGCATTATATGCCTGATTGGCTAGCCACAACAGGTGATGCCGCTCAGGATCGGCAGGCGGTGGATCGGGGCAGGCATAGCGGGGAGCAGCCTCAGCAAGCGCGACATAGGCTTCCTGTTCGCAATCCCGTTTCCATTCGTGCGGATCGGGGCAAGGGTTGGGATAGCGCTGTGCCAGCAGTCGGAGGGCGACGCGCATAGCACGCTGCCATTCGAGTGGCAGGTCGCGCGGCGACTCGTCGGGAAAGTGCCGAGTGTCGGTCATCGCCCCCCCCCCCCCCCCGTGCGAGATTGCCCGCGGATGCCGAACAGAGTGCCTTCCCAAGCCTCCGCGCAGGCTTCTGTTGTCCGTGAACCCACAAAGTAGGCATCGTCGCCCTCCTTGCTAATACTACGATTCGCACAGAATGGAGAGATTCCTGCCTAACGAAAACAAACAGCCACGCAAAACAGACGGTTTTATGCCCTGCGCCAATCAGTGCTTGACAACCGTCCGAGCCATACGACAATCATCGCTGCTAAACAGAGATAGACCCACCAGTCGCCCCAACGCACATAGAGGGTCTGGTCAGTGCGAGGGGTGATGGGGTATACCAGCACGCCCGGCTTGCCCATCGGCAACGACGCGACGAGTTCCCCTGTCGGCGCATAAAACCCACTAACACCCACCGAAGACGCCCGCGCAATCCAGCGGCGACATTCCACTGCACGCAGGGCACAATACTGAGCAAACTGCCCGCGAGTCATCCCTGAGGGGAGCCACTCATCGTTGGTCAATACAGCGATCCACTGGGCGTCATTCCTCACCATCTCGCGTGCCACCCAGCCATACAACGACTCGACGCAAATCAATGCGCCCACCCGCCTGCCATCCGCGCCTTGCAGGGCTATGGGCTGTTTACCGGATTGGACGGTACTCTTGGAATCCAGTCCGAGTGCTTGCCAGAAGCTGAGCGTTGGCAGGGGTGGAGGTAACTCTGTGAAGGGCATCAGTTTCACTTTATCGGAACATACTGGCTCCCGATCTGCCATCAGTAAACAGGCACTGTTCGCCCGATATCCAGAACCCACGCGACGTCCCGTGCCCACCAGTACCATGCTATTGAGGGTTCGGATGTGCTGCTGCCAGCGTTGCCAGTCAGGGTTGGATGGGTCAAGCTGCACTGTCGATTCGGGCAGAACCAGCCACTCCGGTTTATGTTGTTGAGTTTTGGTAATCCAGAAGTCAAGAACCTGTTCGTTGCGCTCTGCGATAGGATGCTCTTGATACTGCAATATACCCACACGTATCTTCGTCGCTTCCTTGCTCAAGTCAGTATCTCTGTATTGATTTAAACGAAGCGCGCCATAGCTCCCCCAAAACAAAGCGACCACGATTAGCATGGCTGCCACCTTGTTTCGTAGCTGTGCTGTAGCCAATTGCTCGGTTGTTCCACGAACGAACTCGCACAGCAGCATGTTCCAGTAGGCGATCATCCATTCTAAGAACCACACACCGCCTAAATCGACCAGCTGAATCAGGAGTGGTATTTGGGTCAGGGCTATTCCCCACTGTGCCCAGGGCAGACTGTAGGAACCCAGGCCCTGCAACCACTGGCAAACTGTCCACGCGGAGGCGCCTCCAACGGCGCGCCCAAACCAGCTCGTTGTTGGGATGAGATTCAGGAGTAATCCGAAGAGTGCGTAAAAGAAGCCCAACCACAAAGCGGTGATTGCCCAGGCTATGCCCGCGTAGAGTGGTGACGCCGCTCGTTGCTCAAACACAGGCAGTCCCCAAAAGCCATGAACCAGATAGAAGCTCAAACCCCAGAGCCAGCCGCCTATCAGTCCAGGACGCCAACCCACATTGCGCAGCAGCCAGAAAGTGAGTGCTGGCATCCATAACAGTAACCACCCCTTCCCTGGCGTAAATGCCAATGCCAGTCCACAACCACTGATGATTAAGCCTGCGGCGCCCCACATCCACCGACCCTCTTTCTACCAAAGGATAGTTTATGGAGTCTCACAACTGCCTTGCATATACCAGCGACTTTCACGCGGTCGTCCTGGACAGTGCCAGCACCAGCGCCCATCCCGACGCTTGGCTGCTAACCCGAATATCATCCCTTCACAAAAGCCATCTCCGGAATAATAGGGTCCCACATCGAGCAGGCAATAAAGTGGTGCGGTACCGCCGTCCCCACGCGGAATCGCTATCGCAGTGTAGCGCGTATGTAGCGGCTGCGCGTGTCCATCTGCGAAGTTGGCGATGGCGATCTCCAGATGGCGCCCCTGCACATAGGGTGTTAAACCCGGAGGACCGGTCATCACCGCGTCGAAGAAAGCTACCGTCTGGGCAATATACTCCAGCTTGCTTGCGGAAATCACCTGATGCGGTAAAGATAGCCACGGCGGTAGCCAGCCTACCTCGAATAGGCACCAGTTTGCCATATAGCTGGTGTGCCGAAACCCCATCGCAGGACAAAGCTCCCAGTGATTGGCAAACACCTGAACCACATCCACTGGACGATTGTCGGACGGGCAGACCACGATTTGCTTATCTTGAATATAAGGCGCCAGTGCGTGGTAAAGTGTGAAGAGGCACCCTCCGTTGGGTGCGGAAGGCTGCACATAAGCCGCCATGGGATAGGTTTCATCGAAGTCGGCAAGATACGTCAGCACGCTGTGTCCGAGCTGGCGCATTTGGGTGATACATTTACTACGCCGTCCACCCTCTCGTGCGGATTGTAGCACGGGAAACAGTAGTGCGGTCAGCAGCATGAGAATACCGATGACCACCAGCAACTCTGCAAGGGAAAAACCGCTTCTTTTCACCCCATCTTCGTCACCCGCTTGCTACGCCACCATAGATAGGCGCCTGCAACAACTAAAAGGATACCTGGTAAATAGAGCCACCACCGCCCTTGCCGGGCAGGTGGAATGGGGATACCCGCTGGCGGAGAAGCTGCCTGATACCTCTGCTCCAGCTCTGTTAGAGTGGGTAACTGACCTTTCCAGATATAATTCACCACTTTGCCCGCACCATCAGTGCACCACTGGTCGGGGTTCGTGAGTCGATAATCGCTGACATGCGCACCGATAGGATGCTCTACCTTGACTGTTCCAGTCTTTTCAAGGCGAACCAGTCGCGCAACCAAACGCGCTTGACTAAAATTCTTCCAACGAAACTCTGCCAGCACTTCCGAAGGTACAACAAAGTTGCCATGCCTCTGGGTCTTTAGGACGGTAATCCGACTTTGAATCGTGGTGGGATTCGGTCGTACCTGAAATTCTTGAACCCAGCCTTCAGGATGAAGAATCAGGTAATAACCCCCTTTCTCGGCAGCCCCATTCTCAAATAGCTGTTTCAGGATAATCTGGGAATCTGTTGCTTTGTCGAGAAGCCATTCGGGGCGCGGAATGCATTTAAATGCTGGTTCAAAAGGACTGGTCCCAGCGAAAAAAGCGGGATGCAGGGTTGGTGCGAAGGACAACGAGTCCAGCAAAATATGCTTTCCTTGCGGAAGAGGTATAATATAAACAGTCTGGGAGATTTGCTCTGTGTCTACCCCTCCTGCCTCGCCCCCATCGACTGACAGCCAGTCCCGCCCTCGATAGATGCGTAGAACCTTACTGTAGCCAGGAAACCAATCACCGCTTACATGTTTAAGCACTACCATGCTTAGTTCTGGGGTGCGAGCAATTGTAAGGTGTGCAACCACTGACATTGAGGGAGGGGTCAGAATTCTGAAATGACCAGTCTCTCTCCGAGAAGTAAGTTCCTGCTCAACGGCTGCCAGGTTGTTCGATTCAGAGTACACGATTTGCCAGAAGAAGGTGTGCTGGGATGCCCATTCATCGTACTGCTGCTGATATCGCTGCAGGCGCTCCAGCACGCCTCCTGTCTGGGCGTACAATACACTTAGCAAAGCCAGCCATTTGCAAAGCCCCAGTGCTACTCTTCGCATGCCTTTCCTCTCCCTGAGCGGCTTCGGGACTCACGGAATTAGGCAGGAACTGGTGGAACAGGTGCGTTCCTCAACCTCAAAAGTGAACGGTCTTCCAACGGGGATAAATGTGCAATTACACGAGTGATCGCATTTAAAGCTGCTGACATCGATAACTACCATTCTTGAAGTGCACTTGCAGCTCATGCCGTTCGCGCCACCAACGCAGAAATCCTGCCGGATAGGTCTAGCGTATCGCCAACAGGTATGGCAGTGAGTGTCAATGCATTCGATATAGCGATCCTCGTTATGCGTTGCAGAGCGTGTATCTGGACAGCCACCACATGAAATGAGCGTAGTCACTGGCAAGATAATCACGAGAGCCAGCGTCCACATACTGATCTGCATTACTCGTCTCGTCATCTCCATCGCCTCCTATCGTGATTTGAAGGCGGATTGCACCGTGAGCCGAACCGCTATCCCCTCACGCCAGCTATAGCGACCATCCCGCACAATCAGTTCCACACGCTGGAGGTGTTCTCCTGCCGACTTTCCCGTCGTGTCCACACGCACCGTCAACGGCACGACCCAGAAAGGCGGCAATACCTGCTGCGCCTCCAAATATTATGGTGAATAACGCTTGTTGGAAGGCACAATGTATAAGGCTGACCCTTTTCCTTCAGGGATAAGAAAAAGACGCGCGCCCGTGCGATTCAGCATTGGCTTGATCTCTAGTCCTTTAGTGCCCACGCGTTTCTTATGGGCGACAGTCAGCCTTTGCGGAGTCTCTATACTAAAACTAACTAAAAGCAGATCCTTGTTGACGGCGGGTCTATTCCCCTGAGGAGGCGACCATAGATAGTAAACCAAGTTAAAGGGGGATCCTCCTTCGTATTCACTACGAACGGAGTCAGGATTAACAGGCTCGCCTCCCCACTTTTTGATCTTAGCGTTTGTTCTCTCTACCTCTTTCAGTGCTTCTTCCAAGGTGAGAGTACGAAACCGGATAAAACGCGGATTGACTTCTATGAATTCCACATATCCTGCCCCCCATTCCCTATAAGGGGGTCTTTCAGACTCACTTTTACCACTTACAGGTAAAGGCTTATCAAAGCGAAGAGTATAAACTTGTCCGGGCTTGAGTAATACAAACAGTGAGTCGACAGCTTCGGAACGCGATGCAAGACGAGTCTGGGGCGTTTGGAGCATCATCCAAACGATCAGAATAAGAACAGTATACTGGATACGCATCGTTTGTCCTCCATCGTTTTGGTCTGTTGGCAGGCAGGGTGGTTCCACACCACCATTCCCGCCTCCTACTTATACATGCCATCCAGCCGCAAAAATTACAACCACTCGCACCCCAATTCCCCCAAAATCGCCCGCGCCAAACGCCGAAGCGCCCCCAAACGCTTACTCACTGCCTGCTGTGTCATCCCCAACTCCTGTGCCACCTCCGACTGGGTTCTCCCCTCCGCCAAACCCTGCAACACCCCCCAGTCCCTCGCATCCAAATAGGGGGAGAGCTGCTCCAATACCTGCGCACAAAACATCCGCTCCAACACTGCCAGCACCGCTGCCTCCGCCACCGCATCCTCCAACTCAATCTCCACCTCCTCGCCCGTTTCCTCCTCCACCACCATCGGCACGGTGTGCGCGTAGTACTGCACTTCCTGACGCCACCACCGTCGCAGGGCATTATATGCCTGATTGGCTAGCCACAACAGGTGATGCCGCTCAGGATCGGCAGGCGGTGGATCGGGGCAGGCATAGCGGGGAGCAGCCTCAGCAAGCGCGACATAGGCTTCCTGTTCGCAATCCCGTTTCCATTCGTGCGGATCGGGGCAAGGGTTGGGATAGCGCTGTGCCAGCAGTCGGAGGGCGACGCGCATAGCACGCTGCCATTCGAGTGGCAGGTCGCGCGGCGACTCGTCGGGAAAGTGCCGAGTGTCGGTCATCGCCCCCCCCCCCCCCCCGTGCGAGATTGCCCGCGGATGCCGAACAGAGTGCCTTCCCAAGCCTCCGCGCAGGCTTCTGTTGTCCGTGAACCCACAAAGTAGGCATCGTCGCCCTCCTTGCTAATACTACGATTCGCACAGAATGGAGAGATTCCTGCCTAACGAAAACAAACAGCCACGCAAAACAGACGGTTTTATGCCCTGCGCCAATCAGTGCTTGACTAATTGACAACTGCAACCGCAGGGTGAGACAATGTGTGCTGACGAGCCGAACAGATATGATACTGTTGTTTTAGGGGCTGGTCTTGCAGGGCTTTATGCGGCGTATCTCCTTCAGAAGCAGGGATATTCGGTCTGTATTTTAGAGGCACGGGAGCGTATTGGGGGGCGCGTGGCGACATGGCATCCTCCCGATACGGGTCAGCATGGCGAGCTGGGCGCGGAGTTTATTGACTCCAATCACCACCGTCTGCTGAGTCTGGCACGCACGCTGGGGCTAACGATTGGCGAACGCCCCGATTTCTGGGGCATCACCCCGAATCGCGCTATCGGCAGAGAGGCGCATCAGGCATGGCGCCGATTCTGGGCTGGGGTTCTGAACGAACTCGCGCCCCAGATTCCCGACCCCAGCGCGCCATGGGCGGCGCCCGAACCGGTGCGTGCGCTGGACTTCCGCACCGTGCGCGACTGGGCAGAGGAGCGCGGTCTCTGGCAGGCAGGGGAGCCTCTGTTTCGCCGCTACGCCCGCAATCTGGAGGCGGCTGAGCCAGAGCAGGTCTCCATGTTCAGCCTTGTGGCGCAGGAGCGGTTCTATGGCAAGGGTGTGGAGCTGGGCGCGTTTCGGATTGTAGAGGGCACAGAAAGCCTCCCGATGGCGCTGGCGCAACACCTGAGCGCGTGCGGCGTCTCGCTGCGGCTGGGTGCGATTGTGGAGAAAGTGGTTCAGGAGCCATCGGGCGTGCGGGTTTCCTATCGCCAATCAGGGCAGGTGCGCACCGTTGTTGCCCGTGATGCGGTTGTGGCGCTTCCCTTCCCCGTGATTCCTCAAATAGAGTGGGAGCCGCCGCTGAGCGCGGCGCGACGGGAGGCGCTCGCACTGGCAGGTGCAGGGCAGGTCGTGCGCACGCTGATTCTGTTCCGCCGCCGATTCTGGCGTCAAAACGCGCCGCGCCGAATCGCTCATAACCCCGACATCTCCGCCATCTGGGAAGAGACCGACGGCATGCCGGGCAAGACGGGCATCCTCTCCTTCTGGGTCGGGGGCGAACCTGCCCGCAAGTGGGCGACACGCTCCCCACAGGAGCGGATTGAAACCTGCCTGCAGGTGATGGAGGTGATGTACCCCGGCTGCCGCGCCGATTCCCTCCATGCCGAAAGCTATGCGTGGGGCGCAGACCCCTTCGCCCAGCACGCCTATATTTATCACGCGCCAGGCTACCTCACGCAGGCGCTTCCGCTACTCCGCGAACCCGAGGGACGCCTCTACTTCGCAGGCGACTACCTCAGCCTCTTCGTGGGCTACATGGAGGGCGCACTGGAAAGCGCGGAGAACGCCGTGAACGCCCTGCTCGCAAGGTACAATTCTCCCGATGGAAGCGCGAACCCCAGCAGAGACTGAGGTCATCCTGACCCAGATGATGAACCCCGAACACGCGAACCCTCTGGGCAATGTGCATGGCGGCTGGATTCTGAAACTGATTGACGAAGCGGGTGGGATTGTCGCCTCACGCCATGCGCGCGCCCCCGCCGTAACGGTGGAGATAGACTCCGTCAACTTCTGCCAGCCCGTGCATGTGGGCAATCTGGTGCATGTGCGGGCGCGGATTACCCGCTCGTGGCGCACCTCGATGGAAGTGGAGGCGGTGGTGGAGGCGGAGAACCTGCTCACGGGCGAGCGGCGAATCACTTCCGTCGCCTATCTGGTGTATGTGGCGCTGGATTCTTCGGGACGCCCAACCCCTGTGCCGCCTGTGTTGCCCCAGACCGAGGAGGAGCGCCTCAAGTGGGAGCAGGCAGACCAGCGCCGCGCCGAACGGCTCGCCCGTCGCGACGCCGCACGCCAGCAACTCACCAGCAGGGTATAATCCCCACCGTGCAGGACGAACGCTGGCTCAGCATCGAGGTGATAGCCCCACCTCAGGTGTGGGACACCGTGGCGGCGGTGATGATTGAGTCAGGTTGCACGGGCGTCCAGCTATGCGACAAGCCGCCGCGCCTTGTGGGCTACCTCCCCGAAACCGAATCGGAGCGCGTCGCCGCGATTCAGGAAAAGCTGAACCGGCTCCCGCAATTTGACCTGCCCCCCGTTGCCGCCGTGCAGGTGCAAACCATCACCGAAAAAGACTGGCACACCCTCTGGCGACGCCACTTCCGCAGCCGCAAGTTCGGGCAACGCCTGCGTGTGCAACCCTCATGGAGCAAACGCAAGCCCGAACCGAACGAGCAAACGATTCTGTTAGACCCCGGACTGGCGTTCGGCACAGGTGGGCACCCCACCACCGCCCTCTGCCTGGAGATGATTGACCAGTGGCTTCAGCCTGGCATGCGCGTGCTGGATATGGGCACGGGCACGGGTATTCTGGCGATTGCCTGTGCGAAGCTGGGCGCCGCCCGCGTGCTGGCAATCGACAACGACCCGCTCTCCGTGCAGATCGCTCAGGAGAATGTGATGCGCAACGGCGTGAGCGAGCGCGTCACGGTACAACTGCGCGACAACTGGAACGACCTGAACGAGACTTTTGATTTTATCGCGTGCAACATCATCAGCACCTTCCATATCGCGAACGCGCCGACGCTGCCGCCCCTGCTTGCGCCGGGGGGCTATTATCTGGCGTCAGGGGTGATTGGACGCAACTGGCGTGAGGTGCGTCAGGCAATTGAAAAGGAAGGGCTGACTCTGGTGGAGTTTCGCAAGCGCCGCACATGGACCGCCAGCCTGTTCCAGAAGAGCGCGAGTTGAGTCCGCGCGCTCTGCCCCGCTTTTTCGTGGCGCCCGAAGTGCTGAAGGAAGGCGTTTTGCCCAGCGCGGTGGCGCATCAGGTGGCGCATGTGCTACGCCTGCGCTCTGGCGACCGAATCTGCCTGCTGGACGGCACAGGCGACGCATGGATCGCCCGGCTGGGCGAGCGTGGGCAGTTTCGGCTGATTCAACGGTATCCCCTCACCACCGAGCCGCCGCTGGAGGTGGTGGTGCTGCAGGCGCTGGTGCGCTCCGAAAAGCTGGAGCAGGCGATACGGCTGTGTGTGCAGGGCGGCGTTTCGGCGGTGTGGGTTGCCCCCAGCCAGCGGTCGGTGGTGAAGTTAGAGGCGTCCAAAGGGCGCACTCGACAGGAGCGCTGGCAGAAAATCGCCGCCGAGGAGGCAGAGCTTGCCTGCCGCGCGCGATTGCCCCAGATTCGCCTGTTTGAATATTGGTGGGAGGCGTTTGAGGCGTTGCCAAAGCCCATCCTCGTGCTGGACGAGTGGGAACACACGCGCCTGCTGAACGCGCTCCTGCGCGAGTGGCAGGCAGCCGATATGGCTTCGTTTCAGGCGCTGGCACTGGTGGTCGGTCCCGAAGGAGGATTTAGCCCTGAAGAGCGCGCGCGAATGGCGCAAAGCGAATCGGTTTACGCCGTCTCGCTGGGGGCGCGGGTGTTGCGCACGGAGAGCGCGGGGTTTTATGCCCTGGCGCAACTCTGGGCATGCTGGGAGGATAACTGAGGTATCCTCTTGGGCATATGGAACGAGTCGTTTCCACGCGCGTTTTGTTCTGGCTATGGCTTCCGCTGGCGCTCAGTTTCACCTTGATGATGATGGAATCGCCCGCCACGAACGCGATTCTCAGCCGTTTCCCCGATTCGGCGACTCATCTGGCGGGGTTTGGCGCGGCGCTGGGGCTGTCGCTTCTGATTGAAAGCCCCGTGATTATGCTGCTGGCGACGGCGATTGCGTTGGTGCAGGGGCGCGAGTCGTTTCTGGCGCTGATGCGCTTCGTGCTGCTGCTGATTAGTGGGCTGACCCTGCTCACCGCGCTGATTGCGTTCACACCTCTCTATGATGCGATTGCGTTCCACCTGATGGGGCTGCCCCCTGCGGTGGGCGAGGCGGGACGGAGCGCGATGCGCGTGATGTTGCTCTGGACGGCGCTGATCGGCTGGCGTCGATTCCTCCAGGGCGTGCTGGTGCGCTACGGCGGCGCACGGTTCGTTACATGGGGCACGGCGATACGGCTTGTGAGCATTCTCACTGTCGGCTTGGCGCTGCTGTGGTGGAACCGCCTGCCGGGGGCAATCGTGGGCGCGCTGATGGTGATGACGGGCGTGTTCGTGGAGGCGGTCGTTACGACTCTGTTCGCCTATCCCGTGCTACGCGAGCGCGTCCTGACCGTGCATGAAGA
>FWWM01007038.1_pt1 | contig 22954 bp, 37 predicted proteins | sample 2228351 | NCBI WGS metagenome assembly FWWM01 (sample SAMEA103939774, study PRJEB20133) | metagenome
ATCTACCCTTTTCAATCGGATCATAGGAGAAAAGGTAGCCATTGTCACGGAGAAACCTCAGACTACCCGAAATCGAATCATGGGAATTAAGAATATGGAGGGGGGACAGCTCATCTTTCTCGATACCCCTGGGATTCATGAGGGAAGATCGCTCCTAAACCAACGAATGGTTCGTACAGCCATTGCCTCAGGTCGAGACTCTGATGTACTTCTCTTTCTCATCGAGCCTTCTTCGGATCATCTTGAGGAGGACCGGAAGATGGTGGACTCCCTTAAAGGGAGTCGAGGGATCCCCTTTCTGGTGTTTCTAGTGATCAATAAGATTGACTTGATAAGGAAAGAGAGGCTTCTTCCGATCATCGACCAATATCAAAGGCTTCATCCCTTCCAAGAGATCCTTCCCATCTCTGCGGTGACAGGCGAAGGTGTGGATCAATTACTTCAGGAAATTTTAAAAGTCCTCCCGGAATCCCCACCCTATTACCCTGAAGAGATGTTCACAGACCAAACTGAACGATTCTGGGTATCTGAAATCATTCGGGAGAAGGTCATCCAGGAATCCTATCAGGAGATCCCTTATTGCGTGGCTGTCACCATCGAAGACTTTAAGGAACACCCCCCAAAAAATCTTATCATCATTAAGGCTACTATCCATGTGGAAAGGGATTCTCAAAAAAAGATCATTATCGGAAAGGGCGGCCAGAAGTTAAAGAGGATCGGAGAGAAGGCGAGAGAGGAGATCGAGGCCCTTTTGAAGACCAGGGTCTATCTTGAGTTGTGGGTCAACGTGGAGAAGAACTGGACTCAAAATCCTCAGGCGATTCAGCGATTAGGCTATTAACCTCCCTTCTAAGGAATCTCTTGGTTTAAGCCGGTTGAAGAAAGGCTTTGATTTTTTTTTAGGCTTGATGTTATATTAAAAACAAATTTTGGAGGAGAGGGAGAAGGTTGGTTCGATATCGGGATGAGGATGAAAGGGATAGAATCTCCTGGAGGGAGATCGATCGGAGAAGAGACCGAAGCCCTCATGCTCCCAAAGAACCCCCTCCCGACCGGAGAAGATCCCGGCAGGCAGAGTGGGTGATGAAGAAGTTTCGAAAGGAGGCTGATAAACTCTTCATGGGGAAGAAGGGAACAAAGAAACACCAAAAGGCTCGGGACGATATTGATCGTTTTTATGGGACCGAACAATTCGAGACTGCAGTGAAATCCTATCTGGATGAATATGGCCTGCCGGAGGATTGGAATACACACACTCTCCCTTCTCTTAGACTATTCCGATTCGGAGAAGGTTCTTCAAGCCCTCCAGGCAATGAGAAACCTCTATGATGCCAGATCTCCGGTGGAAAAGCAGGGATTCAAGGCCAAAGTGGATATTCTCTCCATGACCGCCAAGGATGGTGAGGTGAGAAGCTTCGCCGAAGAGATGTTAAAGAGCCTTTAGGCCTGCCTTTCTCTTAAGGGTCTTCTTTCTCGGAATTTTCTATTGGGGTTGAGGCGAAGGGGGGTCATCCGTTTTAATCGGAGCCTCTCAAATCTTTTTTGCTCTCCATATTTTCCGAAACGTCCACCCTTTCCCATTTTTTCCAAACCGAGCTCCTTCCCCTCCCCTCAGAAGGTCTGCGGAGCAAGAGGGTGGAGGAGACCATTATTTCGATACCAGGGCCTTCTGAATATATCGATCCAGAATCTCTTCCAGTTGGCCTTTATCCCAACCCGCGTAAGCCTCCCTCTTTTCAACAATGAAGGCGGGATAGGTTCGAATCCGATAACGAAGGTTTTTATAAATTCCGAGAGGAGATTGGGCATCGATCAGTCGGATGAGGAGGCGATGTTTATAAAGACGAATCAATTCTCGAATCCAATCAGAAAGTCGAAGGGACTCCTCCTTCAAATCAGAGGGATACTCATTCCATTCTCTCTCAAAGGTTTTTCTCCCAATCCCCACTTGATTAAAAACCAGTTCACAGAATCCGCATGGATTGAAGGTGGTCATCCCTTGGGTGACAACTTCTAATAAAATCGGCTTCAACCTTTTTCTCCTTTTATAAATTATAATGGGCTAGGTCTCTAATTTCAAACCAATTGGTTGGGCTCAGGAAGGCTCGCCACCTTAAATTTAATCTTCCGATTTGAAATATCCTATAAAGTCATTTAAATATAAATGGGGTTGGATCAGGAGGGAGAGAACGATTCAAGTCTCTTTTGGATTTCAACGATTGCGAATTGGAGGGAGAGGATGATTCGTTTCAAAAAACATCAGGAATCTGCAATCTTCTATAGCCCACTTAAAGATTTTGAAATCGACTCCCAGGCCATCGAATATCGGGAGGACCCTTTAACCGGTTTTACCTCCTTCATCCGTACCGGGAGGGCATTTTGGTCAGGAATCTATAAGACAGACCAGATCCTTTTAGAAAAACTGATCCAGGAGAGCAAGGAGAAATGTTTTTTCTGTCCTGAAAAGGTCGTCACTTCCACACCCAAATTTACAGAAGACTTCATCCCTGAAGGAAGATTGACCCGAGGAGAAGCGACCCTTTTCCCAAACCTCTTTGCCCACAAACAGCATTCCGCCATTATCGCGATGACCAAAAAACATTATCTAAAATTGAATGAATTTGACCCAGAAATTCTTTGGAACGCCTTTAAACTGGCGGATGTCTATATCCGCAAGGCCTACCAGGCCAGCGGCGCTCCGTATGCAGAGATAGGAGGAAACTACCTCTATCCAAGCGGGGCCAGCGTCGTCCACCCTCATCTTCAGATCATCGTTTCTCACGGACCCCATACCTTGATAAAGATTCTCAGTGAGAAGGGAAAGGCCCACTATAAAAAATATTCCCGGAACTACTGGGAAGAACTGATCGAACAGGAGAAGCGTCTGGGAGAAAGGTACTTAAAAAAGATAGGCCCCACCGAATGGTTTACTCCCTTTGCTCCCATTCGGGAAGATGAGGTCAATGCGGTTGTAAGAGGAAAGTCTAACTTTTTGGAATTCGACGAGACCGATTGGGAAGGCCTGGCTCAGGGGCTTTCCAGAGTGTTAAGGGCCTATGAGGAGAGAGGGTTTTCTTGCTTTAACTTTGCCATCTATTCTGGCCCGCTTGGGAAAAAACTTGGAAAATATCTCTGGGCAGGGATGAAGATCATCTCTCGTTCAAGCGTTCAGACCTATCCCGTGAGTGATACCTGGTATTCCTCGAGCATCCTCCTTGATGGGTTTGTCGTGGAACCCCCTGAGGAGATCGCCAAACAGATGCGGCCCTACTTTGATTAAAACTTTTTGAGCCAAAGGAGAAAAAAATCGGGGAGAGGAAAAGAGATGAGAAAAGGAAGAAGTAAAGCCATTGGGGTAAAGAGGCCTCTGAGAAAGGGACCAAATCGGGTTGAGAAATCAACGATACGGCTTCTCGTGAATGGTCAGGAGCACCTTCTCAGGGTTGGAAATCGACCGGATGAGGTGGACCCCTCCCATACATTAGCCTTTACCCTCAGAGAGACCCTGGGCCTTACAGGGACCAAGATCGGATGTGATCATGGAGCCTGTGGGGCCTGCACGGTTCTGATGGATGGAAAAGCGGTTCTCTCTTGCATGATATTGACCGTTGAAGCGGAGGGGAAGGAGATCACCACCATCGAGGGTTTGAGAAATCGAGAGACCGGTCAATTAGATCCGCTTCAACAGGCCTTCATTGATCACACTGCCTTTCAATGTGGTTTCTGCACCCCCGGGATCATCCTGAGCGCCAAAGCCCTTCTGATGGAGAAGGCCTCCCCAACAGAACAAGAGGTGAAGGAAGCCCTTGCAGGAAACTTCTGTCGTTGTATCAGTCACTATCACATTCTGGATGCCGTAATGTCAGTGGTTCGAATGGGAGGGAAAAGAGATGGAACCTCGATATCGATTCATCGGGAAGCCCACCCCTAGAAAGGATGGGGTGGCGATTGTCACAGGTGAGGCGAAATTTATTCAAGATGTCAAACTCCCCCATATGCTCCATGGAAAGGTCTTAAGAAGCCCCTATGCCCACGCTAACCTGAAAAGGATCAATACGGAGAGGGCCATGAGACTGGATGGGGTAAAGGCCGTTCTCACCTATAAAGATGTCCCTGAATGGAAGGGAGGGATGCCTTCCCACCTTCGAATCCTTGATAGCAAGGTCCGTTTTGTCGGGGATGCAGTGGCTCTGTTACCCAGTTTCCTGGAAATGTCCTTCCAAGTGATTGTCCCGGATTTGGACCCAATTCACTTAAAGAGGTCGTGATGGGTGATATCGAAGAGGGGTTCAAAGAGGCTGAGATCATCGCTGAAGGAAGTTACAGGTATGAAAATATTCCAAACCCTCTCACTCCTGAACCCCCTGGGGCCATTGCCTTTTGGGAAGGACCGGATCAATTGACCATCTGGTCTTCTGTCCAAAATCCCTACTGGGAATCGGTCCTCTTATATTTGAGAATGGGCAGAAAGACTCATGTCCGCACCATTGGAACACAATGTGGCGGAAGTTATGGAACACGGCTCATGTCATGGCAATTGACCCTTTATGCTACTCTCCTTGCCAAGGCAACCAATCGACCGGTGAAAGTCTGCTATAGCCGGGCAGAACATTTTGTGGCCTATGGATTACGATTGGGTTCCAGGATTCACGGAAAGGTCGGGATGAAGAAGGATGGAACGGTCACGGCCATTTCAGGGGAATGGATCATTAATACGGGATACTATTCACAGATCACACAGGGGCAACTGGCCGTTGGCTGTGGAGAGGTTCAACTGGTAGTGAGATCTCCCAACTGGAATCTTAAGCCCAAGATTGTCTGTACCAATCGGCCCGCTTCAGGAATCGTAAGGGGGTTTGGGGGTCAGGAATTGAAGTGCGCCTTTATCCCTCTTTTAAGTGAAGCGATGGAGAAGGCTGACATTGATCCGGTTGAGTTCTTTAAAAAAAACTATGTGAAGCCTGGGGATGGATATTACTGGCGAGATGGGAACTGGTGGGTTTGTCGTGGAGTGGACTATACTAAGGCGATAGAAGAAGGGGCAGAGGTGTTTGGCTGGAAAGAGAAATGGAAAGGGTGGCTTAAGCCAACCGAAATAAAAGGGACCCAAAGAAGGGGCGTGGGGGTTGGGCTCCATGGAAATGCCGATGTGGGAGAAGACGTTTCCGAGGCCTATGTCCGACTCGATCCAAACGGTACCGCAACGATTTACTCCTGCCTTACAGAACACGGAACCGGACAGAGAAGCAGTCTCTGTAAGATGGTTGCTGAGGTCTTACAGATTCCCTTTGAAAATGTCTCCATGACACCTCCAGATTCACTCATCCATCCCTATGAAATTGGACCTTTTGGCTCCCGTGGAACCTATGCCATCGGGAGTGCAATCATCATGGCTGCTGAAGAGGCGAAGAAAAAACTCCTTGAACGATCTGCTCCGAAACTCAAAGTCTCCCCAGAGGAATTGGAGACAGAGGATGGATGGGTCTATGTGAAATCAAGGCCGGAGTTACGGATACCCTGGAGAACAGGAATGGGGATTGACCGAACCCTGTTGGGCTATGGGCGTTTCGAACCCGATTATACCGTTCCTAACTTCATGATGTTATTTGTCGAGGTGGAGGTGGATACCGAGACTGGAAAAGTTGACTTACTTCGTGTGGTGAGTGCCACGGACGTGGGTCAAATCATCGATCCCCCTAACCTTAAAAATCAACTCCACGGAAGTCTTGGGTCTGCAGGAGTGGATAGCGCCATATTCGAAGAATCGATCCTGGATAAAAAAACAGGCCGTCTTCTTAACATCAATCTCATTGACTACAAATGGAGAACCTTTCTTGAACTCCCCCTATTCCAAACCGTGACTCTGGAAACCCCTTTCCCCACCCATCGATTTCGGGCAATCGGGGTAGGGGAGATCTCGACGGCTCCTGGCCCCTCGGCAATCTTGATGGCGGTCTCCAATGCTGTTGGAAAAAGGTTTTATGATTATCCACTCACTCCTGAGAAAATTCTTAAGGCTTTGGGGAAAGTGAAAGGAGACAGAGCGTGAAATCCTTCAAACACATCAATGCAAAGTCAATCCATGAAGCCTGTAAGTTACTTAGACTATTTAAAGGAAAAGGAAGGCTGATTGCAGGGGGAACAGATCTCCTTGGACTCTTGAAGGATAGGATCCTTCCAGAAGCCCCTGAAGCCCTGATCAATATTAAAACGATCCCTCATCTGAACTATATTAAAGAGGATAAAAATGGATTGAGAATAGGTGCATTGACTACTCTTTCAGAGATGGTTAAATCACCCATTATTCAAGAGAAGTATCCTGCCCTTGCAGAGGCCTCCCATTCAGTCGCTTCAACCCAGATTCGTAATATGGCCACCCTGGGAGGAAACCTATGCCAAGAAGTGCGTTGTTGGTATTACCGATATCCCCATCAGATAGGTGGAAGAATCCTCTGCCCGAGAAAGGGAAGTGGACCTTGCCTTGCTGTCTCAGGAGATAATCGGTATCATGCCATCTTTGGAGGAAAACGCTGTTTTGCGGTCTGCCCCTCGGATACCGCAGTGGTATTGACCGCGCTTGAGGCCAGAATTCTCCTTACCAGGGAAAGGGTGAAAAGAACCGTTCCAGTGGAGGATTTTTTCACTCCTCTGGGCAGTGTCCTTGAGATGGGAGAGATGGTGACGGAGATTCAAGTGCCAAGGCCTAATAAAGGGGCCAAGCAGACCTTTCTGAAGTTTACCTTGAGAAAACCTATTGATTTTGCCATCGTGAGCGTTGCCTCGGTGATCACCGTTGAAGGAGGTAGATGTAAGGAAGCGCGCCTTGTTCTCGGAGCTGTTGCCCCCTCTCCTCTGAGGGCGACCAAGGCTGAGCGTTTTATCAAAGGAAAGCGCATCACCCCTGAAATAGCCTCCATCGCTGCCGAGGAGGCCCTCAGGGACGCCAAACCCCTCAGCATGAACCATTACAAAATCGAGCAAGCCAAAACCCTTATCCAGCGTGCCCTTCTGGCTTAAAAGAGGTGAAAAACTTATTCTTCTGCGGGCTTTTTCTTTGACTTCTCCTTTTTCTCCTCCTTCTTTCCTCTCTCCTTTTCCTTTGGGACCTCTTCTTTCTTTCTGGGCTTCACCTTCTCCAGAACTTGCTTGGCCTTCTTGAGAGTCGATCTCTTCTCTTCCTCGGGTGAGACGTAGGAAACCAGTTCAATCAGAGAGAGAGGAGCCCCATCCCCCTGGCGCCAGCCCAGTTTATAGATCCGCGTATATCCCCCCTCTCTGTCTTTCATTTTGGGGGCAATTTTATCAAACAATTTCTTCACCACGGTCTCGTCTCGCAAAATATCGAAGGCCTGTCTACGGGCATGGAGAGTCCCCTTCTTGCCTAAACCGATCACCCGGTCTACCCAACGCCTCAATTCTTTGGCTTTTGCCAGGGTGGTCTTGATCCGTTCGTATTGAAGCAGGGAGACGAGCATGTTGCGAAACATCAAGTTTCGATGTTGAGTATGACGGCTTAATTTTCTTCCCGAAATCCGATGCCTCATCCCTTCCTCCTAACCCACCGCTCCGGTTTCCATCTCCTCCTTATGGGACTTTGGAGGCCAATTCTCCAACTTCATTCCCAGGCTGAGTCCCATCTCTGCGAGGATCTCTTTAATCTCGTTGAGAGATTTTCGTCCAAAGTTCTTTGTTGCCAGAATCTCCGCCTCTGTCTTCTGAACCAGATCTCCAATCAATTTGATGTTGGCATGCTTTAGACAATTGGCAGACCGTACAGAGAGTTCTAATTCATCAACGCTTCGAAAGAGATTTTCATTCAATTTCTGAACTTCCGTCTGCTCCTCAGGGATTGAACTCTCTTCCTCTTCCTCCTCTTCAAGGGTGATGAAGATAGAAAGTTGGTCCCTCAGAATCTTGGCCGATTGGGTGATGGCCTCCTCGGGACTTAAACTCCCATCGGTCCAGACCTCCAGGGTCAGTTTATCATAGTCCGTGATCTGCCCCACCCGAGCATTGGTCACCGTGTAGTTGACTTTCTTGATGGGAGAGAAGATGGCATCGATCGGGATGGTTCCAATAGGTTGGTTCTCGTCCTTGTTTCGTTCGGCTGGGACATAACCTCTTCCCATCTTCACCATCATCTCCATGGAGAGCTTTCCATCTTTGGACAGGGTAGCGATGTAATGGTCGGGATTAAGAACCTCTACGGCATCGCCGGTCTGGAAATCTCCTGCCTTCAGGATTTTCGGGCCCTCTGCCTTTGCGCGGATCGTCTTTGGACCTTCGGTGTGGAGTTTCAGCCTGACCTCCTTAAGATTAAGGATGATTTCCGTGACATCTTCTTTCACCCCTGGGATCGTTGAGAATTCATGAAGCACTCCATCGATTTTGACAGAGGTGATGGCAGCCCCCTGAAGGGAGGAGAGGAGGACGCGACGCAGTGAGTTCCCAATGGTGATACCAAAGCCCCTTTCAAAAGGCTCTGCCGTGAATTTCCCATAGGTGGGAGTTAAGGTTTCTTTTTCGAATTCTAACTTTTTGGGTCGAATGAGGTCTTTTCCACTTTTCTGAACCATATTGCCTCCCCGAGAAAAAGGGTTAAAAGGTTATTTTGAATAGAGCTCAACAATCAACTTTTCTTGAATGGGAAGGGTAATGTCCTCCCGGGTTGGAAGGGCTTTTACACTCCCCTTCATTTCTTCCTTATTCAATTCCAACCACTGTGGAACACCTCTTCGAGCCACGCCTTCCAGGGCATCTATAATTCGTAAAACTTTCTTGCTTTTATCCCGGACCTCGATGACATCCCCGGGTTTGACCAAATAAGAGGGAATATTCACCTTGACCTGATTGACCAGAAAGTGGTTATGCCTTACTAATTGGCGCGCTTCATTTCTTGAATGGGCAAATCCCAGTCGGTAAACCGTGTTGTCCAATCTCCGCTCCAACAGGGAGAGGAGGTTTTCTCCTGTAATCCCCTTCCTTCGATCCGCCTCTTTGAAAATATTGCGGAATTGATTTTCTAAAATCCCATAGATCCTCTTGACCTTCTGTTTCTCCCTTAACTGGGCTCCATACTCAGAAAATTTCTTCCGTTCTTGGCCATGCTGGCCCGGGGGGTAATTCCTCCTTTCAAAAGCACATTTTTCAGTATAACATCTCTCTCCTTTGAGAAAGAGTTTCAGATTCTCTCTTCGACAAAGTCTGCAAAGCGATTTCGTATATCTTGCCAACGTAAACCTCCTTATACTCTTCTCCGTTTAGGAGGACGACATCCATTATGTGGAATCGGGGTCACATCCTTGATGAGGTGAACCTTCAACCCCGCAGCCTGCAGAGACCTTAGAGCCGATTCCCTGCCGGCCCCTGGCCCCTTCACATAAACATCAATGGTACGAACCCCATGTTCCATCGCTTTTTTGGCCGCATCCTCTGCGGCCATCTGAGCTGCAAAAGGAGTACTCTTTCTTGACCCCTTAAACCCTTGGGTCCCTGCACTGGACCAACAGACGACATTTCCTTCCGGATCGGTAATCGTAATGATCGTATTATTAAAGGTGGCCTGGATATGAGCAATTCCTGACTGAACCACTTTTTTTGCTTTCTTTTTTTTCACTCCTGGCCCTTTGGCCATATCTCCTCCTTCTTAGTGTGATTCGTCATGGGTGACTCGTGATTCGGAATATCCTCAAATCAAGAAGAATCTTAAGACGCCTTGGTCTCTTTCTTTTTCCCGATGACCGCCCGCCGTGGTCCTTTTCGTGTCCTGGCATTGGTATGGGTGCGTTGCCCTCGAACAGGAAGGGACTTTCGATGTCGAAGCCCTCGATAGGAACCAATATCCATCAGTCGTTTGATATTGGTCGCCACCTCTCTCCGGAGATCTCCCTCCACCTTATATTCTTGTTCGATAATGTCCCGGATGCGAACCACCTCCGCTTCGGTCAACTTATGAACTTTGGTGTCTTTGTCGATATTAGCCTTCTCAAGGATTTTGTTGGCAGAGGGCCTTCCAATCCCATAGATATAGGTGAGAGCCACTTCCACTCGCTTGTCCTTTGGAAGATCGACGCCTGCAATGCGGGCCATATCCCATCTCCTTTGGGGAAAAGGGAAGGATAGAAAGGGGTTTTAAACCTCTCCACCCCCCACCTTCCACATTCTACACTCCAAATTTAGCCTTGTCGCTGTTTATGCTTGGGGTTCTCGCAGATCACTCGGATGACCCCTTTCCGCTTCACAATCTTACACTTATCACAGATTCTTTTAACAGAAGCTCGAACCTTCACCGTTCTTATTTCTCCCTATAAATGATCCGTCCCCGGGAGAGATCATAGGGGGAGAGTTCCACCATCACTTTATCTCCAGGAAGGATCTTGATAAAGTGCATCCTCATCTTTCCAGAAATATGGGCTAACACCTTATGCCCATTTTCCAATTCCACCCTAAACATGGCATTGGGAAGGGTTTCTAAAACCTTTCCTTCAACCTGAATGGCTTCTTCTTTCGGCATCGCTAATCTTTTTCCTTTAAGGAAGTAGGGTTCCCCAATTGATCAAGGATCCGTTCGAAGATTTGGTCAGCTCCCCCCACCCCATCAATGGAGCGTAAGAGGTTTTTCTTCTGATAATAGTCAATGAGCGGGGCGGTCTGTTTCTCATACTCCTTTAGCCGTGTCCGGATCGTCTCCTCATTATCATCGGCCCTCTGATAGAGGGGCCCTCCGCATCGGTCACACTTCCCCTCCTCCTTAGGAGGCTGGAAAAGAATATGGAACATGGCTCCACAGTTTTTACAGGTCCTCCGTCCGGTCAATCGTCGGACCAGTTCTTCAGAATCGACTTCGATATTGATGACGTGATCCATCGATTTCCCCATCCTTGCCAGTAAGGATTGAAGGGCATCGGCTTGAGAAATATTCCTCGGAAATCCATCAAGGATAAATCCTAACTGGCAATCCGAAGCTCTCAGACGTTCGTCAATGATCCCAATCACCACTTCATCTGGAACCAGTTGACCTCGATCCATGAAGCTTTTGGCTTCTTTTCCCAAGGGGGTCCCCTCCTTCACGGCGGATCTTAAAATATCCCCAGTGGAGATTTGGGGGATATGAAAGTATTCAGCCATCTTTTGCGCCTGGGTCCCCTTTCCAGCCCCAGGAGGACCTAAAAGTATTAAATTCATTTTCCGTCATCCATCCTTTTTTATTTTCAATTGCAATTTACCATTTTCAATGGTTTCAAATTAACCCCGTCTTCCTTTCAACCTACCTTTTTTCATCAACCCTTCATAATGTCGGGTAAGCATATGGGCCTCGATCTGTTGGACCGTATCCAACGCCACCCCGACCACAATGAGAAGAGCGGTCCCCCCAAAATAGAAAGGAACATTGAATTTCCGATAGAGGATGGTTGGCAATACACAGATGGCCGAGACATAGATGGCTCCTCCCAGGGTGATCCGGGTTAAGACCTTATCGATATATTCGGCGGTCTTCTGGCCCGGTCTGATCCCAGGAATATATCCACCAAACTTTTTCATATTCTCTGCAACATCATTGGGGTTGAAGGTGACGGCGGTATAAAAATAGCAAAAGAAGATGATAAACCCCACATAGAGAAGATTATAGATCAAGGCCCCGGGTCCCAAATGGTTCAGGAGGGACTGAATCCAGGGAAATCTCTCCAGAAGGGGCTTGGGTAGAAAGTTGGCAATGGTTAAGGGAAACATTAAGATCGAAGAAGCAAAGATAGGAGGGATCACTCCCGATGTATTCAATTTTAGAGGGAGATGGGTACTCTGCCCTCCATAGACCTTTCTCCCTACAATCCGTTTGGCATATTGAACAGGGAGCCTCCGCTGACCGGTCTCTACAAAGATGATCACCGCTACCACCGCTAACATAATGAGGATGATGAAGAGGATGGTGATGAGGCTCATCTGACCCACTCGAAAGAGTTCATAGGTACTGGCGATGGCATTGGGCATCCTGGCCACAATTCCAGCGAAGATAATCAGAGAGATGCCATTGCCAATCCCTCGTTCAGTGATCTGCTCGCCTAACCACATGATGAAGGCAGTCCCTGCGGTTAGCGTGATCATGGTCATAAGCCGGAAGGACCATCCCGGAGCGAGCACAATCATCTCGCCTGCCTGCTGCCCCTCGCATATTCTCTAACCCAATGGCAATCCCAAACCCTTGAATCATACTGAGAAGGACCGTCCCGTAGCGGGTATATTGAACGATCTTCTTCCTCCCTATCTCACCTTCCTTCTGAAGCTGAGCCAAATAAGGAATAACCACGGTGAGCAGTTGAAGGATAATCGAAGCGCTGATGTAAGGCATGATCCCCAAGGCAAAGACCGAAAGCCTTTCCAGGGCCCCACCCGCGAACATATCAATCAGGCTGAAGAGGGTCCCTTTGGCCTGGGCAAAGAAGGAGGCCAAGGCATCCCCATTAATCCCAGGCGTGGGAATGTGAACACCAATCCGATAGATCGCCAGAAAGATAAAGGTGAAAAGAATTCTCCTTTTCAGTTCTGGGATCTTAAAGATATTCTGGGCCCCGGAGATCATCCGCCAATCACCTCCACTCTCCCTTGGGCGGCTTCTACCTTCTTAAGGGCAGACTGGCTCACTTGATGGACCCGAACAACCAGCGGGTGTTGAAGTTCTCCATCCCCCAGAAGTTTGATGGTCTCTCCTTTTCGAACCAATCCGGATTGAGAGAGCACTTCAGGATCTACCACGGCATTCACAGGGAAGCGGTTTAGGTCTTTGAGGTGAATGATGGATTTGGATTTCTTGAATGGAGGATTAAACCCTCTTTTTGGAAGTCTTCTCTGAAGGGGCATCTGGCCTCCTTCAAACCCTGCCTTTGTCCCCCTGCCCGACCGGGCGTTCTGGCCTTTATGGCCACGACAGGCGGTTTTGCCATGGCCGGATCCTGGCCCTCGTCCTACCCGCTTTTTCGACTTCCTTGCCCCTTTGGGAGGTTTCAAGTCTTCCAATCTCATTCGTCTGTCCTTTCCTTCTCCTCGCAGAGTTTGACCAAATGAGTTACAGCCTTTATCATCCCGCGAATCTCAGGCCGATCGGGAAAGGTCAGGGTTTGATGAAGTCGTTTGAATCCAAGACCCTGAATTGTCTTTCTTTGATCTATGGGTCTTCCAATCGTGCTTCTAACCCACTTAACCTTTATTCTCTTCTCCATAAAATGATCCCTTACTCTTCAGAGGACCCTTCCGCCCTTCTCTGAAGGACCTCTTCAGGAGGACTGAGTTGGCCAATCGCTTGCAGGGTGGCCTTGATGAGATTATAGGGATTGTTTGAGCCCAAAGATTTAGTCAGGATATTCTCAATCCCTGCGGATTCTGCAACGGCCCTGACTACCCCCCCTGCAATTACCCCTGTCCCTTCTGAGGCAGGTTTGAGCAGAACCTTTGCCGCACCATATTTCCCCATCACCTCATAGGGGATCGTTTTATTGGTAATGGGAACTTTGATCAAATTTCTCTTCGCATGCTCAATGCCTTTCCGGATGGCCTCCGGGACTTCGTTCGCTTTTCCCAGACCACATCCGACATACCCCTTCCCATCTCCCACCACGACAAGAGCGCTGAAGCTAAATCGTCTCCCCCCTTTGACCACTTTGGCCACTCGGTTGATATGAACGACTCGGTCTGTTAACTCCAGTGTGCTTGGATCAATCTTTGGCAATGTCTCTTCCTCCTAAGGGTCATCCGATTTTAAAAGATCAGACCGCCTGCTCTGGCTGCCTCCGCCAATGCCTTTACCCACCCGACCATGATAGAGATATCCGTTTCGGTCAAAGACCACTTTCTGAATTCCCTTCTCAAGACATCTCTTGGCAATCAGCTCCCCCACCTTCCTGGCTGCCTCTATGTTTCCGTAAGAAGAGAGGCCTCCCTTTATCTCTGGGCTCAAGGTAGAGGCACTGACTAAAGTCCTCCCTGTGGTATCCTCAATGACCTGGGCATAGATGTGACGGAGACTCCGAAACACATTGAGACGTGGTCTTTCGGGCCTCCCCTTCACACGACTTCTCACCCTCTTTTTTCTTTTCAACCTTGCGACAATCTTTTTCCTCTCCACCAGACCCTCCCTTATGCCTTGGTCTTCCCAACCTTCTTCCGAATCCGTTCGCCAAGATAACGGATGCCTTTCCCTTTATAAGGCTCTGGTGGTTTTATGGACCGAAGTTTGGCGGCGACCGTTCCAACTAATTGTTTATCAATCCCTTTAAGGGTAATGAGGGTTTGCTTATCCACTTCGACCTTGATCCCTTTGGGAATGGGGAACAGAACAGGATGAGAAAAACCCAAGGTAAGCCTCAGCATCTCCCCCTGAACCTCAGCACGAAAGCCCACCCCGACAATCTCAAGACGTTTCTCAAACCCTTCTGCCACCCCTTTGACCATATTGGCGATGAGGTTTCGCATCAACCCATGGAGAGCCTTCAACCCCCTCTCATCGTTGGATCGAGAAACGAGCACTTTTCCATCATCCACCGAGACCCTAATCCCTTTCGGAAGGGGCTGAGAGAGTTGCCCTTTGGGTCCGCTCACCTCGACCTTCAAAGGATCACAGGTGACCTTCACCTCTTTGGGAAGCAGAATGGGCATCCTTCCAATCCGAGACATAATGACTCCTAAAATCCAAATCCGAAACGTTTTAAAGTTTAAAAATTTTGGTCCTCCGAGACTGTATCGAATTTCGAATGTCGTGCTTTAACCTTATTTTTACCAGACAAAGCACAACAATTCTCCCCCAACATGAGCCTTCCGGGCTGCCTTGTCCGTCAGTATCCCTTTTGGGGTCGAGAGGATGGAGATCCCCAACCCCCCTCTCAGAGAGGGAATCTCATCGGCTCCTACATAGACCCTTCGGCTGGGTTTACTGACCCTCTTGATATGAATAATCCCTTTTCGGTTGGGATCGTATTTGAGGAAGACCCGAATCTTTTCATGATGATCGTCCCCAGTGACGATCTTAAAATTCTTAATGAACCCTTCCTGTTTCAAAATCTTGGCAATCTCCCGCTTGATTCTTGAAGAGGGAATATCCACCTGTTCAAACCTCGCTTTAGACCCGTTTCGAATTCTTGTAAACATATCGGCCAATGGATCCGTTATGGACATCGCATCCCCCTTCTTTACCAACTGGATTTGATCACGCCGGGCAGTTCCCCCCTGGAAGCAAACTTTCTCAGACAGAGCCGGCACATATTAAATTTCCGATAAAAGGCCCTCGCCCTTCCACAGAGAGGGCAACGATGATATTGACGAACCTTAAATTTCTGAGGCCTCTTCGCTTTGTTCATTAAAGAAACTTTGGCCAATGTTCTCCTCCTCGTTAGCCCTCAGCGTCTTTTTAATTCCGAAAGGGCATCCCAAGTAATCTTAGCAATTCCTTCCCTTCCTCATCCGTCTTAGCCGTCGTGACAATGACGATGTTCATCCCCTTGACTTTATCAATCTTGTCATAATGAATCTCTGGAAAGATCAACTGCTCCCGGATTCCAAGCGCATAATTCCCTCTCCCATCGAATGACTTTCCAGAAAGACCCTTAAAATCCCTCACCCGGGGCAGGGCTACATTGACCAGACGGTTAAAGAATTCGTACATTCTCTCCTTCCGAAGGGTCACCATGCAACCAATCGGCATTCCTGTCCTCAATTTAAATTGGGCAATCGATTTTTTGGCCTTGGTGATGACAGGCTTTTGCCCTGTAATGAGGCTCAACTCTTGGACAGCCGAATCTAAAATTTTAATATTCTGAATGGCCTCCCCTAATCCCATGTTAATGACAATCTTTTCTAATTTTGGAACTTCCATCTTATTTCGATAGTTGAATCGTTTCATCAATGCGGGCACGACTTTCTCTTGATAAATCTCTTTGAGTTTGGCCATGGTCTCCCCTACTTATCAAAAATCTCTCCGCACTTCTTGCAGAAACGCGCCTTTTTATTCCCCTCAATGAGGCGATGCCCAATTCTCACAGGCTTATTGCACTTCTCACAGAGGAGGGCCACATTGGAGATGTGAAGCGGGGCTTCCTTTTCGACAATTCCTCCCCTCCTCTGTTGCCCATGGGGCCGGCTATGCCGCTTAATAAAATTGATCTTCTCGATGATCACCTTTTCCTTCTCGGGAAGAACTTTTAGGACCCGTCCACTCTTCCCCTTCTCCTTCCCACTGAGGACCATCACCAAATCATTCTTTTTAATATGAAATTTTGGAACGCTCATTCCCATCCCTCATAAGACTTCAGGGGCTAAGGAGATGATCTTCATGAAACGCTTCGCCCTAAGTTCTCTGGCGACAGGACCAAAAATCCGAGTTCCGATCGGTTCTCCTTGTGGGTTGATGAGAACCGCAGAATTATCATCAAATTTGATGTAGGAGCCATCTGTTCGTTTCACTTCTTTTTTCGTCCGAACGATCACCGCTCGGACCACATCCCCCTTTTTGATCTTCGAATTTGGAAGTGCGTCCTTGACCGAGACGACGATGACATCTCCCAGGGTAGCATACTTTCGCCGGGTTCCACCCAAAACCTTGATGCATCCCAACTTTTTCGCTCCTGAATTATCTGCGACTTCGAGAATACTGCGCATCTGGATCATAATCCACTCCCTTTCGAGAGTAGAAAGCGGAAAGGGTTGGATGAAAAATGTTTCTTCCTCCTCCCCCTTCCACATTCAACTTTCTATGGATGATCAGGCGGCCCGTTCAAGGATTTGTTTGACCCGCCATCTCTTTTCACGACTCAGAGGTCGGGTTTCGATCAAGAGCACCTTATCGCCCACTCGACACTCATTCTTCTCGTCATGGGCCTTAACCTTCTTTCTCTTCCGAACATACTTCTTATAGATCGGGTGGAGGACAAGACGATTGACCATGACCACCACCGTTTTGTCCATCTTATCGCTTATGACCAAACCCGTTAAGATCTTTCTTTTCCCTCTCTCATTGGCTAGCATCATGAAAAATTCCTTTTAAGGAAACTCCCTCCCCTGACCTTTCTGTAGGGTCTTTTCCCTCAAAATCGTCTTTACTCTGGCAATGTCGCGTTTCACCTGAGGAATCCTCATGGTATTCTCCAATTGACCAGTGGCCTTCTGAAAACGGAGGTTAAAAAGTTCCTCCCTTAACTCCCTTTCCTTCTCTAAGAGTTCACCTTCGCTGAGGAGACGGAGGTCTTTAGCTTTCATAAAGAGTCCCTTCCCTCGTGATGAACTTGGTCCGAATGGGCAATTTGTGGGAGGCTAGCAGAAAGGCTTCTTTAGCCCTTTCCACTGGCACGCCTTCCATTTCATAAAGGATTCGACCTGGCCGAATGACCGCCACCCAGTCTTCTGGGGGACCCTTTCCTTTCCCCATTCGAGTTTCCGCAGGTTTTTTGGTGATCGGTTTATCCGGGAAGATTCTAATCCAGATCCGCCCTGTCCTTTTGATGAACCGAGTCATGGCAATTCGAGCAGCCTCTATCTGGCGTGAGGTCAACCAACCGCACTCCAGGGCCTGAAGACCGAAATCACCAAAATTGAGCGTATTCCCTCGATAGGCCATTCCCTTCATGCGTCCCTTTTGTTGTTTCCGATATTTGGTCTTTTTCGGCATCAACATATCGCCTTAACCCCTCTCCTTACCCCTTTATTCTTCCAATACTCCCAATACTCCAGGATTCCAACACCCTCTTTGGGTTAGGGTGTTTATCATTCACCCTCCTTCGTGGGGAAGACCTCTCCCTTAAAGATCCATACCTTCACCCCGATCACGCCATAGGTAGTCTTGGCTTCCGCAAGGCCAAAATCGATATCGGCACGAAGGGTATGAAGGGGAACTCGCCCCTCTCGGTACCATTCATAACGGGCCATCTCCGCTCCTCCCAATCTTCCGCTGCATGCAATCTTGATTCCCTTTGCCCCCATTTTGAGGGCAGAACTCACCGCCTTCTTCATCGCCCTGCGGAACCCAACCCGTCGCTCCAATTGAAGGGCTACATTTTCAGCGACCAGTTGGGCATCGGTCTCTGCACGCTTCACCTCTTGAATATTGATAAAGACCTCCTTACCGGTCATCTTCTGGAGTTCCTTTTTCAGGTTCTCCACCTCAACCCCTTTTTTCCCAATAATGATCCCGGGGCGGGCCGTGTAAATGGATACCTTGACCTTCTTCGCCTTACTCGCTGCCCTCTCGATCTCGATCTTAGAGACCCCAGCATGGTAAAGTTTCTCTTTCAAAAACTTCCGAATCTGGATATCCTCAATCACCAGTTGAGGGTAATCCTTTTCCGCATACCATCGGGAATCCCAGGTCTTAATGAACCCCAATCTTAAACTCGTTGGATGAACTTTCTGTCCCAAGTCTCCTCCCTATGAATCCGACTCATCCTTCATCAAGGATGATATGAATGTGACTGGTCCTCTTTCTAATCATGGTGGCCCGACCCAGGGCCCTTGGGGTATACCGCTTGAGGGTGGGGCCTTGATCCACGGTGATCCTTTTAACGTAAAGACGATCGATATCAATATGTTTTTTTTGTGAAGCATTGGCAATCGCCGATTTTAAGAGTTTGATCAGAATCCTGGCTGCCGCCTTTTTGGTAAAGGTCAAAATATTGAGCGCCTCTTCTGACCTCTTCCCCCGGATCAGATTCGCAACCAGCCTGACTTTTCTGGGTGAAACCCTTGCAAACCTTAATCTTGCCTTTACTTCCATCTCTATGACGCCGCCTTGGTCTTGATTTTAGTCTTTCGATCTCCTGAATGTCCATGAAAGGTTCGAGTGGGAGAAAACTCCCCCAATTTATGGCCCACCATCTCCTCGGTGACAAAGACGGGTATAAATTTCTTCCCATTATGGACCGCAAAGGTCAACCCGACCATTTCAGGAATGATGGTCGAACGTCTTGACCAGGTCTTAATCACTTTGCTCTCTTTTGCCCTTCCCTTCGAGCCTCTTCAATCTTTTTAAGTAGATGGGCATCTACAAAGGGGCCCTTCTTCAGTGAGCGAGCCATCAACTTCTCCTCTTCAGGATGTATTTATCCGTGGATTTATTCTTTCTGGTCTTCTTTTCTGGGACCCCCCAAGGGGTACAAGCAGGCCTTCCTCCAGAGCTTTTCCCCTCTCCTCCACCCAGAGGATGGTCAATCGGATTCATGGCTACGCCACGGACCACGGGTCTCCAGCCCAAGTGCCGATTTCTTCCCGCTTTTCCCAACGAGATATTTTCATGCTCGAGATTGCTGACTTGCCCAATGGTTGCATAGCAGTCCTGAAGGACTAAACGGACCTCACCAGAAGGGAGCTTGACATGGGCATACTTCCCTTCTTTGGCCATCAGTTGAGCATAAGTCCCTGCACTCCTCACAATCTGTCCTCCCTTGCCGATCTTCAGTTCAATATTATGAATAAGCGTACCGGTAGGAATATTGCGAAGGGGCAGGGCATTGCCTGGTTTGATATCGGCAGAGGGACTGGCCACGACTTGATCTCCTACTTTGAGTTCATGGGGAGCAAGAATATATCTCTTCTCACCATCCGCATAATGAAGCAAGGCAATCCGGGCTGAACGATTGGGATCATATTCAATGGAGGCCACCCTGGCAGGAATCTCCCTTTTATCTCTTTTAAAATCGATGATTCGGTACATCCGCTTATGGCCTCCCCCACGATGCCAGGCGGTAATCCTTCCATAGACATTTCTTCCCCCAGTCTTCTTTAAAGGAAGAAGGAGGTTCTTCTCCGGTTTCACCGAGGTGATCTCTTCAAAAGTAGACACCGTTTGGAAACGTCTCCCAGGAGAGGTCGGCCGAAAATTTTTAATTCCCATTGTTTCACTCCAGTTTAATTTTCGATTTTAGATTTCAGATGTTAGATTTCAAATCTGCAATTTGAAATTTCTTCTCCTTAGGCTCCTTCAAAGAACTCGATTCGGTCTCCCTCTTTCAATGTCACAATCGCCTTCTTCCAATCAGGTCTCTTCCCATACTTTCTTCCAAGGCGTTTTACTTTTCCTAAGACGTTTGAAGTGCGGACCTGGATCACTTTCACTTTGAAGAGGCGCTCCACGGCCCTCTGAATTTCAATCTTATTCGCCTCCCGTTGAACTTCGAAGACATATTGATTGTGGGTCTCCTTCTGTTGGGTACTCTTCTCCGTCACTAGGGGCCTTCGGATGATCTGATGAATCTCCTTCATAAGAGGAGGCCTCCTTGAATCTTCTGAATAGCCGATTGAAGAAAGATCAAATGGTCATGATTAAGTAAATCGTAGATATTGAGACGGTTATACTGAAGGAGTTTTACTCCAGGGATATTTCGAACAGAGCGTTCTAAATAAACATTCTTCTCATCCGTCACAATCAACGCCTCTTCAATTTGAAACCGCCCCAATATCTCTTTGACTTCTCGGGTCTTAAACCCCTTTAGGGGAATTTGATCCAAAACCGTTAGCTTTCCCTCTTGCCGCTTCAACGAGAGGGCAATCCGGAGAGCAGCCCTTTTCACCTTCTTAGGAAGAGAGAGGCGATAATCTCTTGGCATCGGCCCAAAGATCGTCCCTCCTCCTCTCCAAAGAGGAGAGCGCCGGGATCCTGCTCGTGCCCTCCCTGTCCCTTTCTGCCGATAAGGTTTAGCTCCTCCCCCTCTGACAAGGGCTTTATTTTTCGTGGCTGCGGTCCCTCGCCTTTGAGAGGCAAGATAGGTTCGAACCCCCTCATAGAGGAGGGCTGGGTTGACTTCTACATTAAAGATCCTATCGTCCAACTCCAGATCCGTGACCTTCTGTTTCCCGATATTATAAACAGGCAATGTCGCCATTCCCATCCCTTCCTAATTGGAGGCCATTGATTTCCTTCGCCCCTTGGTGGCATTTCGAATGAGGACCCAACTATTCCGACTTCCCGGAATCCCCCCCTGAAGAAGAATAAGATTCTGGTCCTCTTTAATATCTAACACCTTAATATTTTGAATCGTGACCTTCTGATTCCCATGATGCCCAGGCATCTTCAACCCTTTAAAAACATGATGAGGATAAGTAGCAGAACCAACAGAACCGCCATGGCGAAAGTATTCATGCGTCCCATGAGATCCAGGGGCCCCATGAAATCCATGCCTCTTCATCACCCCAGTAAACCCCCTCCCTTTACTAAGGCCAGTGACATCAACGATATCGCCAGGTTTAAAGAGGTCTACGGTGATTACCTGACCGACCTCAATCCCCTCTACATCCTCTAAGCGGAACTCCTTGAGGTAATAAGTGGGTTGAACTCCTGCTTTCTTAAAATGTCCGGAGAGGGGCTTGTTGACCCTCTCCCTTTTTTTGGGAAGAAAACCGAGTTGAACCGCATTGTATCCGTCCTTCTCTTTTGTCTTTTTCTGGATGACTGGACAAGGACCTGCCTCGACCACGGTGACAGGAACCACCGATCCATCTTCAAGAAAAAGCTGCGTCATCCCTAATTTTCTCCCAATAATCCCAAGCGTCTTCTTCATTTCATTACTCATTTTATAGCTTGATCTCTACATCAATGCCTGCAGCCAGATCGAGTTTCATCAGTGCATCCACGGTCTGTTGGGTGGGTTCAATGATATCGATCAATCGTTTATGCGTTCGGATTTCAAATTGCTCCCTCGATTTTTTATCCACATGGGGGGATCTCAGGACGCAGAATTTTTGGATCTTAGTGGGAAGGGGAATGGGACCTGCAATGCTGGCACCTGTTCTTCGAACCGTATCAACGATCTCTGCAATCGACTTGTCTAAAAGTTTATGGTCATATGATTTTAAGCAGACCCTGATCTTCTGAGTGGTCATATTAAAGCCCCTTCCTCTTACCTTCCCTATTCAAGGATTTCACTGATGACGCCTGCCCCAACCGTCCGTCCTCCCTCCCGAATCGCAAACCTCAACTCCTTCTCCAATGCGATCGGCGTAATCAACTCCACCGTCAACTGCACATTATCCCCAGGCATCACCATCTCCACCCCCTCCGGCAATACCGCCACCCCCGTCACATCCGTCGTCCGAAAATAAAACTGAGGCCGATACCCATTAAAAAACGGCGTATGCCGACCCCCCTCCTCCTTCGTCAAAATATACGTCTCCGCCCTAAACTTCCGATGCGGCGTGATCGTCCCAGGCTTCGATACCACCTGACCTCGCTCCACCTCCTCACGCTTCACCCCACGCAACAATATCCCTATATTGTCCCCAGCCTGCCCCTGATCCAACGTCTTCCGAAACATCTCCACCCCCGTACACACCGTCCTTAGCGTCGGCCTTATCCCCACCACCTCCACCTCATCCCCTACCTTAATCACCCCACGCTCCACTCTCCCCGTCACCACCGTCCCACGCCCCGATATCGAAAACACATCCTCTATCGGCATCAAAAACGGCTTGTCCACATCCCTCACCGGCTCCGGTATAAACGTATCCACCGCCTCCATCAACCTCCATATCCCACTACACCACTGACACTCCTCCTTCCCACACCCACACTCCAACGCCCGAAGCGCACTGCCCCGAACCACCGGCGTCTCATCCCCAGGAAAATCATACCCACTAAGCAACTCCCGCACCTCCAACTCCACCAAATCCAATAACTCCGGATCATCCACCATGTCCACCTTGTTGAGAAATACCACAATATATGGCACCCTCACCTGCTTCGCCAATAACACATGCTCCCGAGTCTGCGGCATCGGCCCATCCGCCGCCGAAACCACCAAAATCGTCCCATCCATCTGCGCCGCCCCCGTGATCATATTCTTGATATAATCCGCATGACCCGGACAATCAATATGCGCATAATGCCGCTTCGCCGTCTCATACTCCACATGCGCAATCGCTATCGTCAACCCCCGCTCCTTCTCCTCTGGCGCCTTGTCAATCTGATCAAACGCCATATATTGCGCCA
>FWWM01007040.1_pt1 | contig 22950 bp, 30 predicted proteins | sample 2228351 | NCBI WGS metagenome assembly FWWM01 (sample SAMEA103939774, study PRJEB20133) | metagenome
ACGTATGAATTCTGCGGAGAAAGCGTTTCGTGCATAAAGACCGTCCACAGCGCGGTGCAGTGGGCAGTGGACAGAGGGCTAGTGGTGGGCGCGGTGAAATTACCAAGGGGGTGGCTAATACCGACAGACCAGCTCTTATCGCTTAAAGCCGCCGTGTTGATGTACAAAGCGGTTGTGGAGGGGGAGGGGAGGATTAGGCCATGAAAACCCTATTTGAACGCGTTGAGAGCCGCGCGCCGTGTAAGCGGGTAAAAGAGGCCTAATAAAACTAGGTAGATGCAGACCCTAGCCTCCTTACGTCGCGGTAGGCGAGGACGGGAACTATATCGCCTTTTTTAACGCCGCCGGGAGGTATTAGCGCCACTCCGCAAGCCTCAGGCTCAGTAAATGAGTGGTGTTTTGCCTTGATAGGCTTTGCGTAAAGCCCGCCTTCCCCTGCCTCAAGTTTTACTCTGACTATCTGAGCCATTTCGCCGTGTAGATCTTGCGTAATAGTGGCGTACAGCCAGCCGAGGCCTGGGGCCTTGGTAACATTCGCCATGTATCTCAAAACGGGCTCCACAATCCTAATCACTCCGTGGAGGGCGCTTATAGGATATCCCGAGAGGCCAAAAACTGGCTTACCGTTTACAACGGCGACGCTTGTGGGCCTGCCAGGCTTCATGCGGAAGCCCCTTAAGCCCCCAAAGCCTAGTTTGTAGAAGTGATCTATCTCGCTTGGGCCGGCGCCGCCAGTTATAATAACAGCGTCGTACAGCTCTAGGAATTTCTCAACGTATGCCCTCACCTCTTCGTGCTTGTCGCTAGTGACCACCTTTTCCTCAACGCTTACATACGGCATATAAGCGTTAATATACCAAGTCACTAAAGAAGCCGTTGACTCGATGACCTTGCCCCTCATTACAAGCTCTGCGGCTACTTCGGGGTCTATCGGCGGAGTGATAAGCTCGTCGCCTGTGGCTATTATCCCCACTTTAACCCGCCTATATGCATATATTGTCGTAATGCCGACGTCTAAAAGGCCTACGACGTCAAAAGGCGTTACTACAGTGCCCTGGCTCAACAGAACAAGGCCTTTACGCACATAAGAGCCGGGGGCATCTGCGTTGGCGTACTTTTCATACTTGGCCTTCACCACGACGTACTCCCCCTCTCTCTCCACCGCCTCCTCAGGCACTACGGCGTCTGCCCCCTCGGGGAGAAAGGCGCCTACAGTTACGTAAACCGCCTCGTTGCCCCTAACCTCGAGATCTCGCCTGTATTGGCCAACTAGGACTGTGCCAATAACTCTGAAGCGGCCCGGCGTCGCATCGGAGCTGACGGCATAGCCGTCATACGCGGCTCTAGGGAAGGGCGGGTAGTCGTGGGGCGCAATTACATCCCTCGCGGCGACTCTGCCGGCCGCGTCCCAGGTGGCCACTCTCTCCACTTCCGATATCCTCTTGACTTGCGGGAGGATTTCAACAACCTTGGCAATGGGGTTAAGGCCTGACAGATATCTCATATAGTGCCGTAGGATCAAAATATTTAAACGTTGCCGTAAAGACCGCTGGTGATGCTGTCAGGGTTACGGTGATATGTGACCGGAGGCGCTACAGCTGATATTTTTATATAAGTTCACTTGGGGGTGCATATGGGCAGGCGCAGGAGGAGGAGGAAAGTTATTTTAAAGCCTAAGAGAACTCTGCCTAAGATTTTCACGTGTCCTCACTGCGGGGCGCAACTTGTGTCCGTGAAGAAGACTGGCAACGGCTATCTTGTAATATGTGGTAACTGCGGATTGCGTTATGAGTTTGAAGAGAGGCAGGGCTGGATGCCGGTGGATTATTACAATGCCTTTGTCGACTTGTACCTTGAGGGCAAAATCCCGATGTTTTCCCAACAAGCAGAGCCCAGGGGGGATCAAGAGAAAGAGGAGGGAGGCGATGAACCTATATGAATATTTACTTGAGGGGGTTAGGCACTTCACCCTCATTGATCCTGATAAATCTGTTGATTACTTGAAAATTGCGAAATACGCGCTTGAGGCTGGCACAGACGGCATTTTAATAGGCGGCTCCCTTGGAATAAGAGAGAGCCAAATTGCCCAGGTAGTTAAAGACATTAAAAACATATCCAACGTCCCCGTTGTTCTATTCCCCGGCTCGCTGACTCAATTAACCGACTTAGCTGACGGCGTGCTTTTCTTAAGCGTTTTAAATTCGCTAGATCCGTATTTCATAATAGGGGCGCAGATCCAGGGGGCGGTTCTTATAGCTAAACACTACCCGAGGCTTGAGGTCATATCTACGGCGTATATAATTGTGGGAGACGGAGGGGCTGCGGGCTTTGTCTCTATGAGCAAGCCGATTCCGTATACAAGACCCGACATAGCTGCCGCTTATGCCCTCGCCGCTAATTACATAGGATTTAAAGCGGTATACCTAGAGGCTGGCAGCGGCGCCTCCCAGCCAGTGCCGCCTGAAATGGTACGCGCCGTGAGGAGGGCGTTTCCCAGAGTTTTAATTGTAGGCGGAGGGATAAAAAGCGGGGAAATAGCCAGGGCTATTGCCCGCGAGAGGCCCAATGTGATTGTGACTGGGACTCTAGCCGAGGAGTCGCCTGAAAAACTAGGCGAGATAGTGCGGGCGATAAAACAAGCTTAAGCCTTCAATTTCACCCTCCTCCAGTGCCTACGCGCCGGGGATCTGGTGACTCTTCTTTTAGTCTTTACCACTACCCATACGGGAGGATTTCTATTTGAGTTCAACGCCGCGGCTAGCCTGAGCTTTTTGCCAAGAGGCTTATTTCTAGCCATGGCCAGGCCTAAAATACGGCTTTTAAATCTTTGCCGCCTATAGCCTAAATCTGTACTCCCGCCGCGTCTGGCTGTAGACTGCCTCTAGAATCTTTTTTAAAGTCTCCTCGTCAATAGGCACCCTCACCCTCCCGGTGGCGGCCAGGTTTATGAGCTGTTGTTCCAACGCCTCGGCCAGCTCCGGTCTCACTACTCTGATATTATCCAGCCTGGCAAGGGCCTCCGGGGTGAGTATTTTCTTAAGCGCGATTCTCCTCTGCGCCGCGACTATCTGGGCCTGGCGCTCTAACTCCGCCTTCTTCTGAAGCTCTTCTAGCTTTTTACGGCGGATTTCCTCCAGCTCTCTGTCTTCAAAACTCCCCTCAGACATTACTCCTTGGGCGGCGCCAAGTATTTAACGAGCTCCGGCCTCGACTTAACGAGCTCCTTCGCTATTTTTGTTGCAATTCTGTCCACTAACGATCTCCCCTCCGGGGTTAAGACTCTGCCCTGTTTTGTCTTTGCCACATAGCCAGCTTGTTCCAGCTGTTGTAGTATTTTCCTAATTATAGCCCCTCCCGCTTTCCTCGTCCTCTCCGGCCTCATCTTGTCCCCAATCTTAGCCCTGTACCCATACGCCGTCCTGAGACTGCCAATTCCCGCGGGTCCGTGGAGGTAAAGCTTTCTCAATAGAGAAGCTGCCCTTATATACCACCAGTCTGGATTCATGGGAGGCCTCTCCTTATTGGCGCCTGTTTTCACAAAGGGCGCCCACACTGGAGGCTTTACTTGGGGCACGTTCTCCTTTATGTACCTGGCCAACTCCGCAATTAGTAAATCCGCCGGCACGTCTTTGACCGATGGCATCGGCACTCTACACAAATCAATAAATAAATTTTCTACCGCAGTAATTCCGTTGCTGAGACGCGGTAAAATAATTTATATACCAGACGACGTTTTTCAGCGTCATGAGATTTTGTCCTAACGATAAGAGTTTATTAATCCCAGTTAGGAAGGGCAATGTAACAGTGTTAAGATGTCCTAAGTGCGGCTACGAGGAGGAGGTGTCTCAAGACGTCAAGAACCGCTACCAGAGCAAAACCGCCGTGGAAAGCAGAAATTCTGTTATCGTCGTAGCGGACACAACGCCTAATTTGCCAAAGGTCAAGACCCGGGGCTGTCCTAAGTGCGGCCATGACGAGGCGTATGTATGGGTCCAGCAAACCAGAGCCGCCGATGAGCCCCCCACCCGTTTCTACAGGTGTACAAAATGCGGGTATACATGGCGCGAATATGAATGAGCCGCGTCAAAGTCGTTTACATTAGGCTCTTGCTATACACGCGGCGTGTGTATTACAGGGATGCGTACTTAGGTTTTTAAAAACTGGCAAGTAGATAAAGGCATGGCTAAGCAAGTGCTGACTTATATTGACGCCAAGGAGTTCGCGTATATTATAGACTCCATATCTGTACTCGTAGAGGAGGCGAATTTCTTAATACGCAACGACGGCTTATACCTCCGGGCGCTTGACGTCTCTAGGACCGCCATGGTGGACTTGGCAATTCCAAAGGAGTCCTTTGAGGAGTTCCCCGAGGTGGAGGAGCTGAGATTTGGCTTAAACTTCAAGGAGTTGAAAAAATTGCTCAGGAGAGTGAAAAAGGGAGATAAGATATCAATGGAGTTTGAAGAGGGGAGAGTGAGGATTAAGCTCATAGGGAAGTCTGTTAGGTCTATTGTAGTGCCCTCTATTGAGGTAGTCGGCGAGGAGCTCCCCACTCCCAAGGTGGTGTATACCGCAATGGTGAAGGCGGCGAGCGACGTCTTGGCAACGGCTGTGAAAGACGCAGATGCGGTAGCCGATGAGGTTAAATTTGAAGCCAGCGAGGAGGCGCTTATAATAAGCGCCTCTAGCGACAAGGGAGAGGTGGAGGTGAAGCTCGATAAAAACAGCGAGTTAGTGTATGAATTCGACGTGAAAGAGCCTGCCTCTGCGAGATTCTCCCTGGAGTACTTAGTGGACATAACGAGCAAAACCTCTAAAATAAGCGATATAGTTACTATAGAGCTGGCAACGGCAAAGCCCATCTATTTGTCATTTGACATACCCGCAGGGGGCAAGATCTCATATTTCATCGCGCCGAGGGTGGAGTGATAGTGGAAGTATTTTTCCGCAATTTCTACAGGAATTTCGCGAAGTTTGAAATAGACGCAGTGGATAAGAGGGAGTTCGCCTTCCAGCCCTTTTCCGGCGGGATGGTTAGGCACAAGTCGTTTAAATCGCTGGAAGATCTCAGGAAATTTGTAGTGGAGAAGACGCCGAGGCATATATACCACTCAGCGGCGTATTACGAAAGGCCGGGGGAGGAGGACATGGAGAGAAAGGGGTGGATAGGCGCCGATTTGATTTTCGACATAGACGGCGATCATTTAGATACCGAGGCGTGTAGAGAGAGCAAAATTGTGTCGTTGCGGTGTTTAGAAGACGCCAGAGAGGAGGCGAATAAACTAATTGACGTGTTAATACAAGAGCTAGATCTCAAGCCAACTCGAATAGTGTTCTCGGGGAACAGAGGCTTTCACATACATGTCTCCAGCGAAGAGGTGATGAAACTGGGCTCCCGGGAGAGGAGAGAGCTTGTGAACTATTTAAAGGCTGTGGGGTTTGATCCATCGCGGTTTATAGCAAAACTGGGAAGGAGGAAGGTGGTATTATACGAAGAGGAGGCCGTGGGAAATTTGCTGAGAATTAAACAAGGCGTAGAGGACGCGAGGGCGATGAAAGTAGAAATAGATGAAGTCGTGACGCAAGATATACACAGGCTGATCAGAGCGCCCGGGTCTCTCAACGGCAAGACTGGGCTCGTGGCGTTGCCCATCTCCCTCAAGGAGTTGGACAAGGGCGTTGAGTATATTGTGGACAAAGCAATAGCTTTTAGAAAAGGCCATTTGAAATTTAAATTCGAGAAGCCAGTTGAGGGCCCAGTCTTGTTTGAAAAAGTAGGGGGGCATGAAGGCGACGTCAAAGTATTACCTGCCTATGTGGCTATATATTTAGAACTCCAGGAGTTTGGGAAAATATATGATTGAAAAACTTAGGCTTTGGCTACTGGCGGAGATAAACTCCCGCGTCCTCTCCGATCCCCCCTTTAATTCCTACGCGGAAATAGCCGAGCAGTATGTAAAAGAGTTGCAAAACTCCCCCTTGCCGCAGAGTTTACAAGACCAGATAAAAGAACACATATCCTCAACCCTCCTCACTATTATGGAGCTACGGCTTAGGAAAATAATATGGGAGTTAAGCCAAGGCAGAGAGCCGAGCAGAGTCACCGCCGAGGAGGAGAGGCTGATTAGGCCGATTGTAAAAATACGACACGCCGGCGTGCAGAAAAAGAGGGCACAACACTACGTAGTAGTCCAATTTTTAACCTCCCACCCGGCGATTGTCACAGAGGACTTCGTCCAGATAGGGCCTTTTTCAAGGGGGGATTTAGCCAAGCTCCCGCTGAGAGACGCCAAAGACTTGGAGGAAAGGGGCGTGGCGAGGAGGTTTCTAGGCGCGTAAAATTTATATCACCGATTGTTGCAAAAAGAGCATGCGCTTTCCCAAGAGCGTAAATATGTACTGTCCCCGTTGTAATGCTTACACGAAACACAACGTTTCGAACTACCACGCCGGGCAGAGGCGTAGTTTGGCAGAAGGTCAGCGCAGATATGAGAGAAAGCTGAAGGGCTATGGCTCAACGCCTAAGCCGAAGCAAAAACGCTTTGCGAAAGTCAACAAGAAAGTTACGCTGGTGTTTACCTGTAGCAAATGCGGATATAAGATAATTAAGAGCTTGGGCAGAATGAAGAAAGTAGAACTGGTATAATATGCCAGTTAGATTTAGCAAAGTCCTAATACCACAGCCCAAGTCGAAATTCATAAAGACCAGGTGTCCAGACTGCGGCAACGAGCAAATCACCTTCAGCCACGCCGCCATGGTGGTCCGCTGTCTTGTCTGCGGCCGCGTCTTGGCAATTCCCACGGGGGGGAAGGCCAAGCTGGCCGGCCACGTCGTTAAAGTACTGGAATAGCCCCCTTTAACGGTTTTATAAGACTCTTAACTTATCGCTTATGCGGCTTGTGAAAAAAGAGTTCCCAGATGTGGGTGAGCTGGTCATAGGCACTGTTAAGAAAATAGCAGAACACGGGGCTTATGTATACCTCGACGAGTACGACTTAGAGGCCTTTGCCCCTACCCAGGAGATTGTCCAGTCGTGGTTTCACTCTATTAGAGACTACGTGAAAGAGGGCAACAAGACGGTGTTTAAAGTAATCAGCGTGAATCCAAAAATGAGAGTTGTGGAGGTGTCTTTAAAGCGAGTCCGTGTAGACGAGAAGGAGAAAAAGCTGTTGCTATATAGGCATAGAGTTAGGGTCTTGAAGCTTTTGGAAATAGCAATGAAGAAGTTAAACCGGCCCGCCGAGGAGGCCCTCAAGGTAATGTGGTATTTAGAGGAGCAATTCGGCGACCCGTTTAAAGTATTTGAAGAGGTAGTCAAGACGGGCCCTCATGTTCTGGACGACCTCCAGCTGGACGCTAAGCTGAAGGAGATAATTATTGAACTCGCAAGGCAACAAGTAGAGCTCCCGCCGACAAAAATATCGGGCATTATAAAAATAGTAAGCGTTGAGGGCGACGGCGTTGAGAAAATTAAAGCGGCTCTTATAGAGCTTGAGAAAACGCTTCGGGAGAAATTCCCACAGATATCGACAAAGATATATGTAGTAGGTCCCCCCCGCTACCGAATTGACCTGACAGGCCAACAGCCTAAACAAGTCGAGGCTGCTTTCTCAGAGGCGGCGAATATACTCCAAGCTTTGCAGAAGAAGTACAAGGTAATTGGGAATATACAGCGCATTGAACAATGAAATCTCTTTTACGCCGCTGTGTTAACTGCGGGGAGTATACTCTGTCAAAAGACAAATGCCCTAGGTGCGGAGGCGCTGTAAGAGTTCCCCACCCGCCTAAATTCTCCCCAGAGGACAAATATCAGAAATACAGAATACTCCAAAAACTATTAATGGGAAAGCTCCCAATCCGCGACGAGACTAAGGAGAGGCTTTTGAGAGATCTCACGTCGTAATTTGATAGACGACTACCCAGCCGTTCGGCCTAGAGACGTAAACAAGCCTCAATGGCCCTGTCTGCGCAGTTATAAATGGTATATTTTCCGTCCTCCCAGTAAGCGGGTCGATTACTACATCTACTCCGCGCAGAGTCCACCCCTGTATTACATAGGTCGTTATACCCTGTAGCCTCTGAGTTGCGTCAACTGGCAAGTAGACGTTGCCGCCCGTTAGTTGTAATCTTCTAAATGAGGTGAAGGCCCCGCCCTGCTCAACGCCTTCAAATATCCACGACAAATATTGAGTATTGTTGCCGTATATGGGGAAGAACCTCACCTTTGAGAACAACATGGCGTACAAAGTCCTATTGAGATTGAGAGGAACGGGGTAGTAATTCCCCTCTATTGTGAAATAGGCATATGAGCCAGGCGGGGGTCCGGGATAGGACATAACTCTAGTGTAAATGAAATCGTCAGGGCTCATGCCTGGAGATGCCCCTAGTATAGAGGCCGCTTCCTTGACGTTCTCAAGCGCTATTCGCGTCATCCAGTAGGACTTTAAGAAATCTCCCCCAGGGGGATAATCGTGCACTAATACAGGCACTAATTGTGTTTGTAGAGTAATTAGATAAGTGGAATATGGCATTATCGCCAAAATATACTTAGTTTTGAACTGTTTAGTGAAAATACTGGCGCCGATTTCCGGCGGCGCCATCATGCCGAGTCCTATTTTGCCTATTTGCGTCGCGTTTATAGTGGAGTTGTCAGCCAGACTGGTCTTGTTGCCAACGACGGAGATCCAGTAGCCGTAGTCCCACCACGAGGCCACCGGCTCGTAGGGCGGTAACCTAGTTTTTAGCCACATCAAGGCGTCGAGGAAGTCGTCGCTGACAAAGCCGACAGCCGATGTGACTATTTGTGTGGGCTGTGAGGCGACGCTGAAGGCGGAGACCAGCAATATCACGAGTGAAATTGTGGAGGCCGCCAGTGCCAAGAAGCCAAGCCTTTTGCTGTCTAATAATTTCACGATGCCGATTGCGGCTGTTACTGCGGCAATAGGCGCCAGCAATACTAATAGGCGGACCATGGTAGCGGCGGCGTAGCTGGCCGTGAGGAGGTAGGACAGCGCGATTAACCCCCCTGGCGTGAAGAGGTAGGGGACTGAGGCGATTATGAAGGGCAAGACGGGGCCGTACCGGATGAGGATCTGGTAGAACTGCGTTGTGCTGTGCTCAGCCACGCTGGCCACAATGGCAGACCTCCCGAACGGGAGCAGAGTGGCTAAGAACTTCCCCCCTATAAGGCCCATGGCCACTGCGGTTATAAAAACCAATACTCCGGCTAGCGCCAGCGCGAGTATGATCCAGACGTACCTCCTGAGGAGCTCTACGGTGCGGGCGGCGCCTAATAATTTGTCTAATAGCCAAACCGTCGCCGTAACGACGAGGCCGAAGGTGGGTAGGATGTTAAAAGCGCTTATTAAACTCTCAACGCCGTAACGGGGTATTGTGGCAACAAACAGGGCGTAGACGACGTAGAACAACAGGTAAGATAGAAATAAATTCCTCGCGCTGAAGGGCAATTCCAACGGTTGAGGAGTCTGTTGCCTTCCCTTCCTGGCGGCTCTCTGGCTTCTAGTGAAGACAAGTTTTAAGTAGTAATACGTGGGGAGGACCAGGGCGTATAGGCCGACTAGATTCCACAAGTAGAAATGCGCCCCCCAAGTCCACGCTATATAGCCCAGGGCCGCTCCAGCCAAGGCGCCAGCCCATGGCCTTTTCAGCCCGTCTATTAGGAGGGCGAGGCCCAGGGGGATTAGGAAGAGGCTGATGGGCTCGTCGTCAAACCAAGCGGATAAGCCGCGTTCAATATACGCCGGCATTATGGCGACGAGCAAAGCCGTTATGAGCCCTACTCTAATCCCGCCGTTAGCGACGCCGAGCTGGCCGCCTATTCTATACCCCAAATAAAACGCCGAGAAGACGGCTAGGGCGTTCATAATAGCCGGCGCCGCTATCACTGCGTGCCACAAATCCACGCCGAAGGGGGCCAGAATTGAGTGCACAAATAGGCCGTAGAAAGATGTTCCAGGCAGGAGGACCTTTCCCCAGTCTACGCCGTATGGATACCAGAACTGCGTAAAGTGCGCCCCGCTCCACCACCACCCTACGCCGTGTTGAAGGGTGTATTTGGCGAGGTAGTATCTGATGTAGGGGTCAAACTCGTCAAGCCACCACCCCCATAGAAATACTCTGTACATCCTGGCGTATAAAGCTATGGCGAACATCGCGAGGAGGGCTGGCACCACTACGAGGAGGCTTTCCGCAGGCCGCCGCAGGGGTGACGTCTTTTCTTTTTTGTCCATAAAGTGGGGGAACGGCCCTAAATTTATTTTTAACTCACTTTGCGTTTTACGCAGGTGCGCCTCTCCGCCTCCCAATTAGCCCAATTGCAATTTTTATCGGCCTTCTCTCAAGGGGGGACATGCACTTGGGGCACGTCCCGCCCCACATTTTTAAAACGGCCTCCACGGTTTTAGGCTCCTCTCCTCGGTAGAGAATAAAGCCGCACGAGTCGCATTTTATTACATACACCACCTCTACGGCCGCCTCAGTTATTAAAAGTTTGTAGGTAATATTAGCATATAGACGCCGCTATCCCGTCGTAGTAGGTGAAAGACAGAGCGTCGATTTCGTCTTCCTCTAAGTAGGGGTATTTGCCCCTGAGCCACCTCCTGGACCAGCTGGCGGTTAGCTCGTCAACTAATCTCACCTTGTTGCAATTGAGGAGGGAGGCGGCTTTTTTCACGTCGACGTACGGAGAGGCGCCAATGTGCACCTCTAAGTTATTTGTGTTTTTCAAAATAGCCTCTACGCTGGGCCAGTCCAGCACAGCGTGTAGCAACGGCTCCCCGCTCCACACATACACAACGCCGTTTTTAGAAGTGCCTAGGTCTACGCCGAGCTTGCCCCCGCCGAGAATTCTGGGGAGCGAGGTGAACATTTCAAGCGCGACGCAACGGTAGTCGCCGCAGCGGAGTACGATATCCCCCCGCTCCCTAATCCCCGCGTCTACCACAGTTATATCCCCCTTCTCAAACAGAGCTATGTTAAATGCTATTCTCTTGACCACGTCGAATATACTCCTCCGCCCAATGTAGCCCAACTTCAACGCAGTTAGTAAAGACTTAAAATATATACTTAAAGTCCCAGCTATCCATGCCGCAGGTGGTAATATTAAAATGGCCTTTGTGCAAGGGCGTGGGACTAGTGGGCAGTGGGAGAGTATGATAGCTCTGCGGGCCCTCTTGGCAAAGCTCAGGGGGAGGCCTATCGCCCTGTGCGATGTTGGAGACGTAGACGGCTTAGCGTCGGCTGCGTTGTTTAAAAAGAGGCATCCGGAGGGAGTGGTAATTCTCGTCGGCCCCTCTGATGTGAAAAAGTGGTGGGTGAGGGCGTTTACGTGGGATTTTGTCGCCGACTTGCCCTGCCCCGGAAAGGCCAAGGTGAGGGCTGATCACCACGTAACTAACAAGCCGTGCGCCGAGGCGGAGTATTACGACCCCAATGCGCCGGCAGCCGCGGTCTTGGCCGCCAAGGCCCTGGGCTTGGAGAACGACGCGGTAGCTAAGGAGCTAGTGGAGGCCGCTGTTCAGACAGACACGGCAAATATAACAGATCAACGGGTGAGGCTGCTTGACCTCGCCGTTAGATACGCCGGGAGGGGGGAGAAATACGCCATTGTGGATCTCCTCGCTGTGAGGGGGCTGGCGGCGCTTGAGGAGGGGCCTTTAAAAAAACTGGCGGAGAGGGGCATTGAGAGACACAACTTCTTGTTGAAAATCGCCGAGTTGCTTCCCCTCGAGGAGTCTCTGTTTATATATTCTCCCGTGAGACTCGGCATCTCTTACCGCATGTTAACCATAGAGCTGGAGAAGAGGGGCGTTCAATTTGTCAACATATTAGTGAGGAGGGGGTACAGGACTTACAGGCTGTACTGCGGCGCGCATAAAGAGGGCAGATACAACTGCGCCGAAATAGCCTCAAAAATGGGGGGAGGGGGGCATAAATTCGCCGCAGGCGCCGTGATAAAAGCCCCGATTTATAACGTCACAAAGCCTATATACGCCTTGGCGGAGTTATTAAAGCCAAACGTTGTGTACGTCTTGGGGAAGTGTGATAATATTAAACTGCCGTGTAGAGAAGTGCCGGTGATGAGTAGAGGTTCAGGCGATTGATGAACGGCCTTCAGCGGCTCTGATAAAGGAAATTTAATATATAATGGGTAATACTGGGCTGTGTGCGGGATTTTCGGCATTATCTTTGCAGAAAGGCCGAGGAGGCCGCTTGGGGAGATATTGAGAAGGGGGCTGGAGAGGCTTGAATACAGGGGATATGACTCAGCCGGCGTTGCCGTGGTGGACAGGGGGCTTGTGGTGAAAAAAGACGCCGGCAAAGTTGCTGAAGTGGCTCAGCGCTATGGCTTTGATTCGCTTCAAGGAGTGGTGGGGCTTGCTCATACTAGGTGGGCCACTCACGGCAAGCCCGACCAAGTCAACGCGCACCCTCATGTGGATTGTAGAGGCGTAATCGCCGTTGTGCACAACGGCATTATTGAGAACTACGCCGAGTTAAAGGAGGAGCTAATGAAAAGAGGCCACGTATTTCGCTCGGAGACAGACACAGAGGTCATTGCCCACTTAGTGGAGGAGTACAAGAAACAGGGGCTGGACACCTTCTCGGCGTTTAAAAAAGCGCTGTCAAGAGTAAGAGGGGCATATGCCATTGCTCTTATAGACGCCGAAAATCCCCGGGCCATATACTTCGCCAGAAATTTGTCGCCGCTGATTATAGGCGTGGGCGAGGGGTTTAATATAGTGGCAAGCGACATCCCCACAGTACTAGACCACACTAAAAGGGTTATTGCGGTGAGAGACGGGGAGTACGGCTATATAACGGCCGGCGAAGTGTATATTGAAGCCGACGGCGTGCCGCAAGATGTAGCGGCCAGGATCGAGGAAATCCCCTGGAGCGCTGAGATGGCGACTAAGGGCGGCTATCCCCATTTCATGTTGAAGGAGATTTACGAACAGCCCGAGTCTCTGGCGTCGACGGCGGCAGGCCTCGAGCCGGCGCAGATAGAGACCGTGGCTAACGCCCTCCTTGCCGCAAGGAACGTATATATAGTGGGGGCCGGAACGTCTTACCACGCAGGGCTCACTCTCGCCTTTATCCTCCCGAGGCTGAGGATAACCCCCATACCCGTAATTTCCTCGGAATATGCCATTTATGAAGACCTATACGACAAAGACGACTTGGCTATTGCGATTTCCCAGTCCGGGGAGACTATTGACACAATAAAGGCAGTTAAGGCCATGAGGGAGAGGGGGGTGAAGGTTGTTGCCGTCACTAACGTAGTGGGTAGCACTTTGTCGAGAGAGAGCGACGTGGTGCTCTACACAAGAGCCGGACCGGAGATCGGAGTAGCCGCTACGAAGACCTTCACGACGCAAGTATTGACGCTGGCCGCGGTATACCTCACAGCGCTGAGGGCCTTGGGCCACGACGTTGCTGAACATCAGCGGGAGCTGAAAGCCGTTCCCGACTTGGCGAGGAAAACAATAGAGAAAACCGCCGGCACTGCTAAAGAGCTGGCCAAGAGACTGAGGCAGAGGCACAGCGCTTACTATTTGGGGAGGGGTGCCGCCTTGCCCGTCGCCATGGAGGGGGCGTTGAAACTTAAAGAAGTGGCGTATTTACACGCCGAGGCCTATCCCGCGGGCGAGTCAAAACACGGCCCTATAGCGCTTGTAGAAGAGGGCTTCCCCGTAATATTCGTCTTCTCAGATCCCAACACCGGCGAGAAGACGCTGAGCAACGTGGCGGAGATGAAGGCGAGGGGGGCATTAACTATAGGCACAGTGCCCGCCAGAAGCGACTACGCGAAAAAGCTGGACGTGGCAATAGAAGTGCCTCAGACCAGCGAATTATTCGCGCCAATACTCCACGTGATACCGTTGCAAATGTTGGCGTATTTCACAGCGGTGGAAAGGGGCTACGACCCCGACAAGCCTAGAAATCTGGCGAAAACAGTCACGGTGGAGTGATATGAAAATAGCGCCGGTGGTATTGGCGGGAGGGAGGCCTGGGGCGTTTGAAAAACTGACAGGTCCCCTCCCAAAGACTTATGTAAAGATAGGGGGCAAGAGGCTCTATCACTACGCCGCTGAGGCCTTAACGTCGCTTTTCGGCAAGGCGTATGTGGTGACGTCCCACCCCGAGAAACTGCCGTATACTTACATAGAGGAGAGGGGGGAGGGCATAGAGCAGGCTATAGCATCTGCCGAATCTTACATAGGGGCAGAGACTCACATATTATTGGCCTACGGAGACGTCTACACTGATAACTCCGCCTACAGAGCGGTAGTTGAGGCCGCAGTAACCGCCGGAGCTGACGGCGCAGTAATCGCAGTTCCCAGAAAGAGCATTAAAGGATACGGCGTATTAGAGGCCAAGGCCGGCGGCTATCTTGAAAAAGTGGGGGGTGAGGGGCAATGGATATTCGGCGGGATTTCGCTACTCCCGCGCAAGCTCGTTAAACAAATAGCCCAGTGGGGGTTTTACAACGCTTTAAACGAAGCCGCCAAGACGCTTAAAATAGCCGTAGTGCCCTGGAGCGGAGTTTGGCACGACGTGAACTACCCCGAAGATCTCATTCAACTCCTTGAGTACACGGCGCCAAAACACACTTATATAGCAAGGACGGCCAAGGTGAGCCCCACGGCGGTGTTAGAAGGCCCCGTCGTGGTGGAGGAAGGGGCCGAAATAGATCACTACGCAGTGATAAAGGGCCCCGCCTATATAGGCCGCGGGGTTTTCATAGGCACCCACGCCTTAGTGCGCAACTACGCGGATATTGAAGAGGAGGCCGTGGTGGGCAGCAGCTCCGAGGTGAGCCACAGTTTAATAGGCGAGAGGGCCACGGTGGGCAGGGCGTCGTTTATATCCTACAGCGTGCTGGGGCCCGAGGCCGTGGTGGAGCCAAACGTGGTGACGATGTCTGTATTGAGAGAAGGGCGCGAGAGGCTAGAGCCCATAGAAGTAAGAGGGGCGATGTATTATAAACTAGGCGCCTTAATACCAAAAAAAGCCAGAGTGAGGGCAGGCACAGTGCTCCTGCCAGGCTCCGGCTGGGATTAAGATTTGCGAAGCAAACGCGACCTCCGCCTAATTGCGGGACAGAAAACTGTTCGGAGTAAAGGCCAAACTTGCTTATCTGAAGTCTACACATAACGGCAAAAATACAATGTAAACCTCGGCGGCGAGTAATCCGCGGCGTGCCGTGCTTACAGCGAAATTATATATGGCAGACTATAGACGATCCAAGCGGCCGGGGGCTGATCAAGGCCGTGTTAAGGGGGTCCGGCCTCCAGGTGCGCGGGCAATTATAGCCCGGAGGGACTTCGCCGGCCGGGTGCACTAATCTACAGAGACTTGGGGAGGAGTCTCTACGTCTTCTAGATACCGCCTCCTAGTCCTTGCGTATTTTATCTCTTGTTTGTCCAGCTCTGCGGTGTACACCCCCTCCTCTGCGCCGAAGTCCAATAGCGCGCCGTTGGGCGACGCGATGAACGACCCTCCCTCAGCCCGCCTACCGTCGGCGTAGTTATAGCCTGTGCCCAGCGCCGCCGCCACGTACACAGAGTTCTCAAAAGCCCTCACGAGGCCCAGCGCCTTCCAGAGCGGCGCTCTATCCGCCGTAATGCTGGCGGGGTTTACTATCACCTCAGCGCCAGCTAAGGCGAGTCTCCTCGCGAGCTCTGGGTAGAGCAAGTCGACGCAGATTAAACACCCCACTTTCCAGCCGGCGGCGTTAAAAATCGTCAGGCGGCGCCCTTTTGAGACGCGTAGCCTCTCCCCTGTGGCCGCCGAGGGGAATATCTTCTCCCCCCATTTCACCAAGCCCTCCGGACTCACGACTGGGCATATGTTCTTCACCTCACCCCCCAAGCTCACCGCGACCCCGCCCCCCACAACATAGCCGCCCACAGCCTCGGCCAGCCTCCTCAATTCTCTTATCAACGCCTCAAACTCCTCCCAGCTCAGCGGCTCAACCCCCAGCCAGTACTCCGGCAGTACTAACAAGTCCGCCGGCGATACGCGGCTGAGGAGCCACTGTACTGCCTCTGCGGCCGCCCCGAACCTCCTCGTTTGAGCAATAGATACCCTCACAGACGGGGAACAGTCGCCATTATTTATACTGTGCCCCCTCGGGCGAGGCGGAGGTAGCCGCAGGCAAGCCCTGGCTGACTCTATCCGCCAACGTTGCTAAGAATAGTGCTTACAACTCTTTTAATAAAATGGGGCCGCCGGGATTTGAACCCGGGATCACCGGCGTTCTAGCGGGGTCCGACCCCAGGCCGGCATCCTAGCCAGGCTAGACTACGGCCCCTCACCCCACAGCCTAATCTCAATTAATAAATTTTACCGCCCTTTATCGCCATGGCTAAGCCCATTAGCCCTCCGCCTAGCCGCTCAGCAGACGTGGGCTGGGCTTCTCAGCGTTTACCTTACAACGCGCCTGCGGCGGCGATTAAGCATTAGGGTCCCTCGCAAATCTTCAAGCCCTGGAGGACGTAGAGTATCAGTACGAGGGCTATGCAAGGGAGTTCGCCGGCGCGCAGAAGAGGTGCCGCCTACAGCCACGCCGGAAAAGCTTAAAAACACGGGGAAAAATAGGCACTGAGCCCGGTCGTCTAGCGGCCAACGGGAAAACCCGGCTAGGGATGCGGGGCTCTGGACCCCGTGGCCCGGGTTCGAATCCCGGCCGGGCTACTTCCGCCGACCTCTTGAAAGATTAACGCTTGTCATTTCTCTCTAAGGTTAATTAAATGATTTGGCAAGTGAAGGGTTTAGACAAAAAATAGTAGAAGCTTTGGCTAGAACTATGGAAATTAAAAAATTATGTTATAAAGTTCTTGGGAGTGTTGGCAAAGGAACTGGCGGACACTGGAGAGGCAGGTTTTGAGACAAGGTTGTTGGTCCAAAGTGGTTTATTTCCTCCAGAGGCTGGGGCTCGTCAGGGGTTATGTCTTCGATCTCTATACACACAGCCCCTACTCTGCGCAATTGGCAGACGACTACATGTGGCTGGCAAAGAAGGGCGACGAATATATAAGCAACTTAGCCTCTAACTGTGATTACCACGAGCTGGACAAATGGCTTAGACGCCACTGATAACTAATGGATGGTGCGTTTTTCATGCTGAGTAAGTCCCCCAGCAACCGTGGGGATAGTGAACTCATATCCGTAAGGGGCTGGTTAGGAAATTCGCCGTTAAGGAGAGCACTAGGTTGCAAGTGGGCAGATATTGCTGAGGTAGAGCCGCGGCCTTTTGATTTACATAGTCCAGCCACGCCCTGGTAATTTGCCAATAGGCGATAGCCACAGCCGCGTTTCTTAGCCTTCCCACTCCTAATACGCCGCCAAGATCTCCACTCCCAAGTATCGTGGCAAGGGGGCTTTTATACTACCTTTCAGAGTCAACAAAGTCGCCGTTTCTAAGCTGTAGTTTACGTCGTATTTTTGCCGTTGTGTGCAGACTTCAGATAAGCAAGGTTTATACCAAGTGGCTCAACGGCGGATATGGCGCCAAAAAATATGCCATTAATAACAGCGCTAGTGGTTGTGGTAGTGTTTGCCGTGGCGACAGGCACTAACGTGTTTAAAGCAACGCTCTTGTACGAAAACGGTTTTGTGAAAGTGGTGGGTCCCAACAATAAAACGTTTACAGCAAAGCTATACGTAAAAGGCGAGGAGACGAAAAGGGTAGAGATTAAGTTGCTCCCCAACGGTTCAGCCGTCATGCTAGACGGGGGAAGGCCGTGGGTTGTAATTAAGCATATAAAAATGGTGGGAGGAGAGGTCAAGAGGGTAGAGCTAAAGTTATTGCCTAACGACACGCTTTTGGTAATAAACGGCAGTGAGATTCTGTCTAAAGTTAAAATAGAGAAGAAGGCGGGGCAAAGCCAGCTAACGCGACTGCGACAGAGGAGAAGCCAAGCCCAGAGCTGATTAAAACATCACAGTCCATTTCCGGCACACTGCCTCCATATTCTGGAGATGGGTATGGGCCATATACCGGGTTAATTAATTTGGAGTTCAACGTCTCTTGGAGCCCCTCGGGCTATCTCTGCGTGGGGTATGTGGATTTAAGCACCGGTAGCGGACCAAGCATCTGCGGCTACGGCCAGAGCGTATCTGCGTTGTTCTCTCTAAATCCGTCGCAAAAAGTCCAGGCTGTGGTGGTAAATATCAACTCCTACTCTGTAAACTACTCGGGCACCTTGACGCTTTATTATCAATAGTATTATTGTCGAAAATCCTCATTTTTCCAATTTTGTCCTTTACCCTATGACGCACCGCCGGTTTTCTTCGTTAGCTAAATTACTCCGGGGTGGAGAGAGGTGTGGGATCTCTCTGAAATTCGGCGCAGTAGCCAAGACGCCTTGGACGAAATGCTATTAAACGAATCCCCCTCTTGTCTTATGTCTCGGCTCTTCCGGCTTTGTAAAGGGGCTTCGCCTCTTTTATATTTGACATTAACACTTACTTGGCTTTTCCCCGTTCTCTACCTCCTCTACATTATTGGCGCCGTGGGGCGCCCGGTCTTTTTAGCAGTTATATTGTCTTCAATTGCGGCCATGGCCGCAAGCCTTTTACTTGGAAGAGGCGTCAGCGGAGGCCTTGAACTCCTAGAGCTCTTCTACAAGCGAAGAAGGTTGTGCGTCGCGGCGCCTGTGTTATATGTAATATCATATGCGGCGCTTGTTTTTGTAATTTTTGCATCAATCTACCTGTACTTCACCCCGATAATAATACTTGAAGTTCCAACACACCCACAGCCAATCTCCACAACTCCGCAGTCTGAATGGACAGTTGCTACCGGATCGCTGGGGAATTACACACCGGCAGATATCAACGCGAGGAATAGCTCTGGCAGCCACATTATAGTGGGGACTATTTACGTTAGGGGAATTGAAAACTTAGACCAAGGTGGGAGATTTGCGGTATTTATAAAGGGGCTTGCAGTGGGGGGGCCCGCTGGATACGGTTGGGTTTTCTACACGGCCCTCTGGGTTGCCCTTCTCTATTCAGTGTTGGCGGTGGCGTTGGCCGCCGCGTGGAAGCTCACTTGGCGCTACGCCGAGTTTGTAAAAAGGGCAGAGGAGTTTTATGAAAAAGCAAAAGAAATTTTATCCTGACCTTTACGTCATAGCAAAAATTCTACTCTCACTTGCCGATGGGCGAAGTAAGAGGGAGGCGGCTTTGTTATCCGGCGTGAATTACAACCGTTTTCTTCAATACGTGGAGTATCTAAGAGAAAGGGGTCTTGTGGCAGGCGAGGAGGAGTTGAGACTAACGCCAAAAGGCGCGGAGGCCGCGGCGAGGCTAGCCGAGCTTATAAAAGAGCTGACCGGAGAGGAGCCGATGGACGTCAAGAGAAAATAAATTCAAACCGCCGAGAGAGCCCGTACACTCCCCTAGTCGCGGGCATTTCCGTTTGAACTCGCCAAGATTCTAAGATAGTCCAGTTGCCAAAGGCCTTTACTAACTTACACCGCAAGTACATTTAGGTGTCGTTGCCTTACGTTGTATTTTTGTCGTTATGTATAGACTTCAAATAAGCAAAGTTTATAACCTGCAACCCAACAGCTGATATGGCATTCAAATTGGTGCGATGCCAAAAGGCGGCCCTTACATGTATACAATATTCCAGTCTGTGGAATATGCGTTGCAATATTACAACGTTTATCCGTATCTGCACAGGTGACATATGGCTCGCCCAATAGCGCCTCTAATTAGCTTGTTGGCGATCTCTGCCGTTGTGTTAGGCGCCGTGTCGTATCAAATTGGTCCATATACTGTAGTTAACTACACAGGGCTGGTGGACGTGTTCAAGCCCACATATGTGTTTAAGCTGGATAACTGCGACGTGTACGTTTACGTGGCCAAGACTTTTAACGATTCGACTCCTATGCTGAGCCGCTTGGAGGATTTAATACCGCCTATAAAGAGCGTAGCTAGAGGCGTCGATATTAATAAGTTATTTGATGCCGTTCTCAAGTTGCCGGGCGACGCCGAAGTTACTGTATCTATATACGGCGTAGGCGAGTCGGATCGCATAGCAGCGTATATAGAGATTGCGCCGGGTACGCCTGGCTATAAGATAATTGAGCACGTAAAGACGCGCGCCTCTAACTACACTGAGTTGGTAAAAGAAGTCGGTGAGAAATTAGGCGTATCTGTTTATAAAACCGCTGGGGAGGTTAGAGAAAGTCTGAAGAAGGCTTTTAGCCGCGGCGAAAGCGCTAAGGCAGCCTACGTAGAAATTGTGAGGAAAAAACTGGGAAGCACTAAGATAGAGGCAAGCAGCGAAGGCCCCATTGTGTTAATTAAGACGACGAATTTAACAGAGGCGTTAAACTGGTTGAGCTATATTGGGAAGGAGTTAGGCGAGGAGATACCTGCCTACATTAGAGTGGGGGCTTACTGGTTCACTGAAGAGTTAGGGGAGAGGCTCCGCAACGCCGCAATGCGCTGGGAGAGGGAAATAGGCACTGTAAAGAAGCTGGAGGGAGGCGTCGCGGGCATAATTCACATATTCTTGCTCTCCCAAGACCTAGGCCCGGCGTATTTTGTTTTTCCCTACGTCAACGGCACTCCGCCCGACGAGGAGACCGCCAAGAGGCTTATATAGAGATATGTTGAGCTCGCGGGGGTTTGCCCCTCGCCTTTAATAGTCGAGTTCTGGCCCAAGACAGGCGTTGACTACCTCATAGTAAAACCGGATTACCGCGTTTTCATTTTACCCGCCGTAGCCGCCGCTGTTACGATAATTGTCGCGTTATTTATAGCTAGGAGGATTAAGAAAAGCGCTCGGAAGGGCTGAGGTCTTTAAAGCGCCGCCCGTCATAAAAATAAGCGAATTACGGAACCCTTTCGCCGGTAACCGGCAAGTAATCGCGCGTAAGCGCCCGGGGGGATGCTTAAATAGCCCCGCTGTGTGATAAACTCATGTCGTGTCCTATTTGCCTAAAGCCCATAGGCGTAGTGGAGGTGGGCATGCCGAGATTTGGGAAGGTGGATAAATACAGCGTAGTCTCTGTCATAAGGATATATGACGAATACGTCGAGGGGCTTACGGGGCTTGAGGAGTACAGCCACGCCTTCATCCTCTGGTATTTTCACGAGAGCAGAGGGGCGAAGCTCAAGCTGAGGCCGTGGGGCCGTGAGGAGATGCCGGAGGTGGGGATTTTCGCCACGAGATTTCCGCAGAGGCCAAACCCCCTCGCCTTGACAATTGTGAAAATAGTGGAGGTGGACCCGCCTCGGTTGCGGGTAATGGGCCTCGACGCGTGGAGCGGTAGCCCGGTTCTAGACATAAAGCCCTACGACCACTTAGACGTGGTTAATGAATTCAAAACGCCGGACTGGTTTGAGGATTTCTTCAGGTACGCGCGAGGCTCGTTGCCAAGCTGGCTGGGACCCACAAGCCGCCGCAGAGAGGAGGGGGTGTGACCCGCCGGGCGGTTAGCTGGATTTAGCTTTATTTAAAACCTCCCTGTACCTCTCCGCGCTGTATGAGCCGACTCTCGTGGCGTTTATCACAAATTCAATCGACGCCTTTTCTTCATTCACAGTGAATATGTACTTTTCGCGGGCCCAGAGCAACAGATTCCCTACAAAACACGCCTCTCCCTCACCTGTCGCGTTGAGAGTTACTCCCTGCGACTTCGCAATAGCAGATAAAAGGCCCAAGTCGTATTCCCCCTCTAATCTGACTATTTCCCCCTCATAACCCAAGTGGCGGCACTTCCCTACGACATCCATCTTTCTCACTTTGAACCTGAGGTCCATTTCCCTTTGCAAGGGCGCGTCTCTGGCGCAATATCCAGCAATGCAGACAGCGGCATACTCCTTATCCTTCTCCGTGGCGTAAAAAACTTGAATTTCGGCGCCGGAGAATCTGATAACGGCCATGGTATAGTTCTCGCTACCAGTACCCAGTAATATCCACCCCAAGTCCATCCTCTGGGATCCGCCCGGCGAGGTGAAGACCAGCGTCAATGTATAATTGGCCTCATAATGCCCAGGCCCTTGACTAAACAAGGCCAAGAGGACGAGCAACACGGCGACGGCGACTCCAACTAGAAGAATCCGCTTAAACATATCAACTACTACACATGTTTTTTAAGCTTTACGGAAAATGGCGAGGCCTTAAGAAGGAGCCGCCGCGGCGGAGAAACCTGGGGAAAGCCTAGTGCTATAACGTCAACGGGGACTGGCCGAGTTATCTGGCAGGGCCCGCCGTAGCTGTCTAACGCCATCATCAAGTAACGCCGATGCGCACAGGGCCAAAAACTCTGGGCAGAAAACTTAAAAACATGGAGTAGTAATAGGCGCGGACGCCCCGGTAGCTCAGCCTGGTGGAGCGCCTCACTGGTAAAAGCCTCCGGGCTACCGGATGAGGAGGTCCCGGGTTCAGGCATTGCCGCCTAAGAATCCCGGCCGGGGCTCCATTCAATTATCCTTCAACTCTGTTTCTGGAACTGCGAGGACTTGCTTGCTCATTCTCTCATCACTTCTGCGTACCACCTCAACAGCTCCCAGCCCACTCCCCTGTACTTGGCCAGGGCGAATAGATGTTTAGCGTAAAGCGTCACGGTGCCCCTCTTCCCCCTTATTGTCTGGTCGCCCGTTAGGGCGGCTAAAACGGGGGCTTTTTCTTCGTTTAGCCACACGCTTGCTATAACTATCCCTTCCTTTCTCATGCCCCAGATAAAGGAGAAGGACTTTGCTTTGCCGTTTACTTCATACTCAACAACGACCCTCGGCCTGTCGCCGTCCCGCACCACCCTAACGTCTCTTATCACCGCCCTTATCCCCTTCTCGGCGTCCTCCACCACAAGCCCCCTCGGATCGACGGTCTCCGCCTCCATAGCCGGCCTTAAGTACTCCTCCAGTAGGTTGGAGAAGCCCCTCGCCTTTGCTATTTCTTCAAG
>FWWM01007041.1_pt1 | contig 22944 bp, 15 predicted proteins | sample 2228351 | NCBI WGS metagenome assembly FWWM01 (sample SAMEA103939774, study PRJEB20133) | metagenome
CCTCACGTTGAGAAGGTCCGCCGTAACGACGCCGTAGAACCGCTCCTGGGGCACCGTCTCCGTGGGCCCGGGGGTCTGGCGGGGCTGGGGGGTCGGCGAGCCAGAGAAGACCACCCGCGTGCCCGCCGGGGTTGGGGTGCGGATCTCGACCCTGGGCTGGGTGGGGGTGGGGCTGGGCGCGCCCGAGCAGGCGGCCACCAACAGGCCGGCTGTCACTGCCAGGACCCATCGTGCCTTCACGGTGCCACCACTTCCACGGGTCTGTCGTAGATGGCGCCCCGGGCAAGGAACCTTCCCCTGCCGGGCTGGGCGAGGAACTGCCCGGATCGCACGGCCACCTCCCCGCGTCGGATCACCACCTCCGGCCAACCCAGAACCGACCAGCCCTCGTAGAGGGTGTAGTTGGCCTTGGAGTGCAGGTCTGCAGCCCTCAGGGTGACCGTGCGGTAGGGGTCGTAGATTACTATGTCGGCGTCGGATCCGGGCTGGAGGGCGCCCTTGGTGGGATAGAGCCCGAAGATGCGGGCTGGGTTTTCGCTCATGAGGGCCACCATGCGCGTCAGGGGGAGCCGGCCAGCCGTCAGGGCCTCGTGGAGGGCCACCGGCACCAGGGTCTCCAGGCCCGGCAGGCCGAAGCTCACCTCGTGGATCGGCTTGCCCACCTCCAGGTCCTTGCGCTTGGGGGCATGGTCCGAGGAGATAACCTGGAGGGTGCCCTCGGCCAGGGCCTGCCAGAGGGCCTCGATGTCCTCCCGATCGCGCAGGGGAGGCCCCACCTTGGCGTAGGCGCCCCAGCGCGGCATTTCCTGGTCGGTGAGGGTGAGGTGGTGGATGCAGGCCTCGGCGTACACCCTCTGGCCGGAAGCCCGGGCCTGCCGAAGGTGCGGCAGCACCTCCTTACAGCTCATGTGGACCAGGTAAAGGCTGCAGTCGGCCAGCCTGGCCAGGTGCACTGCCGTGCTCACCCCCTCCGCCTCCAGCTCCTCGGGATGGGTGGGCCTGTAGTGCTCCGGGCCGGTCAGACCGGCCTGGGCGTACTTGCGCTCCAGGTAGTCGATCACCGATCCGTTCTCGGCGTGGACCAGGGCCAGGGCCGAGTGCCGGGCCAGCTCCTCCATCATCATGAACAGCTCGTCGTCGGTCACCGCCCAACCGGCCCTTCCGTAGGCCATGAACATCTTGAAGCTAGAGACGCCCATGGCCACGGCATCGGCTACCTCCCCGATCTGCCCCTTCACATCGAAGACACAGGCGTGGAAGCCAAAGTCGGAGCTGGACTGCTCGGCAGCCTTAGCCTTCTGGTCCCGCAGTACCGACATCAGGCTCTGGCCCTTGGGCGCAAAGATCATGTACAGTACGGTAGTGACGCCTCCCCTGAGGCCTATCTCCGAACAGGTAGAGAAATCGTCCAGGTAGACCGGGTGCACGTGCACGTCTATGAAGCCCGGCATCACCAGACGTTGGGAGGCGTCGATCACTTGGCCGGCCGTGGCGTCGGAGTAGTCGCCCACCCCCACGATCTGGCCGTCCACCACGGCCACGTCTGCCCGGAACATGCGCGACGAAGTGACTACTGTGCCGCCGCGGACCAGCAGATCCAGCCTCAAGGGATCACTCCCAACACCAGTCCCAGCAGGGCCATCCGCACGGGAACGCCGTTGTGGGCCTGGCGGAAGTAGGCAGCTCCGGGCAGGGCATCCACCTCCGGGCTGATCTCGTCGACCCTGGGCAGGGGATGCATCACTATCTGTCCTGGCGGTCCCTGGGCCAGCAGTTCGCGGGTGAGGACGTAGCTGCCCCGAAGGGCCTCGTACTCGCCCGGATCGGCGAAGCGTTCCTTCTGTATCCTGGTGACGTACAGGACGTCACAGCTGCGCACGGCCTCGGCCAGATCCGAGGTTTCCCGCACCGAGACCCCCCTTTCCCTGAGGGCGCTCACTATGTCCGGCGGCATGGCCAGAGGGGGCGGCGACACCAGGGTAAGCTCCACGCTGTAGTGGGCCAGCACGTAGGCCAGCGAATGCACGGTGCGGCCGAACTTCAGGTCCCCCACCAGGGCTATGCTCAATCCATCGATGCCGCCCCTCTCCTTGACCAGGGTATACAGGTCGAGGAGGGCCTGGGTGGGATGCTGACCTGCACCATCGCCTGCGTTGATCACGGGGATCGAGGCGGCCTCGGCCATGCGCGCGGCGGCACCCACCTGAGGGTGCCTCACCACTATGACATCGGCATACCCCTCCACGGTGCGGGCTGTGTCCTCGAGGCTCTCCCCCTTGGCTGCCGAGGAGGCCGAGGCATCGGCCACGCTTAGGACGTCGCCCCCCAATCTCTGCATGGCCGCCTCGAAGGAGAGGCGGGTGCGGGTGCTGGGCTCGTAGAAAAAGGTGACCAGCCTTCGGCCGGCCGCGTAGGCCAGCTTGGCCCGCTGGGCCGTCTCTGCCTCCATGCGCCGAGCTACAGCCAGGACCTCCTCCACATCGGCCCTGGTGAGGGACACCGTTGAGATAACGTCTCGACCCGCCCAGGTCACTGAGCCTGTCCTCCCCGTTAGACGCCGCATTATACCCACGGAGGCATGGCTTGGTCAAAGTACCGTCGGCATGCGGGCGGCGGCCAACCCCACCCACCACCTCGCTGGTGCCGCTGGCCCTCCCAGGATACGGCTCAGGGTGCAGGGGACAGGCAGGGCTTGGGCAGCTGGAAGTCTCCCTTTTCTATCCTGGCCGTGAGCGGTACGGGCTTGGGTGGTGCAGCTTCTGAAAGGGCCCACAGCTGGGGGCAGAAGGAGCCATTTCGCATGGGGAACCGAATCTCAAAGCTGCGGGTGGGCGGGGTCCGTATCCAAGACCCTAACCCTTCATTGTGTCGGACAGACCTTCTGTCGGCGCCGGCGGGCGCCTTGGGTTGGAAGCCTTCCCAGCTGTTGTGAGGCCGATCCCTTCACTGCCTGTCCTGCCGTCCGCTGTTGCCGCGTCTGGGCCTTGCCTTTTCGGGACGCCTCGCGCTGCGTATGGAAGGAGGCCTGGGCCATGAGCCGCAAGGCCGGGCCTTGCGGATATAGCCTGGGGCGCCTGTCTGCTGTTTAACCCTTTCTCGACGCTAGTTCCCTCAGGCGTGCCCGGAGCTCGTCGGCGCGGGCCTCGCTCTCCTCCGGGCGGAGGATCGGGCAATCATACCCCAGCAGGTCGAGCATGGCCTGGTAGGCCTGCTGGGTGAAGACGACACTGCCGTCCGGAAGGATGGCCTCTATGCCGTCGCCTCGCTGGGCCTTCTCCATCAGCGCCGTGGCCTGCTCCTGGGTGACGCCCTGAGGCAGGATCACCTCGGCTCCTGCCCTCGAGAGCCTCACGTCCCAGCCCCCCACGAGGCCTGCAGGCCCCGGAGCGTGGGTGAGGGCTCGGCTGTCTTTCAGGAGGTGGATCACCTTGTCCGCCGTGGAGGCCGCGGTGCGCGCCATTATGGAACGTCCCTTGGGCAGGTTGCGGCCCGCCTCGGCCATGAGTTCGTCGGCTCCCAGCTCCTGGGTAACGTCGCGGTCTCCCACCATCACTCGAAGCCAGTAGGGGTGCTCGGCCAGGGATACGGAGGCCTTCAGCTCCATCCAGTAGTAGACCACGTGGAAGTGGTGGGCCAGCATGTAGACGGAGACGTCCTCCACGGGCACGCCGAGCCGGCGCGATGCCGCAGCGCGCACGCCGGCCCGGAGCAGGTCGGAGTTGCCGGCTCCGCAGGTGGGTGCCAACCCCAGGCGCCCCAGCACCGGGTTGACGGTATCCGGAAAGGCAACGTTCACCACCGGCACGGAGAGGCCGGCGGCCTGCAGGGCCCGCATGAGCTTGAGGGCCAGCGTCAAGTGCATGGGAAGCCAGGGCCCGAAGCGGGCCTCCTCCTCCAGACGGCGCCAGAGCTCGGTGGGAAGCTGGGTTATCACCCACCAGGACTGCAGGGTGGCGGTGTTTACCACCACATCTGGCTCAAGGCGCATCAGCACCTCGGCCAGGCCTTCCTCGCGGCGCATGTCCACTACAAGGGCCGAGACCCGTGCCCCGCGCCCGAAGTACGACGCCAGGGCCGCCGCATCAGCCGCCTCAACTTCCAACCGACCGGCGTCCACGTCCAGCGCATAGAGGCGGGACACCTCGGGCCGTTGGGCCAGAAGACGGATCAGGTAACCTCCGAGATCGCCAATGCCGAAAACTGCCACCGTTCCCAAGGCCTGCACCTCCCCTCATACCTCTCAAAGGAACGGCTCCTGTGGCCCTGGGGAGCCAGCCCGCGCACGACCAGACCCAGAGCTAGCGCTGCATCGAAGTGTACCGAGAACCTGCCGCTGGCCCGGACCCTACCCTCGTGCTTTGCCCGAAGCCTACCCCGGACGCACGCCTCGGTGGAAAGACAGATCTCAAACCTGGGACAACTTATGCCGCCCCGGGCAGGCCAGAGGTGGTCTCTTCACCGCCGTCTAGGTTGCTCGTTATAGTATATCCACCCTGGGCGAGTGTGGTGCCACTGGAGATAGGCTGGAGGCGGCTTCGGACGGCACAGTGCCGCTGTTGGCGAGACGGCGAGGGCCGTCGGAGCGATGCCCTGGCGTTCAGGCTGCGCGGGTGCAGGGACGCCCTAGCCCGAGCAGGCGGCTGGTAGGCCGGGATCGCCTCGCCCGGCCTTTAATTGGTCCTTTAACATAGCCCGTGGGCCACCGCTGGATGCCCCACATCTCCCGAAGGGCAGTTATGGTCTCCAGCGTGGGGTTCCCTCGGAGGCGCCAGATGGCCCGATGTGAACTGGCCAATGGCGCGAAGCCCCTAAGGCCGGGGCAAGCGGGGTTGCTGGGCAACGGAGTTGGAAGCCGATGCTGCCCAGGAGCCCTATGAGACAATGTTACGTTTTCTGTAGGAATGCCCGGGGCTCCCCCTCGGGGCGCTGGGCCTAAGGACTGGTACGTAGCTTAAGCCCCAGGCAGCAGCAACGGACGAGGGAAGGCGATGGGGAAATCCTGGGGCAACTACGGGCTGGCCAGGCCTTGAAGAGCCCAGCGGTTCACGGGCTCCGATAGGCCTGCTGCTTCGGCCCCGCGGGGCCGGGGCAGGTCGCCCCGGCGCCTCCAAGCCGGCCTCGCCTGTGGGCAAGCAGGCGCAACTGCTGAAGCTGCGGGATGGCCCTGTAGCTCGGATCGCAAAGCCGGCGCGGCCTTGGTCCAGCTTCCTATGTCCGGTGCCCAGGGGGACGGTGGCACGTGGAATGGGCCGTAGCAACGGGGCTGGGCGGGACACCGCGGCAACGCGGTTCAGGGCCAGCGGCCTGCAAGTGGTGGCGACGGCATGTCATGAGCACGGTGTTCCCAACCCCGTGGGGCAGTGGGCCGGAGGTCACGGAATCCCCCTTTGGCAGACGGTCGTTCAGGATCGGCATGGGCACCCCCGTAGGGCCTGGATGCTGGCCAGCCAGGGATCTGGGCCGCCCTTCCGTTTCCGGCCAGCTTTGTGGTGCCACCCCAAAGGTCTCCGGCGGTCATGGCCTCCGGCGGGTGGACACCCCGGGCCCATCGAAGCGCACACACCAGCCCTGTTATCCCCCACCGCTCCGGGGCCCGGCATGCCTCCGGGCGGGCCGCTGGATCCAGCGGTCCGGGCTGTGGACCCTCCCCAGGGCCCACCGTGGCGTGCCGCTGCGACTGCCGGAAAGGTGCGCTGTCGGCGAGTCGCTGGCTTCATCCTCAGGGCAATTCAAAGGCCATCCCGACGGCGGGGCGCGCATGGTCCGCCACTGGTGCCGGCCTCGGGAAAGCTGGGGCCCTGGGCCGCAAGGGCACGAACCCGCTCCGAAAAGGAAGGGGGGCCGCAGGCGCGGCCCCTGGTTCGCGGGTTACGGCTGAAGGGAGATGGGGTTCCAGTTGGTGACGTAGTTCATGGCCGCCACCATCAGAAGGCTGCCGGCTATGGCGAAGTTCTTGTTGAACTGTACCATCTCCATAATCCTCATCTGGGGATCCTGCTCGGCCCAGAAGCGGTGCATTATCAGGGCCACCGGCACCAGGAAGAGCACCAGGATCAGGGCTCCGATCCACAGGTACCAGCCCAGGAGGACCATGACGCCTCCCACGAGCATCTGGATGCCTGTAACGGCGACGAAGAAGCTTGGGGCCGGCACGCCCTTGGATGCGGCGTATCCGCTCATCATTTGGAGCCTGGTAAGGTGGTTAAGGCCATGGAAGAGGAAGAACAGGAACACTATTACGCGGCCGATGACATACAGGACTTCCACAGCAACACCTCCTCGCTGTTGAAGTTTCGGCATACTATTATCTTATTCCAAAAATCCGAAACTATCAACCCCTGAGCCCCATGGCTCGGGCATGCCTTTCGCCCAAGGAGGTGCAGGAGGGCATGGCCCTCACCGGGTGGACGGCCCTTGCCGACGGGCTGCTGTCTTTGCAGGCCTTGCCCCAGATGGGTCCTGCACGAAAGAGAGGTATCTGGCGAGAACGTGAGCCGTCTAGGGAAGCGAGAAGTCCCCTGTGCGCCTGGCGAGCCGGGGCGTACCTGGAGCTCCGGCAACATGTTTTTGGCTCGCGGGGGGTACGGCCCTGGCGGATGCGAAGGCCCGCCCGGAGGGATTCGAACCCCCGACCCTGTGGTCCGAAGCCACATGCTCTGATCCGCTGAGCTACGGGCGGGCGACCAGTACCATGATACCATCCCGAGGGTCCACCTGCCAACCTTCGGGAGCGCCTTGGCTCATCCGGGGGCGCGATGTGTAGTTCTCAGCGAGAAACTGGCCCTTGCCCCTGCCGTTCGGGGGTCCGTCGGTCAGCCTGTGCGCACGTGGGCAGAAGGCCTGCCCCAAGGCTCGCAAAGCCCTTGGAGCTGCGGCCGATCCCGGCAGGCACCCTGTGACTGCCGATGGCCTGCTCAGCGCCCTTGACAGCAGCGGGAGAACCTCGGGCCGCACCAGTCACCAGCGCTGCCTCGGCCAGGGCTCCGATAGTCCCACGATAAACCGCTTGTCCTGGCGAGACCTTGGGCCTCCCTGGTGGGGCTTAGACTTGGCATCGACGCCTAGGGCCCCTCTGTCCCATGCTGGGGAACCTCCTCGATTCCCTGCCTCACTGGTCAAGGAGCGGCGTTACGCACCTACTGAGCTCGGCATGGAAGGCCCTCAACAGGGCGGCCAAACCTCCTTGGATGGAACTGGCAGTCCTCGTGCTCGAGATCCAGGGAGTTGGCCGGGAAGGGCGTAGTTGAGCGCGGCGCTCCTAGGGAGCCTTCCCGAAGATGCCCTTCGCGACACCCGACCTATTCCTCGCCGCAGGGCAGGGCGGCGTCCCCTGGGCAGAGGGGGTCCTCGGGCTTGGGAAGCTGTTCCCGGGGCACGGGACCCAGCCGGCTGTAAGAGGGACACACAGCTGCTGATCTTTTTGGCCTCTGGGAAGCGAACGCCCAGGCCATTGGAAGCCTCATGTTAGGAAACCCTGCCCGTGGGTCCAGGTCAGCGGACGGCGCCTTCCGCTGACCTTCAAAGGGGGGCTTGGTGGCCCGGGCTTCGGACTGGCCACTAGCGGCCTAACCTCCCGTCTCGGTTAGCCGATGGGATGTGCTTTCCGAATATAATCTTTCAGTCCCCAGAGGATGGAAGCCTTTGCGCCGCTCTGGCCTGACCCTGCTCCTTGGCCTTTACCTCGCCAGCATAGCTGTCACGGTGAACCAGTTCAAGGTGCCGCCCGCCGTGCCCCTTCTGGTGGGGGACCTGGCCATAAGCTTCAGCCAGGCGGGCATGCTGATGTCGCTCTTTGCCCTTTCCGGCTTCGTGCTGGGCCTGCCCTCCGGCTGGCTGGTGAGGGTCATGGGGCTACGCTGGGCCGGGGCGTTGGCTGTGGGGCTGACGGCGCTGGGCTCCCTGGTGGCTGGGCTGTCGGGCCACCCCTACGTGCTTATGGCCTGTCGCGTGGTGGAGGGCTTCGGCATGGGCACCATGGCGGTGGTGATCCCTCTGGCTGTGAGCTCTGGCTTTCCGGCCTCGTCTCGGGGCCTGGCCATGGGCCTGCTGAGCACCTGGGTCCCTGTGGGCGCCATCATTGGGCTCGTGCTGGCACCTGTGGGCCTGGGCCTCGGGGGCTGGCGCTTTTTGTGGTACGTGGGGGCGGGCATGGCGGCTGGCAGTGCCCTTTTCTACCTGTGGTCTACGGCCCTGCTGCCGGGCTTTCCCAGGGAGGGAAAGGTCGAGGCCTTCAGGGTGCTGTTCACCCGCGGCCCCTGGCTCCTGGCCCTGCTCTTCTGCGTCTACACGACGGTGCGTATCGGCTACAACAGCTGGATACCGACCTACGTGTACCAATTGAGCGGTTCCCTGGCCCTGGCGTCCTTCATGGGGACACTGAACCTCATTCCCACCATTCCCTCGAACCTCATGGCTGGGTGGCTGGTTCAGCGGCTGAGTTCCGAGCGGGCCGTGTACACCCTGGGCTTCGCGATCTCGACGCCTTTCTGGCTGATCACCTTCCTCTTGCCCGTGCAGCTGGCGCCCGTGCCGCTGGTGATCCTGGGCGCGCTGGCCGGCCTGGTGCCCACGGCCATATTCCTGGCCGCCCCCAGGCTTGCCGGGCGGCCAGCCGATGCCAGCCTGGCCGGGTCGGTCGTGATCATGGGACAGAACCTTGGCATGGTCCTGGGGCCGTGGCTTATCGGTGTGGGGATCGAGACAACGGGAAACTGGCCCGCGATCGGCCTGGCCCTGTCGGTCCTCTCCGTAGCCGGGGTGGCGGCTGGGTGGGCGGCCGGCCAGGCCAGGAGCTAGCCCCTGTACCAATTAGTGATGGGGAGGCGCCGGTCCCTGCCGAAAGCCCGGGGAGTTATCTTCACGCCGGGGGCCGCCTGCCGCCGCTTATACTCGTTGCGGTCCACCATGCCAACCACCCTCCGGACCGTGGCCTCGTCGAAGCCGGCCAGCACGATGTCCTCGGGGCTGCTGTCCTCCTCCACGTACATCTTCAGGATGGGGTCGAGGACCTCGTAGGGCGGCAGGGTGTCCACATCGCGCTGGCCTGGGCGGAGCTCCGCCGAGGGCTCCTTGATGAGGACCGACTCCGGTATCACGGGGCTGATGCTGTTACGGTACCTAGCAAGGGCATAGACCCAGGTCTTGGGCACGTCCTTTATTACGGCGAAGCCTCCTGCCATGTCGCCGTAAAGGGTAGCGTAGCCCACGGCCAGCTCGCTCTTGTTGCCGGTGGTGAGCACCAGGTAGCCGAACTTGTTGGAGAGGGCCATGAGGATGTTGCCGCGGATGCGGGCCTGGATGTTCTCCTCCGTTACGTCGGGGCGGGTACCAGCGAAGACCTCGGAGAGGGTGTCTAGCATGGCCGAGAAGACCTTCTCGATGGGTATGGTGAGGATGCGTATGCCCAAGTTGCGGGCCAGCTGGTACGCGTCCTCCTTGCTGGCCGCCGACGAGTACCTGGAGGGCATGGAGACCCCTACCACGTTCTCCGGTCCCAGGGCATCCACGGCTATGCAGGCCACCAAGGAGGAATCTATGCCGCCGGAGAGGCCTATCACCACCTGCTTGAAGCGGTTCTTCCGAACGTAGTCCCTGGTGCCCACCACCAGGGCCCGGTACACCTCGGCCCAGTCCCGCAGGGGCTCGTGCCAGGTGGGCGCCGCCGGGGGCCTGGGCGCCGCCGGCGTCTCCGAAAGCACTATCTTGGGCAGGGCCTCCAGCTCCCGCTTGGTGCGCCGCCTCCTGGGGTCGTGAAGCCTGGACCTGAAGACCGCCTCGGCGTCCAGGTCGGCCACTACCAGGGCCTCCTCGAAGGATGGCCCCCTGGCCACCGTGTTCCCCTGCTGGTCCACGACCAGGCTGTTGCCGTCGAAGACCAGCTCGTCCTGACCTCCAACCATGTTGACGTAGGCCACGGCCATGACGTTGTCGGTAGCCCTGGTGGCCACCATCCGCTCCCGGAAGGCTTGCTTCCCCACGTGGTAGGGCGATCCGTTGATGTTCACGGCCACTTCGCAGCCGGAAAGGCCCTGCAGGAGCACCGGGCCCCCGGGGTACCAGATGTCCTCGCAGATGCTGATCCCCACGGTGACGCCCCGCACCACGTAGACGGGCTGGCGCTCCGGCCCCGCCTGGAAGTACCGTTCTTCGTCGAAGACCCCGTAGTTGGGAAGGTAGTGCTTGCGGTAAACTCCGGCTACCCTGCCCTGGTGAAGCACGGCGGCGGCGTTGTAGAGATCGTCGTCCTTGTCCACAAAGCCCACCACCGCCGCGGTGTCTCTCACCTCCTTAGCCAGGGCATCCAAGGCCTCGAGGCCGTCGGCCACGAAGCTAGGCTTGAGGAGCAGGTCCTCCGGGGGGTAGCCTGGCAGGGCCAGCTCCGGGAAGGCCACCAGGTCAGCCCCCTGCTCTTCCGCCAGGCGGATGCAACGTAGTATGCGTTCCAGGTTGCCCTGATAGTCCCCCACGGTGGGGTTGATCTGTGCCAGGGCCACCCTCAGCCGGCGCATCTAACTGTACACCTCCCCTCGGAGCGGTCTCTGCTCCTGCCCATCCTACTGAGTATATCTTAGGCGGCGCTAGGCCCTTGACGGTCTCGCCGAGAACCCTTCGGGGCCCATACCCCTGAGGGAAGGGTTTTGCAGGGCCCAGGGTGATGGGGCCTGATCCCTAGCGCGCGTTTGCCGGTCCCTCTCCCCCCGAGGGCGTGCCCGGCGCTCTGCAACCATGGCAGACCTTTCGCCGGTCGGCAGGCCCCGCGACGCCTGAAGGTTCTCTGGGATCGGGATGCCCCTGCACCCTTTGGCCTGCCCGGCGCTGAGGACCCCCATGGGGCGCGCTCCGCTGTCCAAGGCCTCTTTCAGTCAAGATGTCGGCATGACCCCTATCCCGTAGCACCCAAGGGTGCAAGGCGCCCACCCTGGGTAAGGACTTGCTAGCTCTGCAAGTCCCATCCAGCGCCACGGCAGGCCCTTGTCGGACCCGGGCAGATGGCTGGGCCGGGCAGGGCCGAGCAGGCGAAAGCCCAACTCCCCTGCCGACGTTAGACCGGGTGACGCGCGTCTCGAGGTACCAACGTACTCCATCCTGCGATCCTCCGGTACCTTGCGATTTCGGCACCTGACGACTAATCTGTTGGGGAGATGGCGAAGGCAGCGGCCCTGATCTTGACCCTTGCGGCGGCTCTGCTGGTGCTACTGGCGGCTCCCGGGCGGGGACAGGCTCCAGCGGGGTCATCGCAGGAGGAACTGATCCGCGCGGTCTACGCCCAGGTGACCTACTCCGAGGCCCAGGCCGCCGATTCCGACAAGCTCTTCGTGGATCCCAGCCAGCGCCTGGAGATCGTGAAGGTAGAGCAGGCCGGCGAGTGGGCAGTGGTGGAGGGGCGGCTGGTGTGGGCCGACGGGAGCGGCCCCGTGCCCACCTCCGGGGTGCTTTTCCTGGCGCGGCTCACGCCCCAGGGCTGGCAGCCGGTCCACCGGGGCCATCCGGAGTACGCCGGTTTTCTCGAGGCCCTGCCGGCGGAGCTTGCAAAGGCCAGCAAGGACCTGCTGAGATGAGGCGCAGCCTGCCGTTGCTCGTCCTGGCGGCGTTCTTGGCCCTGCAGGTGAGCCCTCAGCCGGCGGCCTCGGCCTCCGGCTACAAGCTTCCGTACCCTGGGGGCAGGACCTATTTGGTGAGCCAGGGCAACAACCAGGGGAGCCACTACGGCTACGGGGCCTACGCCTGGGATTTCGCCATGGCCTACGGCGACCCGGTGGTGGCCTCGCGCGCAGGAGTGGTGCGCTTCGTCCAGGAGGGATATGGCGTCGGCGACTGCGACTCGGGCTACGCAGGGCAGGCCAACTACGTGGTTATAGACCACGGCGACGGCTATTCCTCCCTTTACCTGCACCTGAAGCAGAACGGCGTGGTGGTACAGCCCGGCCAGTACGTCTACCAGGGTCAGCTCATCGGCTACAGCGACACCTCCGGCTGGTCCTGCGGGGCCCACCTGCATTTCCAGGTGCAGTACACCTCGGATTCCTGGTGGAGCCAGTCGGTCCCTGTCACCTTCGACGACGTTCCTGGCGGCACCCTTCAGGTAGGCCATTGGTACACTTCGGGCAACTACCCCCTGCCGACCCTGGAGCTGGCGGCCAGCACCGCCATCTCGCCCCCTCAGCCTGCGGTTGGCCAGCAGGTTAACCTGAGCTTCCAAGTGCGGAACACCTCGGGGCGCACCCTCAGCCTGTCGCAGATAGCGGCCTACGGGACCAGGCCCGGCGGCACCTGGCAGGTGGTCACGGGCTCCAAGGACCTGCCCCCGGGGGCCGTGTGGGAGGTCCTCCTGCCGGTGCCCTCGGTGCGGGCCATGGACTGGCCCGACATAGGCTGGTGGCGGCTCCAGGGCCTTAGGGCCACCCTCTCCGACGGCTCTGTCTTGGACGTGACGCCGGGCGGCTATGCCCTGGCCCGCACTTTCAGGGTGGGGCCTCCGGAGGGGAGTTTGATCCGAGGGTCCGACGGGCGCATATACTACATCATGCAGGGCAGGCGCAGGCACGTGCCCGACGAGGACACCTTCAACGCCCTGCGCTTCCGATGGCCCGACGTGAGGGTGTTGAGCGATGCCGCCGTCGCCTCGGTGCCGAGCGCAGCGGCCCTGCCCTCGGTAAGGGGCGGATGGGTGGGCGTCTACTACCCAACGGGCGACTTCTCCGGCCTCCCCAAGGTTATCCGCAGGGACGCCAGGGTGAACTTCAGCTGGAACCTCGGGTCGCCCAACGGCGCCCTTCCTGCCGACGGCTTCTCGGTGCGTTGGTACCGCCTGAAGTACTTCAAGGAGGGGACCTACACCTTCAGCCTCCTGGCCGACGACCGGGCCACCGTGTACCTCGACGGTTCGCCGTTGGTGTCGGTGGGAGCTTCCGACGGACGGCGCTACTGGATGGGCACGGTGTCCGAGGGCTACCATCTCATGGCCGTCGACTACCGCGACCTCTCGGGCCCCGCCCGCGTCCAGCAGGGGATGGTGCCGGGGGATGGGGTGCCACCCGCCGGAAGCCTCTCCGTCTCCCCAGCCCCCACCAGCCAGGTCATCACCGTGACCCTTTCTCCCTCGGCCGAGGACAACGTTACCCCGGCCGGCGACCTGCGCTTTCGGATCGGCAGGGGCAGGCCCGGCGGGGGCATATCGTGGAGCCCCTGGTACAGCATGACGGCCTCCCTGCCCTGGAAGCTCCTGAACGGTCCCGATGGGTCCCGCACCGTCCTGTACGTGCAGTACAGGGACCTTTCGCGCAATCTCTCCGAACGATCTGCGGTGACCGTGACCCTGGTGCGAGGGGTCCCTTCCATCCTGCAGCCGTCCGAAGGGACACTCGTGAAACTGCCCGTAACCCTCTCGTGGAGCCCTGTACCGGATGCCTCCCGGTATCAGGTGCAGGTTGAGAGGTTTGCCGACGGCGGGTGGCATAGCTACCGGACCTACTATGTCCTTTCAAGCCAGATGGAGCTAACAACGGGCCTGCCGATTGGCGACTACCGATGGCGCGTGAGGGGTATGGTCTACGGCTACTGGGGCGGCTTCTCATCCTGGTCATCCTTGTCAGTGCGCTAGCGGACGTCCTTTTCAAAACCCTCCGTGGAACTCCGCGGGAAAGGTGATAGGGGAACAGAGCCCCGGTGCCCTCACTTCGGCCCTGAGCTTCATCCGGGCTCGGTCCTGCCTGGCCACATGCTTCCTTGCCCACGTTGCGGGAGGCGTAGAAGGCAAGGCCCCCCTAGAGTCTCTTGGTACCTCCTGACATCAGGGCAGGGTTCGGGCGGTCGACCCTCGCTCCGCGGGCCTTCGGCGAGGGCCCGGAGTTGCCGTTGGGCTGGTGTGTCTTGGCCTCGTTGGCGACAAGGGGGCCTGGGGGCGCGATCTTTCTACCAGCGTCGCAGGTGCTGGCGGTTCGGCCTGGAGCGGAGACGCCTTTCCATGTGCCCAGCCCGTGCGGCCGAGCCTCGGCGAGCCCCGTGGGGGCCGAGGGCGACCTTGTCAGACCCCGCCGTCGGGGCCGGCATGGGTGCCACCATGTAGGTCCCGAAGGGTGGCCGGTTGATCCGGAAGGCCTGGCCGCGGCAGGGCCGTGAGCGGGATCTGGTCGAGCGTGCGGGCCAGCCTCTCCTGCCACGAGGCCAGCTTAGTTCCCACCTCCGACGCCCTGTTGGAGGCGTTGGTGATGTGCTTCTGAAGGGTGTGGAAGCTGTCTTCCAGGTCGGCAAGGGAGTCCTTCAGCCTGTATAGTTCCCGGACCACGGTGTGGATCTGTTCCTCGATAGCCATGGTGGTGGCTCCGACGATGACCATCTTGAGGTAGAGGTAGAGCATGCCGGGGGACACCAGCACCACGCCCTTGGCGCCGCCCTGCACCAGGTCGGGCGCCGCTTCCACCAGCATCTGGAAGAGGCCCTCGCTGGGGATGTAGCAGAAGGCCATGGGCAGCACGTCGGGCCCCCGGTTTAAGTACTTCTCAACCTCCTTCATGCGGCCCTTGGCGTGCTCTACCAGCGCGGCCTGCGCCTCCTTCGGAGAGCCCGAAAGCCCACTGGGGAACTTGGCGTCTATGGGCAGTTTCAGGCGCCTCCCGTCCCTATCCGGAATGAAGATGACGGCGTCCACCTTCAGGCCATCCTCCAGCTCGTGCTGGAGCTCGTAGTACTCCCTGGGAAGGGCGTCGGCGAGAAGGTGTTGGAGCAGTATCTCGCCGAGCCTGCCGCGGGATTGGGGCGAGAAGAGCGTCCTCTGGAGGGAGCTTATCCCCTCGGCCACAGTGGGTAGCTGGGCCGTGTAGCCCTCGAGCTTGCCCAACTGTTCGTTCAGGGCCGTGAGGGCTCCCGTGAGGGCGGTGAAGTTGTGGTCCACGGCCGAGCGCACGGCCTCCACGTTGCTGTTCAGCCGCTGGTTGAGCTCGGCTATGCGGGCATCCACACGGTCCTGAACCGTGCGGGTCTCGATGGTGATGCGCTGGTCCAGGCCGATAAGGCTGGCCTCGAGCTTCCGCTCCAGGGAGGCGACGCGGTCCTCCATGCTCTGCCTGACCACCTCCAGGTTGTTCTGGAGGCCCGACTGGAACGACTGGATCATGCCCTTCATCTCGGCCAGGTCCGATAGGCCTGCCTGGGGACCTGAGGCGGACAGGGTGCGGAGGGTGTGGAGCGTATAGAGCAGAAGAGCCGCGAGGATAAGGATGAGGACGACGGAAAATACATCCATGGATCCATCTCCCTGTTGCGGGAATACTACCACCGGGATCCATGGATGTAAATACAGGGCGGCAGGTTTTTGGAGGGAAGGCCCTGGGGGCTAACCCTGGGCCAGGGTGGCCGATGCCTCGGCGTAGACCCTGCTGGCCGCTGCCTCCGCTGCCCCGGGCTGGACGGGATAGCCCTGCTGTCGCAGGCTCTCCTCCAGGGCAGACAGCACCAGCACGATGTTGCCCCTCTGGGCCGAGTGGCCCATGATGCCGATGCGCCAGATCTTCCCGGCCAGGGGCCCCAGGCCGCCGGATATCTCGATGTTGTAGCGGGCGAGCAGGTCGTTGCGCACTTTGGCCTCGTCGACGCCCTGGGGGACTCGGACGGCGCATACGGTGGTGAGCCTGAAGCCCTCCTCGGCCAGCAGTTCCAGGCCCATGGCCTGGAGCCCTGCCGTCAGGGCGGCGGCATGCAGCCGGTGGCGGCGGAATCGCTCCTCCAGCCCCTCCTCATAGATGAGGCGCAGTGCCTCCCTGAGGGCGTACATGGTTATCACGGGCGCCGTGTGGTGATAGATTCGTTCCCGGGTCCAGTACTTCTCGAGGATGGAGAGGTCGAAGTACCAGCTTCTGACCTTGCTGGATCGGGAGCGGATGTGCTGCATGGCCCTTTCGCTCACCGTTATGGGCGCCAGGCCTGGAGGGACGCTTAGGCATTTCTGGCTTCCGCTGTAGCAGAAATCGACGCCCCAGAGGTCGGCGTGCACGGGTATGCCTCCCAGGGTGGCCACGCTGTCCAGCACCAGGAAGGCCCCCGTCTCCCTGGCGATCTCGGCCACGGGTTCCACCGGCTGTTCGACGCCGGTGGAGGTCTCGCCGTGCACCAGGGCGATGACCTTCGGGTGGCTCTGGAGGGCAGCCCTGCGCAGGTCGTCAGGATCGACTGGGCGGCCCCACTCGGCCTCCACGGTGACGACCCTCGCTCCACAGCGGCTGGCTATCTCCACCATGCGCTGTCCGAAGAGGCCGGCCACGCCCACCACAGCCGTATCGCCGGGCTCAAGCAGGTTCACCAGGGAGGCCTCCATGCCTGCACCGCCGGTCCCCTGCACCACGAGGGTGGTAGGGTTGCTGGTCTCGAAGACGTAGCGGAGCAGGGATGCCACCTCGTCCATGACATCCAGGTAATAGGGGTCCTTGTGGCCCGTGAGGGGGGCCGTGAGGGCCTGGACGACCCTGGGCGGCAGGTTGGTGGGGCCCGGCGCCATGAGGATGCGCTCGGGCGGGTCGAGGGGCCCTATCTTGTCGAGAGGCTTTTCCATCGAGAACTCCTCCTTGCTGGGTTTCTAGAGGCCCGTAGGGGCATCGATGAAGGTCCACTCCAGCGGAAAGCGGGCCGCCAGGTGCTGGGCCAGGGCGATGACCCCCACCTTCTCCGTGGCGTAGTGGCCTGCCGCCACCACGTTGATGCGGCCCTCCTGGGCCATGTGGTAGTGGACGTGGCCGAACTCTCCGGTGAGGAAGAGGTCGGCCCCGGCGGCTATGGCCTGGTCCACCATGGAGGCCCCTCCTCCGGATACTACAGCCACCCGGCGGATCTCCTCGGGGCCGAAAGGAAGCACCAGCCCAGGCCTTGCCACGGTCTCGCTCACCCTCTCCACGAAGGCCGGTAGGGGCATGGGCGGCTCCAGCCTGCCCATGGCGCCGATGGCCGCGCCCTTGTACTGGCCGAAGGCCGCTATATCCACGAGGCCGAGGGAGCGGGCCAGAAGGACGTTGTTGCCCACCTCGGGGTGCATGTCCAAGGGCAGGTGCGCGGCATAGAGGCCCACCCCGCCCTCTATCAGGGCCTTGAGCCTCAGGAAGTGGCGGCCCACGGCCAGGTTTACCTTGCTCCAGTAGAGGCCGTGGTGCACCAACAGGAGCTGGGCCCCAGCCGCTGCAGCCCTCTGGATGGTCTCCAGGCTGGCGTCCACCGCGGCGGCCACCCGAAAGACCATGGGCGGGCCCTCCACCTGCAAACCGTTGTTGCTGTCATCCTCCACGGGGCCCGTGTCGAGATATCGGTCCAGGTACTGAGTGATATCAGAGAGGGGAACGCCAGCCAAGGCAGTGCCTCCTGAAGGGCTTATGGCAAGGTCGGCTCAAGGGCGACCAACCCCCAGGGATGCCCTCCTGGCCTCGAACTCCTTGGCCCGGGGCGACAGCCGCCTGAGGCGTTCCACCACCTCCTCGAGGACAGCCAGGGTATAGTCGATCTCCTCGGCCGTGTTGTCGGAGCCGACGGTGAGCCGCAGGCTTCCGTGGGCGAGGGGGGCCGGCACGCCTATGGCCCTGAGCACGTGCGATGGCTCGATGGAGCCGGAGGTGCACGCCGAACCGCTGGAGGCGCAGATGCCCTTCAGGTCGAGGCTCAGGAGCAGGCCCTCGCTCTCCACGAACTCGATGCAGAAGCTAGCGTTGTTGGGAAGCCTTAGCTCGGGATGGCCCGTAAGGTACGCGAAGGGGATGCGCCGCATAATCCCCTCGATGAGCCTGTCGCGCAGTTCGCGGGCATGGCGCACCTCCTCGTCCCTGCAGCGGTAGGCGAGCTCCAGGGCAACACCTGTGCCGACGATGCCCGGCACGTTCTCGGTGCCGGCCCGCCGGTTCATCTCCTGGCTTCCGCCCTGCTGCTGGTAGAGGATCGGGGTGCCCTTCCGCACGTACAGGACGCCCACGCCCTTGGGACCGTAGAACTTGTGGGCCGAAAGGGAGAGGAGGTCCACCTTGAGCTTCCGGACGTCGAGGTCGAGGTAGCCCGCTGCCTGGACGGCGTCGGTGTGGAAGGCGATGCCCCGCTCCCTTGCCAGGGAGCCGATCTCCTCGATGGGCTCCACCGTGCCGATCTCGTTGTTGGCGTACATGACGGAGATGAGCACCGTATCGGGGCGGATGGCGGCCTCCACGTCGCTTAGGCTCACCAGGCCGTACTTATCGACCGGCAGGTAGGTGACCTCGAAGCCGAACTTCTCGAGGTACTGGCAGGAATGGAGGACCGCATGGTGCTCGATGGCCGTGGTGATGATGTGGTTGCCGCGGTTGTGGAGACGCGCGTGCCAGGCCACGCCCTTGATGGCCAGGTTGTCGCTCTCGGTGCCGCCGCTGGTGAAGATCACCTCGCGGGGGTCGCAGTTGAGCACGGCGGCCACCCGTTCCCTGGCATCCTGGAGGGCCCGGCTGGCCTCGCGGCCGTAGCTGTAGATGCTGGAAGGGTTGCCGAACCGCTCTGTGAAGTAGGGCAACATGGCCTCCAGCACCTGCGGTTTGACCGGCGTTGTGGCGGCATGGTCCAGGTATATGCGCCTCTTTTCGGCCACTGGAGACACCTCCACAGCCTCGAGCCTGACCCTTTAGGGCTTCCTGTCTCATTCTAGCCCAGCACCGTGGGAGCGTCAAACCAATTTAGCTGGTCAGCCCAGCCGCTCCCTTCGCCCCGGAGAGCTCCGTATAGACAGAAGGGGCTAGCGCGGTACACGGCCTCGCCCCGGCCATGGGGCCTCAAAGCTCAGCTGGGCACCGCGACGGAGAGGCCCCGACAGCCGGCGTGCCCCTGCACGTCCGAGGGCGCAACCCGGGCCGAGGGCCATATGACTGGGCCTTCCGGGGAACCCATGGCATTATTGGCCGGTCCTGTGTGCCGGCAGGCGAAGGCTGCCTCTGCAAGGAACCGGCGTATCCCCGCACAGGGGGTCAGCACCTACCAGGGGAGACAGACCCCAGGTGGTCGGCACCCAGGCCTTCCTGAAGCCGGCCTGCCCTCCAAGGCCCCGAGGTCCGATGGAGAAGGTGCGTGGCGCCGGCTCAGCAGATTCCCTTCCATGAAAGGCCTGGCCCCGAGGCACCGAAGCATGGACCAACCGCGCCCGTAAAAAATACATGCCCGGGATATGACGGGTATTCCCGTCGACGCAAAGCGCACAGAGCCTCGCTGCTGCCGCCTTCCCCCAGCTCCGCCTGCAGGCTGCCCTGGCACCAGGCGCCGAGGCGCAGGGTTCGGGCCTGCCGTTGTCCCCAGACGCCGGCAGGACGGGGCCCCAAGCCACAGCCGCAGGAGAGGGCAGAGGGAATGTTTCGGTCAGGCCGAAGCATCCAAGTGGTGGGGCAGGCGCCAGCCGTTAGCCGCTGGTGCAGTAGGCCTGCTGAACTATCTGCAGCGAGGGAACATCGGTGGGCCGTCGCCCCAGAACCGTGGCGACCAAGACCCGACCCCGCAGCAGGCCCATAGGGATCGGATAGGCCCTTTTCCATGGGCAACGGTCCGGAGGCTTCGGAAACAGAGGAGGCGTGGGGCTAGGGACCTCAAGGGGAGGAGGCAGGGACTCAGGTCCCTGGGCCAGGGAGGCACCAGGGTAGTAGGCGAGTAAGGAGAGGGCCGGAAGAAGGCTCAGGGCCAGAGGAATGCGCCCCATGGGCTTTCCTCCTTTTCTCTATGAACCGGGCCGCGTCAGACAGGATGTGGCCCTGGCACGGGCAAGCCCAGGGGCAACCTGTCCCCTTATAGGACGGGATTATGGGCAGGCCTGCAAAGGTTTGCCGTTGGGTCGGGTATGAAAGGTATGTTTGATCGCGGGTTGACACCGTTGGCATAGCTCTGTGGTAGCCCGCAGTGCGCAGGCATCATAACGCCGGGCGGCCCAGGCGGGCGGAGCAGGGTCGGTTGGGGCGCGCCGGCCACCACGGTCTGCACGCCTTCCTGAGCAAAAAAGGAGCGGGATTCTGGCCCTTGCCACGGCCCTGCCAGGCCCTGGGCGGGTCCCAACAGGCCCATGGGCCGGGCCGGTGTGAGGGAGCACCCTGCAGCACGGCGCGGGAAAGTACGGCTGAGGCCCGTTTTCCGGGATCGGCAGGCCTGCGGGGCACTTCAACCCACGCCGTTGGCCTCTTGCAGGGGCAGGATCCTCGACGCATGCCGCCCCTCGGGTATGCGGCCAGGCCTTTACAGGCCCCTATGGCTTAACGCCGTCAGACTGCGTTACCCACGAAGGTCAGCACCCTTGCTACGCCCGGACCGTTCCGCTCGAACGGCCAACCACGAGAACCCAGCGGCATAGGCAACCCAGAAGAGGACCATGCCGGCAAAGGAGAGGGCACGGAACGACCAAACCAGGTCGGCTGGCATGCGCACCACATCGGGATCTGGCGGGAGCGCAAAGTACAGCATTGCCGCGCCCGCGCCATATATCCCCAGCACTATGGCCCACTTCCACGGGGCGCTCCACCCCGGCGCCCGGCCTAGGTACCACCGAACGGCGAGTGCCAGGCAAGTGACCGCTAAGGACAGAACGACGAAGCCTGTGTACAGGGCCTGTCGATACCCGATCGTCTCAGGGTCGCCTACGCCCGGCGGATTTCCGGGATACTTGAGGAAGGGGAAGAGGGCCACCGACCAGCCGGTGAGGAGCGCCGTGATCGGGCCCCGGCCCAGCAGGCCGAGGCCGGGCGGTAGAGCCTGCACGACACGGTACAGCAGGCTGAACAGGAGCCCCCAGGTAAGCCCGTACAACAGGAATCCCAGGAAGAGTCCCAGCCGCTGTGCACCGCGATCCACCAGGGGCCTCTCGCCCGTAACCTCCTGAAGGTGGCCCAACTCGCTCTCCAGCTCGATGGCGCGCTCGATGACCGGCTCGGTCGCAACGTAGTGGAAGATCGCCACGATAAGCCCAGCCATCAGCCCGGCAACCACGGCATACCCAACCATGCCCCCTAGCGGCCGCGATTCCATATACCCCTCCCTAAGTGTGCGGACGAGGACCTCCCAAGCAGTCCCACTCTTAAAGGGACTGAGGCCCGACCATGGCAGTATCTTCCCCGGCGCGCCTTGTGGCCTTGTCTGCCGGCCCTGCCATTGGCGCTACCGTTCCCGCCTGCATGTCTAGTGGCAGGGGAAACCTGCCGCATGCCGCGCGTCGTGGAGGGCCTCGTGCAGTAGGTTCTGGTCGAAGGCAACGTTGCCCTGGACCAAGGACAGCAGGAAGCCCTGATCGAGCGCTAGAGCGTAGAACGCCAAAAGCGCGAGCAAGGCTGTTCCAATCAGCATCCAGTTCCTGAACAGTGCCGGAGCGAACGCCTGTGCCATCTCCACTTCCTCCTTTTTCAGGGTGAGACTATTGAACCGCTGCTGCAGCCCGGGCTCCGGAAACCCGCCCGCCTACTGGCCGTCACCTCCTTCCCTCCGCCATGCCGCGGGTTGATAGCCCGCGTCCAGCGCGGCGCCGGGCTATAATAGGAAGGAGCAAAGGCCCGCGGTAGGCGCCCACCCGGCTGCCGTGCTGTTGGGCTCACGAAGTTGGCCGCCGCCGCCACGGCGGCCAACCCCTTTATAGAGCAGTTTTGGCCCCAGCCTTCCTTGGGGCCAACTAAAAACCCCTGCCGGTCAGGTCAGGGGGAAGGTTTTATCCGTCGCCCCTAGCCTTTCCGCGAAGGCTGGTGGAGCAAGCACTGGCAGGCGACCTGGCTCGTAGGCCCGAGGCCTCATCACAGTTGCGGGACAGCGCCGGATTCTCACCGGACTTCGCTTTTAAGCCGACTGGCACCAGTGCCTATTCAGTTGTTGACTACATACTAGCACAACATGAAAACGCTGTCAAGGCCGGCGCCTGCAGCGCCAGGAGACTGTTGCCAGGTGCTTGGGGGATAAGCAGCCGAAGCCATCGTCGCGGTGCACTTTTTCTAGGAGTTTCCACTGAGGGCTGCTTTGGCTAGGATGGCCGACCAGTAGGGCCGTTGTGATCAGGCTTGCTCCCGGCGGACCCGTCTCTATAGACCGGGAGAGCATGACGCCGGTACTTAAGACTGGCGGCGGTTTTGATGCCCGCCTCCTGGCACACGGCAGGTCCGTGGTAAAGAGACGTGGCGGCCTAGGTCAAGCGCACCGACGCCTGCGCCACCAGCTGGCGGGCACACGCTCCGGCTCCTCAATCAGAGGCAACCTGCCGTTTTTCCTCCACCGTGGAGGCATGGATTCACCATCCGGTCGTCGGAGGCGATCGAATGCGCTATGTCGTTGGGGCGGTGCATTGGCCCTCGAGCTATTTTCCTTCGTCCGCCCCCGCTGGAGCTCACGGGCAGCCCTTGCTTGGCCAAGCAGGGCAAGCTAACCTGCAGTTCCGATCCTGGCCGGTCAGCCAGTGCCGTACAGCCGGCCGGGCGGCGGGGGCCCAGCAAAGAGTTGAGCTGCGGGCGTCCGAGGAACCTGTGCAAGGGCTCAGGAAACTGTGAACCCCCTGGCCCCGCGGTTCAGCGTGAGGAGATGGAAGCTTGGGCGAGGTCTAATGTGTAGGGCAGGCCGAACCTTGGGCGCTTCGGCTGGGCGAGATGCCATGGGGTGGCATGGAATTACTGGCATCGAGGGCGGCAGGGGCCTACCCTGACCTGCCCACAGCCCGGTCCCAGGGCTCAGCAGATGCGCAGCACCGTGCCGCGCCTGCGAAAACCAGCTGAGGCTCTACCTCAAGGGGGCTCTCTTGGAGCCCCGTTTGGCTTTCCCGCGCGTTCCTGAAGGGCCGGAGAAAGCGCCTGCCGGACCCTGGCCCTGCCTCTAACGTAGCCGGCAGCTGCGGCCTCTAGAAGAAACAAATAGGGCAGGGCACCCCTCCTGCCCCTATCCCTTAGCAGGTTCCTCCCGCCGCACCGACAGCCCCGTCGGGCCCCCTGTGCGGGGTGCCGGGAAGGCCACTGGGCG
>FWWM01007042.1_pt1 | contig 22934 bp, 20 predicted proteins | sample 2228351 | NCBI WGS metagenome assembly FWWM01 (sample SAMEA103939774, study PRJEB20133) | metagenome
CAACGATACCGACCCCAGGCGATCCGCCTGTTCATCCTCTCCAGCCACTACCGCTCGCCCATCGACTACAGCGAGGAGGCCATGGAGGCGGCGGAGAAGGGGCTGGACCGCCTCTGGAACACCGTGATCGAGGTCCGGGAGCGGCTCGCTCGGGGAGCGACCCCTGAGGCCGCGGAGCCGGAGGCCTTCATGGAGGAAATCCAACAGACCCGGCGGGCGTTCCTGGAGGCCATGGACGACGATTTCGGCACGCCGGAAGCCCTGTCGGTCCTCTTCGAGTTCTCGAAGGCGGTCAATAGCCTGCTGTTCGGCGGGGCGACGGTGGGCCGCCCGGTCCTCGAGGCCATCGATGCCGTTTACCGGGAGTTCGGCGGCCAGGTCCTGGGGGTGATCCCGGATGTGATCCGCCCGGACATCCCTTCGGATCTGGTGGCCGGGCTGGTGCAGCTGCTCATTGATATCCGGGCGGAGGCCCGCCGCCAACGCGACTTCGCCCGCGCCGATCAGATCCGCGACCGCCTCCGGGCCCTGGGGATCGTGCTGGAGGACCGCCCCGACGGCACCAGCTGGCGGATGGCCCGCCCGTGAGGGCCCCCACCTCGCGGGCGCCCCCGGCGGGACGTCCCCGATCAACGGCGTGACCGGACGCTTGCCCGGTTCGCCGGATGCCCCTCCGTCCGCGCCGATCCCCTGGTTCGGAGGGCGCACCTCCCGGCACGCCGATTGTATTTTTCGGAGGGCGCGTCTCCCGACGCGCCGATATCGATCATTCAGGGCGCTGTCGGAGTGGAAACGGCGGCGGGCCGGAGGCCCGCCCTCCGAAAGGCCAACTTTTCGGAGGGCGCACCTCCCGGCACGCCGATTGTATTTTTCGGAGGGCGCGTCTCCCGACGCGCCGATGGTGTTTTTCGGAGGGCGCGTCCCGCACCGGCGGCTCTCCCGAGCTGCCTTCCGAAAACGATCCAACCCTGCGAAGGGCACGAGCGCGACCTGAAGAAGGCCATAAGCGTTCCGGGCGAGCCCCGAGGGGCTCACCCGGAAGTCAAAGACGGCGCCCCCGGGGCGGGCGGAGGATCCCCTGCGCCCAATACCATTCCAGGGTCTGCCGCACCCCCTCCTCGAACGGCGTCGGCTCGAACCCTAACTCCCGCCGCGCCTTCTCGGAGGAGACCTTCCAGTCGTAGAACACGTAGGAGGCCAGCGCGAGGGGATAATAGGGCTCCCGCCCCGTCAGGTCCGCGAGCCTCGTCCAGACCCAAGCCAGGGCCAGCATCGGGAGGGCGGGGACATTGATCCGCCAAGCGGAGGTCCCTGCGATCCGGGCCACGATCTCGTAGATCTCCGCATGCCGGCGGCTGCGATCGGCCACGTTATAGATCTCCCCCACCCGCCCCCGATGGAGGGCGGCCTCGATGACGCGGCAGAGATCCGGGACGAAAACGGGGAACGTATAGCGGCGGCCGCCGTGGACCTGCAGGCGCAGCCCTCTCAGGAAATCCTCGAAGAAAAGCCGGTTGAAGGCGTAACGCCCCCAGGGGCCGTAGAAGGCCCCGGGGCGCAGGATGAGGGCGGGCAGCCCCTCGTCCGCCGCTTCCCGAACGATGCGCTCCCCCTCCCACTTCGTCCGCTGGTATTCGTCCACCGGCCGGCACGGATACGTCTCATCAATGACCGTCCCCGGCCGCGGCTGCCCGACCACCGCCACGGTCGAGATGTGCACGAACCGCCGGACGCCCGCCTCCTGGGCTGCCCGGACCACGTTCCGTGTCCCCTCGACGTTCACCCCCCAATAGCGCTCCCGCGGCCCCCAGAACCGGAAGTAGCCCGCCGCGTGGATCACCGCCATGCACCCCGCCACCGCCTCCCGAACCGAGGCCGGATCCTGCACATCCCCCCACACGATCTCCACGCCCCGCTCGGCGAGGAACCGCCAGTCGGAGGTCCGCCGGGCCAGGGCGCGCACGCGATAGCCCCGCTCCACCAAATACGGACATAGATTGCGGCCCAGGAAACCGGTGGCGCCCGTCACCAGCACCCGCATCACGGTCCAGCGCTCCCCTTCGAGGCGATCGTGGGTCTTGCGGCGCGAGCGGGCTCAATCCGGGTTGTCCGCTTCCGGATCGGTGTAGATGGGGGGCGGGTCCGGGGTCCGACGCACCCGCCACAGCCCGCGAAGATCCTCCAGGGCCGTGCGCACGATCTTCACCCGGGTGTCGGGATCCTCCCGCCAGATCACCGGGACCTCCCAGACGGTGTAGCCCCGCTGCTCGGCCCGCAGCAGCAGCTCCGTGTCGAAGAACCACGACTGGTTGGCCACCCGCGGGATCAGCTCCTGGGCGGCCTTCCGGGTGATCGCCTTGAACCCACACTGGGCGTCCCGGAAGCGGCGCCGCGGGAAAAGCAGCCAGACGATGAAGTTGTAAATGCGGGAGATCAGCTCGCGCTTGAGGGAGCGGGTGATCCGGGACTGGGGATGCAGCCGGTTGCCGGTGGCGATGTGATAGCGCCCCTCCACCAGAGGCTGGATCAAGGGCATGAAGGCGCTGAGGTCGGTGGACAGGTCCACGTCCATATACGCCATCACATCCGCGTCGCTCTCCAGCCAGGCCTTGCGCAGCGCCCGCCCCCGCCCCTTGCGGTTCAGCCGGAGATAGCACACCTCATCGGGATACTGCTCCGCCAGCCGCCGCCCGATCTCCGGCGTGCGGTCCACCGAGGCGTTGTCCGCGATCACGATCCGCCAGCGATAGGGGCAGTGCTCCCGCAGGAACGCGCGCAGTTTGTGAACGCTGGGCTCCAGGTCCCGCTCCTCGTTGTAAACGGGGATCACCACATCCACCCGCACCGTCTGGGCCATCCGCAGGAAGCCTCCTTCCAGGAAATTCTCCCGGGGATCGCCCCGGGCATCGGACCTCCGGCCCGATGCCCGGCCCCGTCCGCAGCGGCGGTTCATCCCGGTTCCAGCGTCTCCCACGGCGCCGGGCGGGGCGCCCCACCCAGGGATTCGAGGATCGCCGGCGCGAACTCCGGATAGAGGGCGGCGAAGGCCCGCAGCAACCCGAAGCATCCCGCCAGCATCATATCCCCATGGGGGACGGCGAAGTAAACCGGATGGCGCGACCCCCTCAGCAACCCCCGTCGGGGCCCGACCACGGCCACCCCGTCCGGCTCCATCGGCGTGGCCTCCAGGACCAGCGCCCCATGGCCCATGTCCTCGAACACCTCCTCAAAGCGGAGGGCGCCCGCCATCAGCCGGCCGAGCAGGCCGTCCAGCCTGTCGGGATCCAGGAATCCGGTGTGATGCTCGAAGAGCCCCTCCACCTGGCCGTCGCGCAGGCGGAAGGCCAGGGTGTGGAAGTTCCCGACGTTGACCACCACGCATTGCCGCCAGGCCGCCACCTGCGGATCCAGGGTCGCCCCCAGGGTCGCCGCCGGGGCCGTATCCATCGCCGCCACCGGCCCCTCGAAGACCTCCCGGACGGTGCGCACGACGGCCTGGAGCCGGGTGAGGACCGGCGGGATCTCCTCCCCGCGATGGGCGAAGGCCAGCAGATCCCGGCGCTCGGAGAGCCGCTGGACCAGAAAATCGAACCGGAATTTCCGATCGGAATATCCGGGGGGCGCCGCGCCGTGGTCGAAGGCTGCCACGGCGATCCCGTCCAGCCGGAGGGGCACGTCGAAGGCCGCGAAGGCCCGCCGCAGGGCCTCCCAGTCGAAGTCCCGCAACGTCAGGCGGACCACCCCCGCATCCAGGCGGGCGGCCTCGTCCTCACTGACGATCCGCACCCCTATCTCCCGCACCGCCTCCAGGTCGTCGTTGAAGGTCCGGGCCGCCTCGGGGGTCGCGTAGACCGGAAGCCCCGCCCGCAGGTGATCCTCCACCGCCCACTGGCACGGCCCCCCGCCCATCGTGACGCCCGTGAGGAGGATCGGCCGCCGCTCTCGGGTCGCCTGTCGCACCGCCCGCGCGACCCGCATGGTCGGCGAGGGGAGGATCAACCGGTAGGCGTTCTCGATCTCCTTCGTGCTGTCGTAAAGCAGGATGTCCTGGGTCCCGGTCCCGATGTCCACGCAGAGGATCTGCACAGCCGCCCCTCCTTCTCGCGGCGCTATCCGAGGGGCCGGAAGGTTCGCGCCACCGGGCGCTCGATCTGCGCCCGCAGCGCCTCCACCGCCTCCTCCGGCGTCTCCACCACCTGGAGCAGGCTGACGTCCTCCTCCCGGATGTAGAAGGGATCGAGATAGGCTTCGAGCAGGCGCCGCCAGCGGGATCCCAAGAGCAGGAAGGGCCGGGGGGGAAGCTCGCCGGTCTGCAGCAGGCTCCACGCCAGCGCCACCTCGCTCAGCGTCCCGATGCCCCCCGGCAACGCGATCAACGCATCCCCCGCTGTGACCAGGTAATGCAGGCGCTGGAGGAGGGCGGGGAACTTGATCTCCACGTCCAGGAACGGGTTGGCCTTCAGCCCCGCGCGGTCGAACGGATCCACGGTCACGCCGATGGTGAGCCCGCCGGCTTCCTTCGCCCCGCGGCTCACCGCCTCCATCGTCCCCCCATACCCGCCGCTCATCACCACGAAGCCGGCCTCCGCCAGCCGACGGCCCAGGACCACCGCCGTCTGATAATCGGCGGATCCCGGCGTCGGGGCGCTGCTTCCGAACACCGAGACGACCTTTCGGTTTACATTCCCCCCAAAATCCGCCCCAGGCATTCGGAGGCCGGAGGGAGCGGATGCGGCCATAGCCATTCCCCCTCGATCCAGAATCCGGGCACCGCGGTGGAAGCCAAACGGCCCTCCGTTGCGATGCCCACGCGATATCCTGGATGCTCGGCCCGATGAACGATCACCTCCCGGCGCTCCGGATGAACCACCCAATATTCCAGCACCCCACCTTCCCGGTAGACCTGCGCCTTTTCCTCCAGATCGTAGCGCCATGTCCCCGGGGAGCTGACCTCGATGATCAGATCCGCCGGTCCATCCACCCAACGCTCCCGGACGTTCCGAAGCCGATCCTGGGGGATGAAAAAGATATCGGGCTCTTTCGCCAACCCGGGCCGCAGCCGGAGAACCGCGGGGCCGTTGAACCCTTCCCCCAGGTTCCGCGCTTCCACGTAGCCTTTTAACAGGAAAGTTAAAAACCCCACCAGGCGCTGATGGTGCGGTGTCGCCGGGGAGTGCACGATCACCTCTCCGTCCCGGAATTCCCAGATCCGATCCTCCGGCGCCTCTTCGAAATAACGGGCCTCCGTCCAGCCGGCCATCCGCAGCAGGAAGGGCTCCTCGATCTCTTCGCCGGTATCCGTCACGACGTGCACCCGCATGCGGTTCGCCCCCACAAAGGACCGACCGAAGTCCGGGATATCTAACGACGCATCACCGGGCGGGTTCCCCGAGAGCCGGGGTCACCGTGGGCCAATCCAGGAGCATCGCCTCCAGCGCCAGCCGTGGGTTGGCGTTCCGCTGCAACGCGATCCAGGTCCGGCGAGTGGCCTCCAGCGCCGCCCGCGCCCCTTCCAGACCCACCCGCTCCGCCACCTCCCGCAGGGTCGGGCGGTCCTCCTCGTGCGTCAGGGGGAGCGCCGCCCCGCTGGCCAGGATCAATACATCCCGCCACCACGCCATGGCCGTCTCCAGGAAAGCCGATCGGTGCTCTTCCTCCTCGCCCGCGAGGGCCTCCGCGAAGGCGAAGCGCCCCGTGCGCCCCTGCGCGAGCAGCTTGTGGATCCGCTGGATCCGGTCCGCATATCCGGCCAGCACCTCCGGATCCTGGGCCGCCTCCACCGCCCATCCGATCCGTCCCCCTGACAGCCGGGCCAGCCGGTCGGCCGCATCGGGCGGGAGGCCCCACCGCTCCTGGAGCGCCTGACGCACCTGGGGGATCGGCAGGGGGTCAAGCGGAAGGACCTGACAGCGGGAAACCACGGTGGGCGGAAGGGCCTCCGGGGCGGGGGCGATAAGCATCAGCACCGCATACGAAGGCGGCTCCTCCAGGGTCTTCAGCAGCGCGTTGGCGGCCTCGGCGGTCATCTCCTCCGCCCGATCGAAGAGGACGATCCGGTAGGGCCCCTCCACCGGCGTGCGGGTGAGGAACCGCTGGACCTCCCGCACCTGATCGATTTTCAGGCTGGAGCCCTCCGGGGCGACCGGGAGGGCGTCGGGGTGATGGCCCGCCTGCATCCGGCGGCAGGAGCGGCATGACCCGCACGGAGGGTCCGGGTCCGCGCACAACAGCGCCATCCCCCAGGTCCACGCCAGCGTCCGCCGCCCGACCTGCGGGGGCCCCGTGAACAGATACGAATGGGCGATCCGTCCCTCCGCCCGCTGGCGCTCCAGGCGCCGGATCCACCGCTCGTGCCCGACCACGAAGCGGGAGAGCGCCATACCCGCCCCTCAGAACGCCGGCCCGCCCAGGAGGCGCTCGATCTCCTCTTTGTGGCGGGTCTCATCCTCCGCGAATATCTCCAGCGTGGCCTTCAGGCCAATGTCCCCCACCGCCTCGGCCTGGGCCGCCCGCTCCTTATAGCCGGCGATCGCCTCCAGCTCGAACTTCAGGGAGTCCTCCAGGACGCCGCGCCAGTCGAAGACCTCGGCGGGCGCCTGGGGCTGGATTTTCGGCACACCCCCCAGGGCGACGATCTTGTCGGCCAGATACATCGCGTGCTTGACCTCGTCGGCGACCTCCTTCTGCAGGAGCTCTCGCACCTCGTGGCCGGCGAGGCCCTTGAGCACGCTGGCGTGGCGGATGTAGCGGAGGATCGTGTTGAGTTCCGCGTTCAGATCCCAATTCAACCCTTCGATGAGCTGGGCCAGCTTCTCATCCATGGTGGCCTCCCTTGAAGGATGGAGCGGATCGTTAAGCCCCCTGGAGGATCCGCCGCAGCACCGCCGGCAGGATCCCTCCGTGCCGGTAGTATTCCACCTCCACCGGGGTGTCCAAACGGGCGATCGCTGTGAAAGTAGTCGTTGTCCCATCCGGCCGGCGGGCCCGGACGGTCACCTCCTGCCGCGGCCGCAGGCCGGATGCGATCCCCTCGATGTCGTAAACCTCGAAGCCGGTGAGGCCCAGGGTCTCCCGGTTCTCCCCCGCCCGGAACTGCAAGGGCAGCACACCCATCCCCACCAGGTTGCTGCGGTGGATCCGCTCGAAGGACTCGGCCAGCACCGCCCTCACCCCCAACAACGCGGTCCCCTTGGCCGCCCAATCCCGAGAGGATCCGCTCCCGTACTCCTTGCCGGCGATGATGATCAGGGGGACGCCGGCTTCCTGATACCGCATCGCCGCCTCGTAGATGGTCATCTTCTCCCCGGTGGGATGGTAAACCGTGTAGCCCCCCTCCGTCCCGGGGACCAGCAGGTTCTTCAGGCGGATGTTAGCGAAGGTGCCGCGGATCATCACCTCGTGATTGCCCCGCCGTGCCCCGTAGGTGTTGAATTCTGCCGGCGGGACCCCCCGGGCGATCAGATACTGGCCGGCCGGGCTGTTCGCCGCGATGCTGCCCGCAGGGGAGATGTGATCGGTGGTGATCGTGTCGCCCAGCAGGGCCAGCACCCGCGCCCCCCGGATGTCCTGCAGCGGCGGCGGCTCCAGGGAGAAATCCTGGAAGAAGGGCGGCTCCTGGATATAGGTGGAATTCGGATCCCACTCGTAGAGATCGCCCTCCGGGACCGGGAGGCTCTTCCACCGCTTATCCCCCTCGAAGACGTGGGCGTAGCGGGCCCGGAACATCTCCGGGTCCAGGCTCTCGCGGATCGTCCGCTGGATCTCCTCCTGGGACGGCCAGATGTCGCGCAGGAAGATCGGCTGGCCGTTGGGGTCGATGCCCAGGGGCTCGTGTTCGAAGTCAATATCAATGCGGCCGGCCAGGGCGTAGGCCACCACCAGCATCGGGGAGGCGAGGTAGTTCGCGCGCACCAGCGGGTGGATGCGGGCCTCGAAGTTGCGGTTCCCGCTCAAGATCGCCACCGCCACCAGGTTGTGGTCCCGGATGGCCCGGGCGATCGGCTCGGGGAGGGGGCCGCTGTTGCCGATGCAGGTGGTGCAGCCGAAGCCCACCACGTGGAACCGGAGGGCCTCCAGGTAGGGCAGGAGGTTCGCCCGGCGCAGGTAATCCACCACCACCGGCGACCCGGGGGCCAGGCTAGTCTTCACATGCGGCTTCACCGTCAGGCCGCGCTTGACCGCGTTGCGGGCCAGGAGCCCCGCTCCGATCATCACCGACGGGTTGGACGTATTGGTGCAGGAGGTGATGGCCGCGATCACCACCGAGCCGTGCCCCAGGGCCACCATCTGGCCGTCCAGGCTCACCCATGTCGCGGGGGCCGAGGGCGCGACGGCCGGAGCGGCCGCCGGCGCCGCCCCGCCGCCCTCCCCCTCCAGCCGGCCCACCGCCTGGGCGTTCGCCGGGCCCGGGGGAGGCAGCATGGACGCGACGCTCTCCCAGAACTGGCGCTTCACCTCCCGCAGCGGGACGCGATCGTGGGGCCGGCGCGGCCCGGCCAGGGTGGGTTCCAGCGCGCCCAGATCCAGCTCCACCACGTCGGTGTAGGCCGGATCCGGCCCCTGGCCGTCGTAGAACAGGCCCTGGGCCTTCGTGTAGCGCTCCACCAGGTCCACCAGCGCCGGGTCCCGGCCGGTGCCGCGCAGGTAGGCCAGGGTCTCCTCGTCCACCGGGAAGAACCCGCAGGTGGCCCCATACTCCGGCGCCATGTTCGCGATGGTCGCCCGGTCGGGGAGGCTGAGAGCCCGCAGGCCGGGGCCGAAGAACTCCACGAACTTGTCCACCACCCCCTTCCGGCGGAGGACCTGCGTGATCGTGAGGACCAGGTCTGTGGCCGTGGCGCCCTCCGGGAGGCGGCCGACCAGGTGGACCCCCACGACCTCCGGGATGCGCATGAAGTAGGGCTGGCCCAGCATCACCGCCTCGGCCTCGATGCCCCCTACGCCCCACCCCAGCACCCCCAGGGCGTTGATCATCGTCGTGTGGGAGTCCGTGCCCACCAGGGTGTCGGGGAAGGCGATGATCTCCCCATCAGCCTCACGGGTCTGGACGACCTTCGCCAGGTATTCCAGGTTCACCTGGTGGACAATGCCGGTGCCCGGCGGGACCACGCGGAAGTTCTGAAAGGCCTTCTGGGCCCAGCGCAGCAGGGCGTAGCGCTCACGGTTCCGCTCGAACTCCTTCTCCACATTCAGGTGGAACGCCAGCTCCGTCCCGAAGAAATCCACCTGGACGGAGTGATCAATGACCAGGTCCGCCGGCACCAGCGGGTTGATCCGCCGGGGGTCCCCGCCCAGGCGCTTCACCGCGGAGCGCATCGCCGCCAGATCCACCACCGCCGGGACGCCGGTGAAGTCCTGGAGGATCACCCGGGCGGGCATGAAGGGGATCTCCCGGTCGGGCAAGTCCTTCGGGCTCCAACGGGCCAGCGCGACGACGTCCTCCTCGGTGACCAGTTGCCCGTCGCAGTGGCGGAGGGCGTTCTCGAGGAGGACCCGGATGGAGAACGGCAGGCGGGCGGGGTCGCCCACCCCTTGCTCGGCCAGCCGGCCGAGCCGGTAGTAGCGAACGGTCCCCACCGCGGTCTCCAGCGTCGCCTTCGCGCCAAAGGGATCTCGCGGGCTCATCGTCCCCACGCCTCCGGAGTGCTGGGTTGGCGAGGAAGCCGGGACAGGCCGGAGCGCGCCCGGCCGCCGAGGTTCGTTGTTATCGTAACACGGTTCCCTCCCCCCGCAAAGGCGCGTCCCTTTTCAGCGCGCCCGGAGACACGCCCTCCGGATGTCTCGATCCTCCGCGCGCCGGGAGCCTCCCAAGGGTTTGACAGGGTCAGGCGGTTGGGGTAGTATTTCTTACCCGCAGGCGCACGACGATCATCGCGCGGACCGGAGGTGTCTGATGTCGCGGCTTCGATGGATCGGACCCATGGTCTGTTTGCTGAGCGCGTGCGGGGGGGCGACGCCGGCCGCCCCGGCGACCCCTTCCCCCACCATCCCGCCGACATTCACGCCGGTGCCTCCGCCGACCGCCACCTTCACCCCAGCGCCCACGCCTTCCCCTACCCCTGTCCCGACCCCGACGGTCACGCCGCCGCTTTCGATCGTATGCGCCGCCCCGCCCATCCCGCTCGACCCCAATTTCACCCGGGTCGCCCATGGCTGTCTCCACGTGCACCTAGGGCCCAACCAGGTCTGGGAGAAAGATGGATTCGATCTGGCCGCCGAGGTGGACTATAAGGAACAGCCCCCGTGCGCCGCGTTCGGCCTCGCCCTTTCCTGGGCAACGACTTCAGGGAACGGGGAGCAACTCCTCTGGACCGTGGTCCGACAAGGCGTGGAAAGCGTGATCGGGAAAGGTGCGCAAGGAGCCGTCAGGATCGGATGCGGGTTCGTTCGGCTCCACAATAATGGGCCAGGGCCGGTGGACGTGGACGTGCGGGTGGTTGTGGACCTGATGGGATAGCCATAGGCCGGGGATCGCGCCCCGACGGATCGAGGCTTTCGGGCGGAGGGGGCTGTCGAGCCCCCTCCGCCCCTTCGAGCCAGCCAACGGATCAGATGTGGATCGCCGCCCCCAGGGCCGCGTGGGCGGCTTCCGCCAGGACCTCGCTCAAGGTAGGATGGGCGTGGACGGCGCGGATGATCTCCTCGGGGGTCAGTTCGGCGGTCCGCGCCAGGACCACCTCAGGCAGCAACTCGGTGACCTCGGGGCCAATCATATGGACCCCCAGGATCTCCCCGTATTTGGCGTCCACCACCAGCTTCACGAAGCCCCCGTGTTCGCCGAAGGCCAGGGCCTTCCCGTTGGCCTGGAAGGGGAACCGGCCCACTTTCACGGAATACCCCTGCGCCCGCGCCTGCTGCTCGGTGAGGCCCATGGAGGCGATCTGCGGGCGGCAGTAGGTGCACCGGGGCATGGCGAAGTAATCCAGGGCCGGGGGCATCGGCCCCTTCTCCTCCCGCGCGGCGATGTGCTCGACGGCGACGATCCCCTGGGCCGAGGCCACGTGGGCCAGGGCCATCTTCCCCGTGACGTCGCCGATGGCGTAGATGTTCGGCACGGAGGTCTGCATGAAATCGTTCACCACCACGGCCCCGCGCTCCACCTGCACCCCCACCGCCTCCAGGCCCACGTTCTCGACGTTCGGCTGCACGCCGATGGCCACGAGCACGGTCTCCGCCTCCACCGCCTTCCCCCCCGCCTCCACCGTCACGCCGCCGTCCGCCGCCCGCACCGCGTCCACCCGCGTGTTCGTCATGAAGCGGATCCCCATGCGAGTGAACTGCTTCTCCAGTTCCACGCTGATCTCCTCGTCCTCGAGCGGCGCCAGATGCGGGAGCATCTCGATGAGGGTGACCTCGGCGCCATAGGCCCGGAAGAGATAGGCGAACTCCAGCCCGATGGGGCCCGCGCCGATGATGACGATGGAGCGGGGGACCTGTCGGAGTTCCAGGGCCTGCCGGTAGGTGATCACCCGGGGCGGGTCCACGGAGAGGCCGGGCAGTAGGCGCGGCCGCGCCCCGGTGGCCAGGATGATGTATTTGGCCTCCAGCACGCCCTCGAACCGCTGTCCCCCGACGGCCGCCCCCTGGGTCGGGCGCACCTCGACCTGGCGGGCCGAGCGCAGGCGCCCCTCCCCCTCGTAGACGTCAATCCGGTTCTTGCGCATGAGGAACTGAACGCCCCGCACCAGGCGGTCGGCCACCTGGCGGCTGCGCCGGTAGGCGGCCTCGTAGTCCACCTTCAGGTTCTCGAAGGAGAACCCGAACTCCTCCCCCCGGTGGAGTAACTCGATCACCTCCGCGTTGCGCAGCAGGGCTTTGGTGGGGATGCAGCCCCAGTTGAGGCAGACGCCCCCCAGATGCTCCCGCTCCACCAGGGCCGTCCTCAGCCCGAGCTGCGCCGCCCGGATCGCGGCCACGTAGCCGCCGGGCCCGCCGCCGATGATCACCACGTCATACTGCGGCATGGAAGCCTCCTCTACGCGTTGGGGGTTCGGGTTGCGCAACGATCCCCGCCCACCGCCGGGCCGTCCGGCTCACCCCCCGGCCGCCAGGCGGGCCTTCAGTTCCGAGATCACCTGGACCGGCGTGGGGTCAATGGCGTAGGCGAGGGCCAGGTAGACGCTGATGAAATCCCCGAGGAGGATGAGGGAGAACACCTGGGCGAGGCGGCCCTCCCCGCGCCCGACGAAGAGGTCGGTGTTGATGCCCTGGCGCATGAACAGCTCCCGCGTGATGCGGGCCCGCAGGGCGTTGCGCGGATGATCCGACGGCGCCGTCAGGAAGAGGGCGATGAGATGCGGCAGCAGATCGGAGGGGAACTCGGTGCCCACGACGGTGTTGTGGTCGGCCTCGGGCAGGGCCTCGAAGACCGCCACGGCCTTGGCGTTCTCGTTGATCTGGGTCTTCCAGCGGCGGGCGACCTCCGCCAGGGGGCCCGCGCCGAAGATCAGCGGGATGCGGCCGATCAACTGTCCGGCCATCCGCTTGGCCGGGTTGCGGACGACGGGGACCTCCGGGGCCATCTGGGCGGCGTCCTCCCGCATCCGGGCCGCCGCCTCCGCCAGGGCCGGCTGCGCATCCGCGATCAGCCCCAGGCGGTGGAGCAGGCCGAGGAGGATCGAGAAGGAATACCCGAGGGCTGCCCGCGGCTGTCCCACCGGTTCGAAGCGGAAGAGCGGAACCCCCCACTCCTGCGCCTGCTCGGCCAGCCGCCCCCCGGTGGCGATCGCGGCCAGCGCGCACCCCCGCTTCCGCGCCGTCTCGAAGACCTCCAGCGTCTCCTCCGTCTCCCCGGAGTAACTGGAGCCGATCACCAGCACGCGGGGCCCGCGCGCGAAAGCGGGGAGGGCGTAATCCCGCACCACCGTCAGGGGGATCGGGCATTCCTCCTGCACCAGCGCGGCCACCAGCGAGGCCCCGATGGCCGATCCGCCCATCCCGGCGATGACGATGGCATCGAAGGCGCAGGCCTCCCAGCCGCGGGGCAACGGCGCCTGCATCGCCAGCGCCCAACCCGCCTCCAGTTGCCGGGGGAGATCGGCCACCCGATCCAGCATCTGGCCCGTGTCCATCGCCCGCAGGCGCGCCGCATCGTCCAGATGGATCATCGCCTCCTCTCCCCATGGGTTCTGGAGCCGCATCGGCCGGTTGGATTATAGCACGGGGGATCCCCGGAGCACCGCCCCCATCCCGAAGATCCCCCATGCCCTTCGAACGAGCGGTTTCGAGGGTCTATCCCCTCAAGCCGAGCGCTTCCATCACCCGCGCGAGCCGGCCCGGCTCGTCGGTGATGATCGCCTCCACCCCCAGGCGGATCAGCCGCCGCATCTCCTCGGGCGCGTTCACCGTCCACGCCACCACCGTGTAGCCGCGGCGCCGACACCAGCGGACCACCTGTTCGTTGATCATGGGGAAGGGGAGATGGCGGGCCTGATGCGGGGCCAGGAAGGCCAGCCAGGCCCGGCGCAGCGGAAGGGGGGAGGTCGGCACCAGGAGCCCCCGCGGGATCTCCGGCGCCAGCCGCCAGGCCCACCGCAGGGCCAGCGGGTTGAACGAAGACAACAGCACCCGCTCGGCCAGCCCGTATCGACGCACCCGCTCCACCACCGCCGGGATCCGCCTGAGGTCCCGGGGGGTGAAGGCCTTCAACTCGATGTTGTAACGGACCGAACCCCCGAAGGTCTCCAGCACCTCATCCAGGGTGGGGATCCGCTCCCCGGCGAAACGGGGATCGAACCACGCGCCGGCGTCGAGCGCCCGGAGCGCCGCCGCCGTCTGCTCCTCGACCCGCCCGGCGCCGTTCGTGGTCCGTCGCAGATCCGCGTCGTGGATCACCACGGGGACGCCGTCCCGGGAGAAGCGCACATCGAGTTCGAAGCCGTCGGCCCCCTCCTCCCGGGCGATGCGGAAGGCGGCCAGGGTGTTCTCCGGAGCGATCCGGCTGGCCCCGCGGTGGGCGAGGTTCAGCGGACGATCCGTTGGGAAGAAGGCCATGGAGATCCCTCCGTCCGGCCCGGCTCGATCCCGCACCGGCCGCGCTTTGCTATGGTAAACATGGTAAACGAGGAGGCCGGCGGGCGCCCCTAGGCCTCTCGGATCCGACCTCCGGCGCTTCCCCCGCTTGCGGCCTCTCGGGAACACGCCCAGAATGGAACGGGAAAAGCCGCCTGGGAGGGACCGATGCTCCCCCCTTCCCGTTTGCGCTGGATCCGCATCTTCCTCGCCGGATTGATCGGCTCCGCCGCGGGGTGGACAGTGGCCACGGCCATGGTGCTGGCCTTCGCGGCCAGAGGGCTGCTCCTGGCCGACGGCGAGATCCTGATCCCGGCCACCTCCCTCACCGCCGCCCTGCTGGCCGGCTGGCTGGCGTGGACGAACTGGGGGAGGACGTAAGCCCGCCCGTCCGCGGAGGGGATCGTCGCCATGGTGGAGTTCGCGTTCCACTTCCCGCCCGGTTTCCGCTGGGGCACCGCCACCTCGAGCCATCAGGTGGAAGGGGAGAACACCCTCAACGATTGGTGGCGCTGGGAGCAGGAGCCCGGCCGGATCCAGGGTGGGCACCGGTCGGGCCGCGCCTGCGACTGGTGGCGCAACGCCGAGGCGGATTTCGACCGCGCCGCCGCCATGGGCCAGAACGCCCATCGCCTCTCCCTGGAGTGGAGCCGGATCGAGCCTCGGGAGGGGGTCTTCGACGATGCCGCCCTCGATCGCTACCGGCAGATGCTCCGCGCCCTGCGGGATCGGGGGATCGAGCCGATGGTCACCCTGCACCATTTCACGAACCCGATCTGGCTGGCGGAGCAGGGCGGGTGGGAGAACCCCCAAGTGGTGGAGCGGTTCGAGCGTTACGTGCGGCGGGCGGTGAGCGCCCTCCGGGACCTCTGCCGCCTCTGGTGCACCATCAACGAGCCCAACGTCCTGGCCTACATGGGATGGAACGAGGGGAAATGGCCGCCGGGGAAGCAGGATTTCAACCTCTCCATGCAGGTGCTGCGCCACCTCATGCGGGCCCACGCCCGCGCCTACCACGCCATCCACGAGATCCAGCCCGAGGCCCAGGTGGGGATCGCCCACAACATGGTGGTCTTCGAGCCGGCCCGCCCCGCCTCGCCCCTGGATCGCATGATCGCCCGCCTGCACGACCGGATGTTCAACCGCCTCGTCCTGGATGCGATCGCCGAGGGGCGGGAGCCGGGGCTCCTTTCCATCCGGACGCTGGCCTCGCTCCGGGGGATCTTCGACTTCATCGGGTTGAACTATTACACCCGCCGCCTCTCCGCCTTCGACCGGCGCTCCCCGGCCACCCTCTTCGGGCGTTCCTTCGTGAACCCCCATGGGGAGCGGAGCGATGGGGATTACGGGGAGATCTACCCGGAGGGGCTGTATCGCCTACTGAAACGGCTGGCCCGCTTCGGCAAGCCAATCTACGTCACGGAGAACGGGATCCCGGACGCCGATGACGATCAGCGGCCCCGCTTCCTGGTCGGCCACCTCCACGCCATGTGGCGGGCGATCCAGCAGAACGTTCCAGTGAAGGGATATTTCCACTGGTCCCTGGTGGACAACTTCGAGTGGGCGGAGGGGTGGACGCTGCGGTTCGGCCTGATCGAGGTGGATCCGGAGACGCAGGCCCGGCGGCCCCGCCCCAGCGCCGCCCTCTACGCCGAGGTCTGCCGGGCCAACGCCCTGACCTCCGAGACGATCGCGCGCCACACCCCGGCGCTGCTCCACGAGATGTTCGGGCTGTGAGGGGGGCAGGGAGGGGGACGAAGCGGAGGAGGACCCGGAGGAATCCGGGCGCTCCCCCGCCCCGTTGGCGGAGAACGCCCAACGAGCGCCCCGACGGCGGGCCTCGCACGCTCGGATGAGCCATATCCGCTCCGCCTCGGGGAGCCGCTCCTCCTGCCAAATCCGGCTGAGCTCCCAGAGCTCAAAGGAGCTGTTCCTCCCGGAGGACCCCACGCCTTAACGATGATCCTGCTTTCGGGTTGACCGCTGGTTCCCTCCTCGCCTATAATTTATTAATAGAAATAGCTTCTCGACGGTTCTTTTTGATCAGGCGGGCCTTGTCGGGGAACCCTCAAGGATCGGAGTCGCCTCCAGCCGCTTGATTCCTAACGTTTCTCCGCTGAATCTCAGGAGGTGTGCCATGGCCCGAACGCATTTCTTTCCCCCCGATCGCGTGCATTACATGTGGAACAACGCCCTACCCCCCGTGATGGAGATCGAGCCTGGGGACACGGTGATCTATGAGCTGCGGGACGTGACCGATAACCAGATCACCCCCGCCTCCACGGCCGAGGACCTCGCCCGCCTGGACTGGAGCCGGATCTATCCCCTGGCCGGCCCCCTCTTTGTCAAGGGAGCCCAGCCTGGGGACGTCCTGGAAGTCGAGATTGTGGATCTTCACCCCAAAGGGTGGGGATGGACCGGGATCATCCCGGGCTACGGGCTGCTGGCGGAGGAGTTCGAAGCACCCTACCTGAAGATCTGGGATCTCTCGCCCGGGGACTATACGTTCTTCCGAGAGGACATCCGCATCCCGCTGGATCCGTTCTGCGGCACAATGGGCGTGGCGCCACGGGAGCCCGGCGAGCATCCGGTGATGCCTCCCGGCCCCTTCGGTGGGAACATGGATATCCGGCACCTGACCAAAGGGACACGCCTCTTCCTGCCGGTCCAGGTGGAGGGCGCCCTGTTCTCGGTGGGGGACGCGCACGCCGCTCAGGGGGATGGTGAGATCTGCGTGACCGCCATCGAGGCCCCGATGTATGCAGTCCTCCGCTTCCATCTCCATAAGGGGCGCTCCATCGAAGAGCCTCAGTTCCTCTGCCCCAAGCCGCTGACCACCAAATACGATGAAAAGGGATACTACGCCACAACCGGCATCGCCCCCGATCTCATGCTGGCCGCGAAGAAGGCCGTCCGCCATATGATCGATCACATCGCCCAAACCTACCGGATGAGCCGCGAGGAGGCTTACATCCTGGCCAGCGTGGTGGTGGACCTGAAGATCAGCGAGGTGGTGGATAAGCCCAACTGGATCGTCACCGCCTACCTGCCCCTCCGCATCTTCGAATGAGCACGGATCTTGACCCCTGCGGAGCGGAGCCATCGCCGATGGCCTTCCGATACGCGGTGATCGGCGCGGGGAAGCAGGGAGCCGCCGCGGCCTACGATCTCGCCCGATTCGGGGACGCCGAGGAGATCGGGCTGGCGGATCGGGAACGCGCGCGCGCGGAGCACGCCGCCGCCCGGGTGAACCGCCTGGTCGGCCGACCCATCGCCCGCCCCTTCGCCCTCGACGCGGGCGATGAGGCGGCCGCGGCGGAGTTCCTCCGCCCCTTCGACGCCGCCATCAGCGCCGTCCCCTACCGGTTCAACCCGACCCTCGCCCGCGCCGCGATCCGGGCCCGGACCTCCCTCTGCGACCTGGGCGGGCATACGCCGACGACCTGGGAGATCCTCGCCCTGGACGAGGCCGCCCGAGAGGCGGGGATCTCCTTGATCCCGGATTGCGGCCTGATGCCCGGCCTGGGGAACACCCTGGCCGTCTACGCCATGCGCCGGATGGATCAGCCCCGGCACGTGCGCATCTGGTGCGGCGGGCTCCCGCAACGCCCCAAGGGCCCCCTCGAGTATCAGTTACTCTTCCACATCGCTGGCCTCACGGCGGAATACACCGAGAAAGCCGTCTTCCTCCGCCAGGGGCGCATCGTGGAGGTGGAGCCCCTGACTGAACCCGAGGCCGTCCCCTTCCCCCCGCCCGTCGGGACCTGCGAGGCCTTCGTCACCTCCGGAGGGACCTCCACCTGCCCCTGGAGCTTCCAGGGGATCCTGGAGACCTATGAGGAGAAAACCGTCCGCTACCCCGGCCACCTGGAGCGGATCCGCCTGCTGGCCGAGTTAGGCTTCCTGAGCGCCGACCCCGTCGAGGTGGACGGCGTCCCGGTGATCCCCCGTCAAGTGTTCCACCGCCTGGCGGAGCCCCGCCTCCAGTTCCCGGAGGACCCCGCCGACGTCGTGGTGCTCCGGATCACCTGCGAGGGGACCCACCACGGCCAGCCGATCGAGATCACCCTCGACCTCATGGACTTCTACGACCCGGAGACCGGCTTCACCGCTATGGAGCGGACCACGGGATGGCATGCGGCCATCGTGGCCGGGATGATGGCCCGGGGGGAAATCCCCAGAGGGGCGATCCCCTTGGAGCAGGCGGTGGACCCGGAGCGCTTCCTGGCCGAATGGCTGAAGCGCGGCATCCCGATCCATGAGACCGTGCGTCGGCCGCTGCACCTCGCCCCCCCGCGCGGGACGCCGGGGTGAGCCATGGAATCCCATCCCTTCCGGAGCGAAGGCGGGATGCACCTTCCCTTCTTCACGGCCGATCAGATCCGCCGCGCCCTGCCCATGCGCCGGGCGGTGGAGGCGATGCGCGAGGCCTTCATCGCCTTCAGCGAAGGGCGCGCCCAGATCCCCCAGCGGATGCAGATCCCGATCCCCGAACGGGAGGGGGTCACCCTGATCATGCCCGGCTACCTCCCTCCCCACGACCTGGGTCTGAAGGTGGTCTCGGTCTTCCCCCACAACCCCGAACGGGGCCTCCCCGCCGTCTCCGCCCTCGTGGTGCTGCTCAGCCCCGAAACCGGCATCCCGGTGGCCTTGCTGGATGGAACCTTCCTCACGGCATGGCGCACCGGGGCGGCGTCCGGCCTGGCCACCGACCTGCTGGCCCGGCCGGATGCGGAACGCCTCGCCCTGATCGGCGCCGGCGCCCAGGCCCGCACCCAACTCCTGGCGGTGTGCGCCGTCCGGCCGATCCGGCGGGTCCGGATCTACAGCCGGACCCCCGAGCGGGCCCGGCGGTTCGTCGAGGAGATGCGGGGGCAGGAGGGGGTGCCGGAAGACATCGCCCTCGCGCCGACCCCTGAGGCCGCGGTCGCCGAGGCCGACGTGGTCTGCACGGCCACGAACGCCGCCACCCCGGTCTTCGACGGCCGGGCCCTGCGCCCGGGGACCCACATCAACGCCATCGGGTCCTTTACCCTGGAGATGCGGGAACTGGATGAGGAAACCTTCCGCCGCGCCTCGCGGGTCGTGGTGGACTCCCGGGCGGCCGCCATGGCAGAGGCCGGGGAGGTGGTGTGGGCCATCCGGCAGGGGATCCTCCGGGAGCAGGACCTGATCGAATTGGGGGAGATCGCGGCGGGGCGCCGGCCGGGCCGCCGGAGCCCGGAGGAGATTACCCTCTTCAAATCCGTTGGGCTGGCGGTGCAGGATCTCGTGGCGGCCCGCTGGGTGCGGACGGCCGCGGGGTGAATCCCGTCCCGCCCCACTCCCGTGCAAGGGAAGCCCATATGGACCTTCGGGGACGGGTGGTGCTGGTGACGGGCGCGGGGCGCCGGCTGGGGCAGGCGATCGCCCTCGGCCTAGCCGAGGCCGGCGCGCACATCGCCGTCCACTTCCACACCTCTGTCGGGGGGGCGATGGAGGCGGTGCGGCGGATCCAGGCGATGGGCGTGGATGCGGAGGCGTTCCCGGCGGATCTGCGGGATTCGGCGCAGATCCCCGCCCTGGTCGAGGCGGTGACGCGCCGCTTCGGACGGCTGGACGGGTTGGTGAACGCCGCGGCGGTGATGCGGGTCACCCGCTGGCATGAACTGACCCCCGAACAGTGGGATGAGGTCATGGCCCTCAACCTGCGAGCGCCGATGCTCTGCGCCCAGGCCGCGGCGCGCCAGATGGAGGGCGGGGCGATCGTCAACATCGCCGATGGCTCCGCCTTGAAGCCGTGGCCGGATTACCTGGCCCACACGGTTTCAAAGGCTGGCCTGGTCGCCCTCACCCGGGCGCTGGCCCTCGCCCTGGCCCCCCGCATCCGGGTGAACGCGGTGATCCCCGGCCCCATCCTCCGGCCGACCCATTGGGAGGAGGAGCGCTGGGCTCGGTTGATCCGCCGGGTGCCCCTGGGCCGGGCGGGGACCGCGGAGGAGGTAGCGCAGGCCGTGCGGTATCTGATGGAGGCGGATTACGTCACCGGGGCGGTCCTGGTGGTGGATGGCGGACACCATCTCCTGTAGCGGGCCGGCGGGGGGATCTCAACCCGGGGGCGACGCGCGCCCCGGCCCGCTGCGCGCTCGAAGCCAAGCGCGGCAGCCCCCGCTCCATTCGGAGACTCCGGAGGGACCCATGAGCGATCGCAAGGCGGCGATCCGGGCGCATCTTGAGCGGACGCGGGCGGAGGTGCTGGAGATCGCCTCCCGGCTCCGGGAGGCCGACTGGGAGAAGCCCGTTCAGGGGGAGCATGGGAAATGGACCGCCCGCCAGGTGCTGGCTCACCTGGCAGCGGCCGAGATCGGCCAGATGTCCCGCATCCAGCGGGTCCTGGCCGGCGAGCGCTATATGCCGGAAGGCTTCAACCTAGATCTGTGGAACGAGCGGCAGGTGCAGAAGCGAGAGAACCAGAACGTCGAGGATATCCTGAAAGACCTGGAGGCCTCCCGCCAGGCGCTGCTGAGCCTCCTGGACTCCCTGAGCGATGAGCAATTGAACATCGAGGGGCAGCACGCCATCGGGGCGATGATGACCGTGGAGCAGATGTTCTATCATCTGGGGAACCACGAACGGGATCACGCCGCAGAACTGCGGCGGGCCCTGGAGGGATAAGGTCACCTCTTGCAAAGGCGACCGGGCGCGCCGATGCGGCGGCCCCGGAGGGCCGCCCTCCGAAAGCCGATCGGCGACAGGCCGGAGGCCCGCCCTCCGATTTGAGAAAAACAAGGGGGCGGTGAAAGTGCCGCCCCCTTGGCCGTTTGGAGGCCATCCCCTTTCCGGGTGGAGATCGAGCGCGGCGGCCCAGGCGCCCCGGGATGCGCTCTTACGAAGCCTTGGCCCGCTCCTCCTCCACCAAGACGCGGCGCAGGACCTTGCCCACCATGCTCTTGGGCAGCTCCGTGCGGAACTCGATATAGCGCGGGATCTTATAGGGGGCCAGCTTGTCCCGGCACCACTCCCGGAGCTCTTCAACTGTCGCCGTTTGCCCTTCGTGGAGCACCACCCAGGCCTTGACCGCCTCGCCCTGATGCGGGTCCGGGATCCCCGCGACCGCCACCTCTTTGATCTTGGGATGCTGGGCCAGGACCTCCTCCACCTCCCGCGGCCACACCTGATAGCCGCCCGGCTTGATCACCTCCTTCTTGCGGTCCACGATGTAGAAGTAGCCGTCCTCATCCATCCGCGCGATGTCCCCGGTGTAGAGCCACCCGTCCCGCAGCGTGTTCTCAGTCTCCGTCGGCCGGTTCCAGTAGCCCTGGAACACCTGCGGGCCGCGCAGGACCAACTCCCCCACCTCCCCGGGCGGCAGCTCGGTGACCCCGTCCTCGAGGCTGACGATCTTGGCGTCCACGTCCGGCAGCGGGATCCCGATGCTCCCCTCTTTATTCAATCCGTAGAGCGGGTTGCAATGGGTGGCCGTGGGCGCCTCGGAGAGGCCATAGCCCTCCACCAGCTTGGCGCCGGTGATCTCCTCGAAGCGCCGCTTGATCTCCAGGAGCAACGGCGCGGCGCCCGAGATGCAGGAGCGGATCGTGCGGAGGTTGTATTTGCCGGCCCGGACATCGGGGTGGTTGTTGATCGCGTTGTAAAGGGTGGGCACGCCCGGGAACATGGTCACGCGATAGCGCTGCAGCCCATCCAGCAGCGTGGGCAGGTCCCGCGGATTCGGCACCAGCACCAGGGTGGCGGCGCTCTGCATGGCCAGGCCCAGGGCCACGACCATCCCATAGGCGTGGAACAGGGGCAGGGCGCCCATGATCACCTCCTGCCCGTCCTGCATCTTCGGATCCCAGGCGCGGATCTGCAGGAGGTTGGCGACGATGTTGCGGTGGAGGGCCACCGCCCCCTTGGAGAGCCCCGTGGTCCCGCCCGTGTATTGGAAGATCGCCACGTCGTCCGGCCCGACCTCCACCGCCGGGCGCTGGTCCGGCCGGTAGCGCCGGAGGAGGTCTTGGAACCACACGTCGTTGTCCCGCAAAGTGACCCGGTCCCCCTCCTTGCGCTCCCGGGCCAGGGTGTAGAGGATCTTCAGGAGCGGGCTCATGTATTCCTTGATATGGGTCGCCACCACGCGGCGGACAGCGGTATTGGGCTGAATGGATTTCACCCGCTCGTAGAGGCGGCTGAGGACGATCGCGACGGTGGCGCCGGAGTCCGCCAGTTGATATTCCAGCTCGCGGGGGGTATAGATGGGGTTGGTGGCCACCACGATGCCCCCGATCTTCTGCACGGCGAAGTAGGCAATGACGAACTGAGGGGTGTTCGGCATGATCAGGGCGACCCGATCCCCTTTGCGCACCCCCAGCTCGTGGTAGAGGGCGGCGGCGAAGCGATCGGAGAGGGCGTTCAGTTCCCGGTAGGTCATGGCGCTCCCCGCGAACCCTTGGTGGGCCGGCTTGAAGATCAGCGCCGGGCGGTCCGGGAAGCGGCGGGCAGAGTCCTCGAGGAACCGAAAGAAGGGGATCGCCGGATACTCCAGGGAACGGGGGACGCCCGGGTCATAGAACCGATACCATGGACGGTCCATGGCCACCTCCAGGATCCAAGGTTTCTGACCAAGAGCGAGAAATCTCAAAAGGGGAGAGAAATCCAAAGCGGGGGGCTTCTTCTCCGTTACGGTCCGGAAGCCGCCGCGCCGGAATAGATCTTCGGCCGGAGCTTTCAACGCTCCGTTGGCTCGCCCTCCCCTTTGCGGGTTCCCTCCTCCGGGATCTCGTGGGGGGCGAAGGCACGGCCGTCCGTCAACCACCACACCCCCTGCTCCCGGGCCGCCGCCACCGCCAGGGAATGGATCTCCGGCCCCGCCACCACCGCCAGCACCTCCACCCCCGGCACCGCCCGCCGCAGCACCGCCGCTCGCGCCGCCGCCCGCTCCACATCCC
>FWWM01007044.1_pt1 | contig 22926 bp, 21 predicted proteins | sample 2228351 | NCBI WGS metagenome assembly FWWM01 (sample SAMEA103939774, study PRJEB20133) | metagenome
ATCTACCTCCAGGAGCAGAAAACATTCATATCCCACTGCCCGAAGAGCTTCCCTGGATTAAGAACCCATACCCGACGATTCAACCATAATCAGCAATGATGAGGAGTTTTGAATTTATCGACCAAATCGTTCTCAGATATCTCATGGTTACCATTGCCGGGAGTACCATCGCAGATATTCCTCGACGTGGGACTCCCAGTAAGCCTCTTCGTGGTAGCCGGGGTAAAGGTGCCATTCATGAGGGATACCTTTTTCGGTCAGCAACCCTTCGAACCATTGCGCCGATTTGCTGATCTGCGGGCGATCCTTGTCACCCAGATCCATATAGATGCGCGGCAGCTGATCTCTGGGGATGGCATCAATCCAACCGCGGAGATGCGGCAGGTCTGTCCAAAATACAGGCAGGCTGTGCATTCCGATGGCGCCAAAAGATTCCCAATGGGAGAAACCCAGGTGCAACGCCCAGCCGGCGCCGCGCGAGAGTCCTCCGATCGCCCGAGAGCGCCTGGCGGGTATCGTCCGATAATTCTCATCGATCCAGGGTAACAGATCGGCCATCAGAGCCTCGCCGAACCGATCTTCTGTAGGCTGTTCCCAGGAACGATCGCGCGGCATGACGATGATCAGGGGAGGTATTTCGCTCTCTGCGATCAGACGGTCTGCTATCTCATCTACACCCAGTCGATCCCACTGGTCATCGTTATAATTCTGTCCATGAACCAAATAGAGTGTGGGGTACCTTCGCATGGGCAGTTCTTCATAACAGGGGGGAAGATAGATACGAAATTCCAGCGGCAGGGGTAGCAGGCTGCTCGAAACAGACCCCACCTCGATCTGTCCCCCGTCCTGCCAACAGGCAAGCGGTGTGGGTGTCGGGTCTGGGGAGGGCATAGCCGTCGGTTCGGGAGAAGCGGTGGCAGAAGAGAGAAGCGAGGTGAAAGATGGCGTGGGTCGGGGGGTGAATGCAATACTTTCGCGGAGCACCGTCGTTACAGACGGAAACGTGGCGACAGACACAGGCGCATCCGACAGGCATCCTGAGAGCACCGCGATGGCAAGCCAGATGGATAAATGCAACAGAAATCTGTGGAATGGTGACATGTCCCAGAGGGATAAACCATTCGCGCCAGGTACCTGGCGCGACAATTTTTAACTCAACTCCCGTCCGGTTAGAGAACGCGTTGGTCCAGAAAGTAAAGGTGCTTTTATGCCAGAGTGTCCAATCGATCAGCGTGGTTCGACCACGAACTTGATCGCTGTCCTGACCTTATCCTCGATCTCCACATCGACGAATTCCGGCGTGAAGACGACGGAGATACCATCCTGGGCAAGGTAACTCTTAGCCAGGGCGAGCGCCTTGACAGCCTGGTTCACCGCACTGGCTCCGATGGCCTGGACTTCAGCCCGGTGATGCTCCCGGACGACCCCCGCGATCGCGCCGGCCACGGCGGAGGTACGCGAGGTACCTTTGACCTTGATAATGTCCACTCTAGGCTTGCTCTCATTGTTGGCGTCCATGTGTGCAATCCTCCTTTGGTGAGGAACAGCGGCGGCAGATTGCGCTCCGGTCGGATTTATGTTAATTCTACAAGATTTTTCAGGGCACAGCAAGCAGAATAATAGCCAGGCAGGGATCGCCAGTAAGGGGATTCAAGCTTAACAGGGAAGCCTATTTGTTGTAAACTACTGGAAGAGTTGCATCAGCGGACAATCAAAGAAGGAGTACATCATGGACATCACGCGAATCCAGGAGTTAAACCTTTCACCGCGCATCCTGCTCGGCCCAGGCCCCAGCTCAGTGCCGCCGCGGGTTTTGAGCGCTCTGACAAGACCAGTCATCGGCCACTTAGACCCAGAATTCCTGTCCCTCATGCAAGAGGTGCAAGCGATGCTGCGGTATGTCTTTCAGACACAGAATGAGCTGACCGTTCCAATATCTGGGACTGGCAGCGCCGGGATGGAGGCTTCCCTCTGCAATTTCATCGAACCTGGTGACCGGGTGTTGATCGCCATCAAAGGGTATTTCGGCGAACGTCTGTTCGACATGGCTGGCCGTTATGGAGCCCAGGTGGATCGCCTGGAGAAATCCTGGGGGCAGGCGTTTGACCCAGAGGAGATCAAAGCCGCACTGAATAAAGCGAAATACAAGCTGGTCGCCATCGTTCACGCCGAGACATCAACCGGCGTGCTCCAGCCCGGGATTGCGGAGATCGCCGCGGCAGCCCACCGCACCGGCGCACTGCTGGTTCTGGATACGGTTACATCTCTTGGGGGGGTCCCGGTCGATATCGACGCCTGGGATGTGGATGTGGCTTACAGCGGATCGCAGAAAAACCTCTCGGCTCCCCCTGGGTTGGCACCTTTGACCGTGTCCCCGCGCGCCCGCGAAGTCTTACGCAATCGAAAAACCCCGGTCCAGAACTGGTACCTTGACCTTACCCAGCTGGAGAAGTATTGGGGTAAGGAACGCACTTATCACCATACCGCTCCCATCAGCATGAATTATGCCCTGCATGAAGCCTTGCGCATGATCGTAGAAGAAGGGCTCGAGGCGCGCTTCGCTCGCCATCGCGCCAACGCTGAAATGCTGTGGGCTGGGCTAGAGGATCTGGATCTCACGCTGCTTGTACCGCAAGAATACCGTCTGCCGATGCTGACCACACCGCTCGTCCCGCCTGGTGTCGATGAGGCCAAGGTAAGAAGCCGCTTGTTGAATGAGTACAATATCGAGATCGCTGGGGGCTTCGGACCTTTGAAAGGGCAGATCTGGCGCATCGGTTTGATGGGTTTCAGCAGTCGGAAAGAGAATGTTCTGTTGCTGCTGGCAGCTCTGAGGGAAATCCTCTCCCAGCGAAACTGACAGTAGTTCCACTCGAGCGACGAAAAAACGCCGGGCTCTCACCCGGCGTTTTACCTCCATGGCAAACGATCCGACTTTCTACCTTTCGTACACCGTTACCGGTAGGAAGATAAAAGTCGTAGTGGGGTCATAGACCTGTACGGACCCGTTTTTGATCAAAGCCGGCAGACTGGACCCATTCAGACTGCCAAAGGATGCCCAAGGTTCGCGCGCTGAGGCGACTTCAGCCTCAGCCGGGCTATCGACCTTGACCTCGAAGGTCAGACTCATGAAATCGCTGGCAGGCAGGGCTGCGCCCGTTAATCCGGGGCGATAGATCACGACATCGATCTCGCCATTGGTGTCATCTGGGTCAAAGGTTGCAGAGGCAAGGAAGCCTTCGGGCAGATTGAAATGTATGCCATCCGGCAAACCATCTGCGTCTTGATCCCTCTCCAGGAACGCCAGCCTGCTGCTGTCGAAGTCCACAGAAAATGCCAAACTGGAGACTTGGTTGCCTCCCGGTTCGAATCTGAGCGGCACGGTAACCAGCTCGCCCGGGAAGGCCGGGAATTTCTCCGGGATGGCGAGGAGAACCTCCCCATCAGTATTATCCTCAACCTGGTCGAGTTGCGTGCCGTCCCCCGCGCAGGCGGCTGTGCCATTGCCCCAGATGATCAGAACAGTACATGAGAGATCACCTGCATCAACGACGGCATCCTGATTTGGATTGCAGCCGACCGGGTCACCCGGGAAAGTTCCGCCCGGTGTATTGCCAGGCAACATATCATCCCCATCAAAGATCTCGAGCACTAAGGCAGACAGATCTCCGGCATCTACCAGATCATCTCCGTTACAATCGCCCAATTTGCCAGGCAACAGGCGGATAAACCCATCGGTCGTATAACCTGGAATGGACTGGCCATAGCTGCCGAAGGAGGCTGGTGGATCGACAGAGAAACCGACCCGGGCTGCGCCAGTCGACTCTGGGCGACAAGTAGCTTTGACGGTCAATTTGATCGTCACCAGCGTCCCATCCGGGATAATCGAACGAGGTTCGGTCTGGTCATAGATCGAGATGTCGATCTCTCCATCCTTATCACCACTGTTGTAAGACCAGGTGGTGACAAAATCAGGAGGAACGTGGAAAGTTACTGCACCAGCCATGCCAGAATTGAATGACAGGCATTTCTGATCGAAATCGATCGAGAAGGTAGTCGTATCAATGTCCATGCCGTTCTGGCTGAATATGATCGGGACGGAAACTGTCTCACCTGCCCCGCCGGGGATATTCGCCGGGATCGAGAGGAAATTAGGCACGCTACGCTCGCTATCGAAGGCGAAAACGTCCCAGGCATTATTGGTGTCGTTGTTCACCAGGTTTGTCGCTTCGGACACGTATGCCACATGGCGACCGAGGGGCGCGATCACAGGGACAAAAGACCATTCATTCGGTTCGCCACCAGTGTAACTGAGGGAGATGCGTTGGGTGAGCCCGAAGTCATAGATGCTGGAAAGACCCAGTGTCCGGTCGTGCACATATATATCGCGGCGACCATTCAGATCGGGGACGTTCACATCCAGGTTGTTCGCTTCCGAGGCAAAAGCGATGAAGCGCCCATCCGACGTGATGGAAGGCGAGTAGGAATCGCCGTTTTGCGCCTCATCACCAAAGAAGTTAACCGATACCCGACTGATATCTGTCTGCACGCGATCGTAGACAAAGATATCGGCGTCATAATCTCCGGCTACTTCAACCGCATCGAGACTGTAAGCACGCGAGGCAAAAGCGACGTAACGGCTGTTGCCCGAGATATAGGGGGTATATGAATCGCCAGCATCCCCACCTGCCGTGAACGACACCAGCGTAGTGGTATCGTTGATCCAATCACGCAGGAACACATCCATGATGCTGCCATTGACGTTGGTAGTGGTCAGGTTGGTTGCTTTCGAGGCAAAAGCAATGTATTGGCCATTGTTGGAGATACTCGGCGTCGCCGATTCACCATTCGCCTGTGCTGCACCAACCGATGGATCAGGAACTGAGATACGGTAGGTGCGCTCATGAACCAGATCGCGCAGAAAGATGTCTGCAACGGTATTTGTATCACCGCTCACCAGGTTGCTGGCGTAAGAACGAAAGACCACAAAGTCGCCCGAGCTGGAGATGAAAGGCTGGTCCGATTGGGCGTTGGCGTTGCCGTTACTCGTCTTATCCACTACCGAGACACGCCGCGTTTCTCCAGTACTTCGATCGAAGACGAACACATCGCGGGCACCATTGGTGTCACCAGGAACCAGATTACTGGCATCTGAGCTGAATGCAATATAACGCCCGTTGCCGGAAATGGACACTTCCCATGAGTCACCATTTGCCTGTCCGCCACTATACGCTCTGGAGATGCGCGTGGTTTTAACAAGACCGGGTTCATCAAACAGACCATCTTTGTCGGTGTCGCGGTCACGCAGGAAGACATCCCGGTGTCCGTTCGTATCCCCATCGACCAGATTGGTGGCCTCAGAAGAGAAAGCGACATAGCGGCCATTGTTCGAGATGCCAACCGAGTACATCTCGAAATCTAATCCGGAGGAGAAGTTTCCCTGAGTGTCGTTGGTGTGCAGCGAGATGCGTTTGGTTATACCGCCTTTGCATTGCGGAAAACTAAACCAACCGATGGCTGTCCGCCAATCAGTGCCGCCTGACTGGTCATCATAATACATATTGGTGTACCAAAAGATACACTCGTCTAGCGGATCGATCGACATCTGGCTTTGCCGTCCCCAGGGCCCATCATAAAGACCGTCTCCATCATATTGAGAGCCGTTATAAGTTGGGAAACCCCCACGGCGGAAAACAGCCTCACCCTGGGAGAGTTTCCCAACAGGATCAGATTTCAACCGCCCAGCGTAACGGATGGCCGGATGCATGGAAGAGCTGGAGACGTTATAGCCAACTGCCATGTCACCAACTCGATCAACTGCCAGGCTGCTGTTCCAGCGATAGACCGTAGTCCCAGGGGCATAGGTACCTTGCTGATAGAAGAATGGTGTACCTTCTGCGTCGCGGCGGATTTCGTACCAGCGCACGCCGCTCGCAGAGTCGTTTTCCACAGCATGCGATACCCACAGCGAGGGGATCCCATCCAGGATGCGGTACTGCAAGGGCGACATCAGCCGTTCCCCATGCACATCAAGCCTTTCCGACCTTCGTTGCTGGCGAACCTGATATCCAATTGCCCATATACTCTGGGTGTCCGTCTCCAGGCTGTAGTTCGGCCGATGTGAAGGTGAAGTCCCAAACGTGGATGGGCTGAGCTCATTCCAATCGGCGTAGAACTCCCAGATATGAAATTTGCCCGGTTGAATGGAAGCGAAATAGTTGGGCGTGCCCGTCGCTGGAGGCAGACCAAGCAAATTGCTGGGGACAAGGTGCTCATAGCCCAGCTGCTCACTCAAATAGAAATCGATGGAGCGAAAAGTGCTCACCAAGCCGGCGATTAAATCCTCGCGGTTCAGAGCCCACACCTTAACCCCCCGAGGTGTACGGTTGAAACCGTTATTGGAGACGTCGATCATGTCCGCCGCAAGATAATACCCATCCGGCCAGAAGCCTAATTTAGGCGAATCAGGGTAATAATGAAAATTGCCCTGATTAGTGCTGATGGCGTAAAAATACCAGTAAGTGCTGTTGAAATAAGCTCCCGGTGTCAGGGGGGCGGGCAGGCTGTTGGATACTGCCACACAGATGTAGTATGGCCCGTTATCGATGTCGGTATAAGCCACGTCCGAGACAACCCAACGCCCGGATAGATGGTCATAGACGACGAACGGCTGGCCATGATGGGTGTCGGCTTCCCCGCTGTCACACAACGTGCCAGTCGTTGCCTCAGCCCAGAATTCATCGAAGGTGGCGCTGTCAATCAAGACGCCATTCTTGCGGTAGAGAGCGACCATCTTGTTAACAGCCTGCAGATAGTGTGTGTGTCCGGCCGCTCCAGAGACATCGGGAACTGCGCCGATCAGGCGCGGGTCATTCATCTGGGTGGGAATGGTTGGAAAGATATCCGGATCGGTTGGATCATTGTCCAGACGCTCCAGGCCAGGAAAGACCAAGGTCGGCTCAGGCATGGCTTCTATCACTTCAGGCTCAACCTCATCACCATCGGCAGCATAAGCTGGCACACCTGTAATCGACAGGATAACAACAAAGATGACCACAAGATTGCTCCAGTAGATTCTCTTGCTCATGTCATCCTCCTCTATCGAGCGAGCAAACCAATGAAAGGCCCTTGGGTTATATTTAGTTTGTTCATTAATCACTTAGAAAGACTTACGACCCTGCCTGAACCGAGCTACCCTGATGGATCAATTGCCCTGCTATCCACTTGGCATCCAAACCTTGGACTTCTGTTATTATAGACAAGATTCCGTTATAAATCAAATTAACCTGGCATTTAATTTGCACCTTTGGCTGTGTTCGGGCGCTGTGCCACGAACTCCCAATCCCGACCGTTCCCCTCTGACTCTCCCGGAAGAGGGGAACGGAACAGTTGAGCGACATCAGCGATGAACCCCCCGATGGCGTTTTCCCTGGAAATGTAAATCAGGATAGAATCCCTGTCATGAGGCGCGAACATCTCTCGCCAGCGAAGATTATTCTGCTGACAGCGTTCTTGATCTCGCTCGCGTTTACCTGTCTGCTGATTGTCATTGTGTATAACAATGCGTGGCTGCCAAACAACATCACCAACGGGCAGGTTTCAGCAGAGACTACGGATTTTTCTGCCGCACCCACCGAAATCAAAGAGCCTGCAAACCAACCCACGCCAGACCCTCCCCGCCTCCTTCCAACACTGCGAGCGGAAAGCATACAATACACCGTTCAGCCAGGAGACTACTTGAATCAAATCGCCAGGAGATATGGGGTGAGCGTCGAATCCATCGTCCAGGCGAACGGTCTGGCTCAGCCTGATCTGCTGGAGATCGGTCAGGTGTTGATCATACCGCCGCAGGTGCCTATCGGGACAGGACCAGCTTTCAAGATCATCCCTGATTCCGAGCTGGTCTACGGACCAGCCAGCGCAGAGTTCGACCTGGCTGATTTTGTCCAGAGACAAAGAGGGTTCCTGGCCAGCTATAACGAAGAGGTCGATGACCGAAGCATGAGCGGTATCCAGATCGTGGAGCGTATTTCTCGGGAGTTCTCTGTGAACCCCCGCCTGCTGCTGGCAGCCCTCGAATACCAGAGTGGGTGGGTGACAAAAGCATCTCCGGAGAGAAATACTCTCGAATACCCTCTGGGCATGGTCCAGCAGGGGCGAGAAGGGCTCTACCGCCAGCTGGCCTGGGCAGCGGACAATCTGAACCGGGGATACTACCTCTGGCGCGTAAGCGGAGTAGCTGCCTGGAGCCTGTCCGACGGGACACTGGTCACCATCGATCCCACCATCAACGCCGGGACGGCGGGTGTCCAGCATTACCTGGCACAGCTCCGAGAATTCCCGGCCTGGCTGGTTTCTGTGGATTCCGATGGCTTCGTGGCAACCTACCGGGCTATGTTCGGCGACCCGTTTCAGTATGCTATCGAACCTTTGCTGCCGGATGACCTGGCGCAGCCAGAGATGCAGCTGCCTTTCGAGCGCGGTAAACGTTGGTCTTTCACCGGCGGACCTCATGGGGGGTGGGGAAGCGGTTCTGCCTGGGCAGCCCTCGATTTCGCCCCACCGGGGAATGCGCTGGGTTGTGTGCAGAGCAATGCCTGGGTGGTTGCTGTCGCAGATGGGCTGATCGTTCGTTCCGGGGATGGAGCTGTAGTTCAGGACCTGGATGGCGATGGACTGGAAGAGACCGGCTGGACGGTGCTCTACATGCACATCGAAAGCCGTCAGCGGGTAGAAGAGGGAACATATCTCAAAGCCGGCGACCGGGTGGGGCATCCTTCCTGTGAAGGAGGTTTCTCGAGTGGCACCCACCTTCATCTGGCACGCCGTTATAATGGGGAATGGATCCCAGCCGATCAGGACATCCCTTTTGTGCTGGATGGCTGGGTTTCGGTAGGATTGGGCCGCGAGTACGATGGCTTATTACAGAAAAATGGCAGGTCAGTTGAGGCCTGGGAAGGCCGCCGCCCGGAAAATGAGATCAAACGCTAGGCTGGGGCTCCTCATAATTATCGCCTTGCTCCTGGCGGGAGCGAGCTGGGCTTGTGCCCTGACGCCGCGTGATTCAGGCGCACCACTCTTCATCGCGCCAGGTGGAGTGAATTACGTCAGCGTCACCCCGGCTCCGTCGGACCCTGCAACAGATCTGGTAACCTCGCTGCAAGAACCCTCTTCAACCCAGGCAATCCCCCCGACTGAGCTCACACCTAAGGTCCCCACGAGCGGTACCCCGTCAGAGCTGCCTGTTACCGCAACGCCCCCCTTTATTCCGACTGCCACGCTTCCCCTGGTGAATACCGCGCCAATCCTTTACTATACCCAGGCTGGCGACACTCTGCCGGTGGTGGCTGTTCGTTTCGGAGTTTCACCAGATGAGATCACCTCACCGCAGCCAATCCCAGAGAGAGCTCTACTTAACCCGAGTCAGCTGTTGATCATCCCCAACCGCCTGGCAAACACAACCTCTGCCAAGCATTTGATGCCAGACAGCGAGATCGTTTTCTCGCCATCTGCGATCGACTTCGATGTGGCGGCTTTTGTAGATCAGGCTGACGGCTATCTGAGCAGGTACAGGCTTTTCCTGGCGACAACCGGGGTGACCCGCGGCCCGGATATCGTCTACCGGGTGGCGATCGAGAATTCGATCAACCCACGCATGCTGCTTGCCTTGCTTGAATACCATAGCGGATGGGTGTACGGGAAACCCGGGGAGGTGGCAGAGACCGAGTACCCAATAGGCATCATCGACCCGCGTGAAAAAGGACTTTACAAGCAGCTGGCCTGGGCGGTCAATCAGCTTTCCATCGGCTATTACGGCTGGCGCGAAGGCCGTCTCACGGAAATCCGCTTCAAAGACGGGGTCACCGCTCGCCTGGCACCGGACCTTAACGCCGGCACCGCGGCATTGCAGTATTATTTCGCTCAATTCTATGACAGCCAGGGTTGGGTGGCAGCTCTGGATGAGGAGACTGGATTCCCGGCGCTTTACACCCGCATGTTCGGAAACCCCTGGGTGCGCGCCCAGGGAGTCGAACCTCTCTACCCACCAGATCTGGTGCAACCCAGGCTGATCCTGCCCTTCGCCGTGGGGCAGATCTGGGGTTTTACTGGTGGTCCGCATGGCGCCTGGGAGAAAGACGGGGCCTGGGCGGCCATCGATTTCGCCCCCGGCAGCCTGGAATCCGGCTGCGTGGACACTGATGTTTTCACTGTGGCTTCCGCCTCGGGGCTGGTCACCCGCTCCGAGAACGGAGTGGTGGCGATCGATCTGGATGGCGATGGGCGTGAGCAGACCGGTTGGGTTTTGATGTACCTGCATGTTGGGAAGAAGGGGCGTGTCCCGGCTGGAAGCTGGGTGGAGGCTGGCGATCCAATCGGGCACGCCTCCTGTGAGGGCGGCTTTTCGACCGGCACGCATATCCATCTGGCGCGCAAATACAATGGCGAGTGGATCGTGGCTGATGGCCCCCTGCCCTTCGTGCTCAGTGGCTGGACCGTGCACGCAGGTAATAAGCCTTATGAGGGCACTCTCACCCGCGGCGATCAGGTGGTGATCGCCAGTCCGTTAAGCCCCGCTTCGGCACGCATCATCCGCCAGGCGAACGATCCTTAGCCGCTGATACATATCTGGGATTTAATGGGGGATCTGGCATAACAAATTAATTTCGCCTTCATCTGCCCTTTGTTAATATTTTCGTGGAGGCAATCATGTCTCAACCCTGGTATCGATCTCATATTTCGCTCGAGCCAGATAAGTATGAAGCACTGGCGAATGCCACCGGTTAGAAAGACCGAAGCATCTCCAATCTGGTGCACGAAATCGTCAACGCAGGTATGCGAGGTAAGAAAAACGAGGCCATTCAGCAGGAGCGAATGCTGGCTCAGGCGCAATTCGCTAGAATTTCATCTCGGACTTTTTCAGAGCTCGATCTTCGTCCCCAGCAGGTTCAGGAAATTCGCCAGCCATTGTGGGTGAGCGGGCCAGGCCGGCGCGGTGACCAGGTTGCCGTCAACCAGCGCCTGATGGACAGGGACCTCCACCCATTTCCCACCAGCATTAACCACATCGGGGCCAACCGCTGGATATGCAGTGCAGGTCTTGCCCGCTAGCACTTTCGCCGCTGCCAGGACCTGCGGCCCATGACAGATCGCGGCAATGGGTTTGTTAGCCTCCGAGAAACTCCGCACAATCTTCAAGACCGCTTCATTAAGGCGGATGTACTCTGGCGCTCGGCCACCCGGGATGACCAGCGCATCGTAATCCTCGGGCTTCACCTCTTCGAAGGTAGCGTTCAATGTGAAGTTATGACCAGGTTTTTCGCTATAAGTTTGATCTCCTTCGAAATCATGGACGGCTGTCCTCACCTTCTCGCCAGATTTCTTGCCGGGGCAGACAGCATGGACGGTATGCCCCACCATTTGTAACGCCTGAAAAGGCACCATTACTTCATAATCCTCGACGAAGTCACCGACAAGCATAAGAATCTTCTTTGCAGCCATCTGGGTCTCCTTTCTTCGAACCGCGAATTGCGCCTGATATTCACGAAGGATGAGCCGCTACTTGGCAATCCAACGCCGAATAGAGTGAGTTCCCTGCAATGGGTCTCGAGACAAGTTATCTGATCGGCTCAATTAATAAGATATAGAGGTTTACCCCGCGATTCAAGTGATAAATGTCACCATTGAAAAACTTTCCCCCCGATAAAGTTAGTCAATGAAGGAGGAAATCGAAGTGGGCTGCCATCGGTGTACCTGGTCTCCCCTAGGGCTTGTAGCGCAATTCGCTCAGCCCATCCCCGATCACAGGCGAAGGACAACTACAAACTCGCAGGCTTCTGTTCTTTCACGGAAAAATATTCCCCGGGAAATCGAAACATGGCCGTTCTTCTTCTAAGAAGAGAGAATAGATATCATCGACACTCAACCCACCTGCTTCGATGGGTTTCACATATTCGGGATATTCTAAATGTGGGGTCAGCTTTTCCAGAGGACGGCGATTATCTGGTGATTGCAAATATAGATAAAAGACTTGTACGTCCTCCGACTCATCAGTCCAGGGACAGATATGATATGTGGGTTTGAACTCCACCACACCTGAATATTCGATGAGGAATCCAAGGTGGTCATAGAAGAACAGCAATGCATATGCTCTTCTCTCTGACCGACCATATGAGTAGTTGCTTATGATCCAGATCCTGGAAGGTTTGCCATATTTTTGGATGATTATCCGCGGTTGATAGGCTTCCCATATTTGCTGAAATCCCTCGAGATTGTGGCCGTCGGAGCTGATTTTAATCGAATCGATCATCCTTGATTTTTCATAGAAATAAAACTTTATGTCAAAGTCTTTTTCAAAGTAATTTCCTCCTACTTCATGGGCAATTGTATCCTCCGAAAAAGGGTAGGGATATGTTCTTAAGCCAACTTCATTCAGGTATCGCTCCGCTTCCTCCCAGGTCGTCTTTCCGGGAACTATTCCCCACCAGCAGGGTAAGTCACATTCTGTCTTCGTCTTTATCAACTCGACGATTATTCTGGCGCGTTCCTCACTGGCTTTGAAGAGCTCCTCCAGCAACGGGGTTGGTGTCACCTGGATGGTTGGCGTGTGGGTTGCGGATGGCGCCGGTGGGGTTGGTGTAACCTTGGGCACCACCCGCGTCGGCAAATATCGGCTGGTGGCTGACGGCGTGGTCCTCTCCAGGGTTGGGGTCTCAATCCGTTCTGTAGCCAAGGGCTTCGCTGAACAACTCTCCAGAAGAAGGGCAACCGCCAATGTCAACCAGATAATCTCGATCAAAGGACCGGTCTTCATGATCAACCTCGCTCTTAGATGACGTATCAATCTCCGCAACACCAAGATCAGGGAATTAAATCAAGCCATACCGCCATATGCGTTTCCATCCAGGTGCATCGAGCAGCTCCGGCGCCGGCAAGGTCCGTTGAAAATGTGTCGAAAACCCAATTCATGTACATATCCGCAAAATCCTCACCCGGGCTGTTCCAATCACTATATTCTTTGCCATGGTAAACACCTGAAGCACGATCACTTACATACCCACTAAATGAACGTTCCCATACACCCTTCTCATTTATTCCTTGTACCTTTCGGCCTTCTGCATCCATAATTGTTGCTTTGCTAAGTTCCTCATAGGGGTTCGCCAGACCGGAGTTCACCAGATGGGCATTGAAGACATGTCCAAACTCATGGACGATAAGCCGGGGAGTGATTTTCCCCCGCGCATTGTAACAGGTGACACCGCCACCAGTCCTGGCACAAGACCACTCCTCCTCTGCGGTTCTTTCCATCATCCGCTGAAACCATGTATGATTAAGCGTGTCGATCGGCATTGCTCTGCTCAGGTTTGTAAATTCTGTGGAAAGAACCACTTTAACCGGTTCGATCGCGCCGATCAACTATTCTTTTGTTAAAGTGTCAGGTGCCTTGAAATCTTAATTTTGATGAATTGTCATGTAGTGACCAAAGCGAACAATGGTTGCTGCTTATGTTCGAAATCACCCACTTATTATCATTGATTTATTTCCGGATATTCACCATAACCATGCCATGGTTGAAGCTTTATCCGGGTGTCGAAATAAGAAAACCCACCTATATCAAGCAACCTGTCAAAATCGCCGGGGAAAAAATATTTGAGTTTAAAAATCTTGATATCACCAGTGACGAGATTGCGAACTCTTTCTGGAAGATAGTATGCATCATACTCCATAGCAATGCCTTGTTCAGTGTAAATGAGAGCTACAAAAGGATGCATTGCATCAGATATGGGCAAAGGACCCGGACCAAGTTGGCGGACACGCAGCACATAATCGGGCTCTCCATATTTTTCGATTATATCTCCCACTGTCAACCCAAGCGAATATTTCGGGACGTAACCTTTAGTTTTTGGTGTAAGAATGATAAACGAGACTCGGTTGTCTAACAACCAGATTTCCCCTTCAATATGATTGTGCCAATCAAAAAAATAATAGTCATCAAATATCTCGTCATCAAATATCTCGACTGGAAAACCCCGATTACCAATTGAATCCGGGTCAATCCCCGGGATCGTCTGCAATATTGGCACAATCTCTTCTTTCGATGTTTCACCTGGAACAACGTTGAACCAGCATGGGGCTTCACATGGTGATGAGATAAACCACGACATATCCGGCTGGGGATTACAAGCAGAGAGCATAATGCTTGTTGCGAGAATTGTGAATAACAAAAGGATTCTTCTATTCATTTCAGCACAACCTGTTACTTATAAGCGAGCATCAAGATGATCGCATCGAAGTAAGATTTGACATTAGGATGCAAAACACCCGGGTTATAAATGAGATACGAAAAACTTACAGCGAAATATTCTACAGTTGACCCATTACCATAGTTTCCATATGGGATATATTTTGATAATCGAAATCCCTCCGATATCGTATAAGGTCCATTATCTATAAGGGGAATGATACATGGCTTACCACCTAACATCCTGATCAGAGTACCGGATAACCCCCCACCGCAAAACGTGGCTGGACAGAATGGAGATCCTGCCTTGTTATCCAACGCATAGGCTAACTCGTGGGCGATTGTACCCTTGTCACCATTGATATCACTGAAATCCAGCATCACATGGCTTCCCAATACATAACTTCGTGCAGGGTTGCCCGTCATATTGTGGATGGTTATGTTTCCTAGATTAGCCCGCATCCATTCCCTCCCACTTTTCCCAGTCACTCCTTGCACATATTCTCGGATATCCCGGGCGGTTGAATGAAGCAGGACTAGTTGTTCGACTGTCCATTCACCTTCGACAACCCAGTCATATTGATAGAAGAAGGACGCGATAAGATCATCAATGCGATAATTTTGATCGCACGTCTCATCCCCGGTAGCAGCATGCGCCGCTTGCAGCAGGCGATCCGGGTAGAAGCCGCCTCTACCCATGCTGGGAAACGGCACGACGGGCGCATGGGCCTGGCCTGGTCCCTGCTCATGCTGCACAGCGGGCTCCCAACGGAACAGGTGCGTATCCTGTGGCTGGAAGACATCGATTGGGAAGGCAAACGAGTGTGCCTGGAGCAGGCCAAGATTCTCAAAGACCGCCTGGTCTGCTTGAGCCAGGCGACCCTCCAGGCGCTGCGGGCTTACCTGGAAGTGCGTGGTCCAGTGGAAGCGCTTCCGGAACAGGCTTTCTCCACGCCCACAAGCCCTTGAGCAAGACCTACTGTTACAAGCGCTTGCGGACTCATGGCAAACGCTGCGGCGTTACCGTTCGGCCGCACCAGTTGCGCCATTCCTGCGCCAAGCTTTTAATCAACGCCGGCGCGCCGGTGCTGACTGTGCAGAACATCCTCGGACACAAGTGGGTGGATACCACCCTGGGCTACGCCCGCCTGTACGACGGCACGATAGCTGCGGGCTACTACGGGGCGATGTCTATCGTCTAGCGGCAGCTTGCCCTCCTGAAAGACCGCCTGGCTCCGCCACCAAGCGCCGGGCAGCTACTAGCCTTGGTGTACGCGCTGCGCGCGGGGACGCTGAATGAGATGCAGGCCGAAACCGTACGACAGTTGCGCGCCGGGATCTTAGCCCTGGCAGAAAGGGAAAACGCTATTTAGGATGTTAAGGTGCTAACCCCGGCCGACTGATATCATCAGACCTAGGAGTCGTCAAAAGACCCGGTTGTGATATAATGCAGATATACCAAAAGGAAGGCGAGCGGGCTGGGTTTTCAGCCTGGTCGTCTTTAATTTTGTATTTTAGACCATTTTCGAAACATCAATGGTTACAAGAGATATCCAACTCAAATTTAATTCCGAAACTCGCAATTTTATTTAACAGTTGAGGATTTAGAATTAAACCATCATGCCCTCCAGGCAATATCCAAAAACAACTAATTTCAGCGTCAAGTCCCCCATCTTCAAATAGTTTAATTAACACAGGTTTTACTGGTTCGAGTTGATGTATTAGCCATTCAATATGCATTACTAAATCTGCAGATTGAACATTACCATCGGATGTCAATCCCCAAAATCCATGTGGCCATTCCTTTTGTTCTGTACGTATATCGCCTCGTTTGAAACTTCTTGAAGGTGTGATGCCAAGGAGTTCAGTTACAGATTGAGGATCTAATTCTTTTCCTCTTAGTATAAAAGTTGCATAAATTCGAGTTGGGTTTTCGTTTTCAGACATGGTTCCTCTACTCATCATCTATGTCTGCCTCTGGTGGTTCATCTACAGAATCAGCAGCATCAACCGGTTTCATGCCCTTCTTTATTAATTCAGCCAGATCATCCAGGATTTCCTTTGGTACATCCGCATTAGCTGGTATACCATAGGTCTTTTTGTAAATATGCACAGCTTCTCGATAAGCGATCCGCTCAGCATCAGATAAACCGGGAGGAACATATTGTCCCTTTGCGAAAAGAGTATTTATTCCGTTCGATGTAGCTTCTCCAGTTTGATATATTCCGTTTGTCACCGCCTATCTGACTCCTGGTACGGCAAAGTATACAGCAACTCCTATCACAGTGTCACCAATAGCTGCCCATCCAACAGGAGTGATCAATGCAAGCGCAGCGAGGAGTGCAAAGTGCCCGCTTGGATCGATGTATCGAACCGGGTTATTCAGCGAATAGGTATAACGATCGAAAGCAATGGGATTCGGCGGACCGGGTTGAAACCGAAAACCGGGGTTTTGGAATCCGGTTCTGTTTTCGAAAGTAAGCTGATCAAGGAGCTGGTTCTCGTGATAGTCAACCGTCAAAGGAGAACAAGTGGATTGGCCCAAATAACCAATTGCATTTGGATTGTCATCTTCTCCTACTACAGGTACAATCGGATCAGGCGACAAGAATCGTCCTAGCGCTGGGTCATACCATCTCGAGCCGTACCAGTACAACTTAATGTAATCCTCGTCAATTTGCCCAGTAAAGTGACGCTTCGTGGGCGTGGTGCCGTCCGAATACCTGGCCTCCCCCCAGGGCTTGTAGCGCAATTCGCTCTGGTACGTCCCCGATCCGGTCAGCGAAACGGTGGTGCTGCCCAGGTGGTCGGTCAGCAAGTAGTACACTGAGCTACTGCCCACCCGCATGGCAATGCGCTAGAGCCGACAGCGAAGTAATATGGCTGATCCCTCTTCTATTATGTAGTCACTCATATAGGTTGGGTGCTGTTGCCAAAGGTGGTCTTGCCCTGCTCCTCATCACTTGTGGTCCGCCCTGGACCTAACGAGCCATACGCTCCCTAATGTACAAGCAATAATTATTATCAAAGAAATCGCAACAACAAAGAAAACCAAGGAGAGCGGATCAGGATAATCTGAAATCGTGTAATGGATGACTTCCAGCCCACCTATGAATAAGAAAACCACACCTATCCACAACAAAGAGAGTATGGCAAAGACCCTTCCCCATGCCTTGCCCAATAGTATTCCAGCGATACCTATCATAGGAAGTGTGCCTGTCAATGTAAGGCAAAAGGCGAGGACACAAAACAGCCCAGGCATTGAATAACTTGTTTCAGGCATTGTGGGAGTCGTCGCTATAAGCACAAACCAAAGTACGGGTATACAAGCTTGGAATACCAACACCGCGAGAATAATTCGCAACCCCATAGGATAAGCATATAGCTTTGATAGGATCAACCGTAAGTGTCTTCTCACCTGTTACCTCCTCGGTACCAGTTCCCACCAGTAGAAGTGTTGGACTATGGCACCCCCGGGACCCCAAGCACTACGAGGTAATCTCCACGGAATAAGGGATCTATTCGTCCCCGGTATCCTTGTTCCAGAGGGCCAATCCGTTTTGTTGATCACTTCAATCTTGACTAAACCACTCCCCATATTCTTCACATGAATACTATCGAGGGAACCGATAATGCCACCTACAGCGTCGATCGAGCTTTCGGGGTTCTCGGGGCCCCAGCCAATAATAGCCAGACCAGTGGCCAGGGGTAACTCAACCAGATGCTCACGAGCGTACACTAGGGCCCCTTTAGCGATTCTGACGGGCAACAATCCACCTTCTCTAACGTCTGCCGAGTGCTCCCATTTCCAGGGTAGGGGACACCCTGCTGCTGCCCACGCTTCTCGAAACCGAGTTATCCCAGGGTCATGCATGATATCTCGCGTCAAGGAGCTTTCCGGGCCGAAATATCGCACCGTTGGACCTATTTCAAAGAACCATTCCCCCACAAGTTGCCAGGCTTGCTGAACCGATTCGGCCGGATCATATCCCAAAGGAAAATCTGGATTAGTATTATCAGCTAAAACAACTATCAACCATTCAGAGGCTGGCTGTTCTTCCTCATAGTCATGAATATAACCACAGAATTTAGGGAGACAAGGTTCGTGACCAGCAGGGTCTACATATCTCACGGGGTTATTGTAAACATACGCATACCTGTCCCACGCCTGCGGGTGGCCCGGCTCGGGCACCAGGCTATCGGGGCTGGTGAAGCTCCCTAAAACTGGCGCGCCTTGTGTCTCAACCAGAATGTGGTTTAATGGATATCAATGGGAAAGTTTCACAGGTTCTCCGGGAATGTTCTAAACAAGATACTATCCGGGATTTTACCACTCCTGCTGCTCAGTGCAGGTCTCATCGCTTGTGCCCCGCGGGATGAGGCTATTGCCCTGGCGAACCCTGTCCAGAGCGGGCAATCGGTTGCCGATGAAGCTTCCATTGTATCCGCACAGCCAACCCCGCTCCCAACCCGGCCGCCTTTCAGCCCAGGGGAGCTGGTCGATTACATCGTCCAAACTGGCGATACCCTGCCCGCCCTGGCCAGCCATTTCAACACCACGATCGAGGAGATCCGCGAGGCAAACCCGATCATCCCTGCAGATGTCACCACCCTTCCGCCAGGGATGCCCATGCAGATCCCCATCTATTTTGCGCCGCTTTGGGGATCGCCTTTCAAGATCCTCCCTGACAGCCATTTCGTCAACGGCCCGCTTCAGGTGGGATTCGACCCGCAGGCGTTCCTCGAAGAACATCCAGGCTGGCTGAAGGGATACAGCGAATACGCCTCCGGAGCCAATCGCAGCGCCGCCGAGATCATCAATCTGGTGGCACAAAACTTCAGCGTCAGTCCACGCCTGCTGCTGGCTTTGCTGGAATATCAGGCTAGCGCCTTGAGTCAGGCTACCCCACCACCTGGCGTGGCGCCTTTCTACCTGGGCAAGAGCGGCTATCTGCACCGCGGTCTGTATTTACAGCTGGTTTGGGCCGCCAACACCCTCAACAACGGTTACTATACCTGGCGCACCGGTGATCTAAAAACCATCGTTCACAAAGACGGCACCCTAGAACGCCCTGATCCCTGGCAGAACGCAGCCAGCGTGGCGCTTCAGGTCTATTTCAACGAACTGCTCTCTGTGGATGAATACCAAAAGGCGATTGGAGCGGAGGGGCTGGCGCGAACATACCGGCAGCTCTTTGGAGACCCATGGAGTGCAGACGTGCCGCATCTGCCCGGCAGCCTGACCCAACCAGAATTCAAGCTGCCTTTCGAAGCCGGCAAGACCTGGGCATTCACCGGTGGTCCTCACACAGGCTGGGGAAACGGCGCGCCGCTGGCAGCCTTGGATTTCGCCCCACCCTCCGTCGTTGGAGGCTGCGCGCCAACCGATGAATGGGTGACGGCCGTTGCTCCCGGCATCGTGGTACGTTCGGAGCCGGCCATCGTGGTGCTCGATCTCGATGGTGACGGCGACGAGCGCACCGGATGGGTGGTCTTTCACCTCCATCTTGCCGATGAAGGTCGGGCGCCGCTCGGCAGGCATCTGGAAACAGGCGACCCGATTGGCCATCCTTCCTGTGAGGGTGGACGCAGCACTGGCACACACGTCCATCTGGCGCGAAAATACAACGGGGAATGGATTCCCGCCGCCGGACTCCCGGCTTTCAACCTGGAAGGCTGGACAGCTCACAATGGCGCAGCGCCGTATCTGGGCACGCTGACACGCTTTGGGCGCACGGTCACCGCCTGTGTTTGCTCCGACGCTAAAGCCTTTATCACCGCCGGCGAAAACAACCTGCCGGTCACACCGGAACCCTGAGCGCCAACGCTGCTCAACCGGCAAGCTGTGGCTGACCAGCATCCAGGTTCCGAGGGGGATGATACCTGACGGGCCCGATCTTTTTGTTCTTCGCACACCGATATTCAAAGGAAGATTTAAATAATTTAACAATATTATTGATTTTATTTATTATTTTTCACTTGACAAATCATAATGTTTGATTATAATATTGATAAGCTTCAAGATCGGAACAGACTTGCCAGAAGGAGGTCGTTATGTGGCTCGAACGCGATTTGATCCACGAGTTTGACAGGCAAAGGCTGGCAGAAGAGGCGCGTTCTGCCAGGTTGCTCAGGCAAGCCGGGGTAACCCGTCCGAGCCTGCACGATCGCCTGTTGCTCGACATCGGCGAGGCGTTGATCGCCACCGGCATGCGCCTGAAGAAAATGTCCGATCTCGCTAATGAGGCTGAGAGCAACCGTCCCCTGGCTAAGAACGTTGCCTGATCTTGGATGCAGAGAGGATGTCAAAATGCAAACCTTACCCAACAAATGTCCGATCTGTGGTGGCGAGATCATCGTCACCCGCCTGCACTGCCAGGTGTGCGATAGCGTCATAGAGGGTCGCTTCACCCATGGTGCCTTCGATGCCCTGACACCCGAGCAGCTGGGCTTCGTCGAGACCTTCATCCGTTGTGAAGGCAAGATCAGCCGGATGGAGGATGAAATCGGCCTTTCTTATCCTACCATCCGCAATCGGCTGCACGAGGTGATCCGGGCATTAGGATATGAACCGGGTGCTGAAGAGCCGGTTGGGATGAGCGATGCCGACCGACGGCGCATCCTGGATGACCTGGAGCAGGGACGCATCACCTATGCAGAAGCCATGCGCCTGCTTGAAGGCGCAGAGTCGTGAGAGCAGCTCGATGGAGAAATAAGGCATAAAAATGGAAAAACAAACCATTCAGACCGGTCCAAACCCCATAGTCAACCTGACGATCGATGGGGATTTGACCCTCAAAGGCTGGGGTGAACCCCAGGTGCTCGCCCGCAGCCTCTCCGGTGACGATCTGCGTCTGGAACAACGCGGCGAGGAAGTGTTCATCCACTGCTATCGCGATTGTCTGGTGCGCGTGCCGTATGAAGCGCAGATCAAAATCGAACGTGCGTCCGGGCATGCCACCCTCAAATCCCTGCAGGGCAAGCTGGACATCGCCAAAGTCGATGGGCACGTGACGCTGCGCTCGGTCGGTGCAGTAGATATCGCACAGGTGCATGGCAACCTGACCGGGCGGGGGGTCACAGGCAACCTGAACATCCAGCGCGTCGATGGCAACCTCACCCTGCGAGATCTCGAAGGGGATCTCGTCGTTCAAGGACCGATCAACGGCAACCTGGTGCTCAAAGACCTGGATGGGAATGCCCGTGCGGAAGTCAATGGAAACATAACCGTTTCTCTCGATCCCTCGCCGGGCAGCAAGATCGAGCTGACGGCTCACGGCAATCTGGTATGCCGGATGATCGAGGACGCCAGTGCCAGAGTGAGCATCGCGCGAGCTGCTCAAATCGTGGTGAAGATCCCGGATATCGAAACCGCAACCGGGGTCAAGCCGCCTTTTGATATCACTTTGGGAGACGGGGACGCGCTGGTAGTTCTCGCCGCGGATGGAAACCTCGTCCTTTCAGCCCTGCCGTCCGATTGGGAGCTCGGCGAGCTGGACGTTGATCTGGGAGAGGATTTCGAGAGCATAGCCGAGACCCTGGGAAAGCAGATCTCCCGGCAGATCGAAGGCCAGCTGGAACTCCTCGAACAGCAATTAGAAACCCAGCTGGAAAATTTGACCGCATCTCTTGGCTCGGCGGGTTTATCGGCCGAACGCGCCGAACGCATCGCCCGACATGCCCAAGAGGCCAGCGAGCGCGCCCGGGCGCGAGCCGAAGAGAAGCTCCGCCAGGCGCAAGAGCGTATGCAGCGCAAACTGGAGGCAGCCCGGCGGCGGGCGGAGGCGAAAGCTCGCGCAGCCGAACGCGCTGCCCGCGACCGGCGCAAACGTCCGACGGTCTTCAGCTGGAGCAGCACCCCTCCGCCTCCCCAGCCGGAACCGATCAGCGACGAAGAGCGCCTGATGATCCTGCAAATGCTGGAACAGGGCAAGATCACCCCCGAGGAAGCCGAGCAGCTGCTGGCCGCCCTGGAGGGCAAACAACCGTGAGGTGCTGGCATGAGTGAAAAACAAGAACGTCTGCAGATCCTGGATATGATCGAAAATGGTGTGATCACCGCCGAGGAGGGAGCCCATCTGCTGCGCTTGTTAGATGCCACCAGCCCGATGGACGCCGATTTCTCTGAAGAGCAGACAACGAGTAAAGGTCAGTCCCCTGATTCGGCACTCGAAAAAGATGCTCTCGATGAGCGCATTGCACGCTTACGGCGGTGGTGGCAGATCCCGCTCTGGATTGGGACCGGGATCACTGTCATCGGTGGTCTGTTGCTATTTTGGGCTTACCAGGCTAGTGGCTTCAGCTTCTGGTTCGGGTGTGCCTGGCTGCCGTTTCTGTTCGGTGTGGCAGTTATGGCCATTGCCTGGAGCAGCCGCACTGCCCGCTGGCTGCACATGCGCATCCAGCAAGAGGCAGGTGAGTGGCCGCAAACCATCAATCTGAGCTTTCCACTGCCGTTGCGTTTCACCGGCTGGGTCTTGCGCACCTTTGGCCATTTCATCCCTGACCTAAAGGAACAAGGCGTCGACATCAACCAGGTGATCCAGGCAGTTGAGGAAGGTACCAATGCGGACACCCCCTTCTTCATCGAGGTCGATGAAGGCGAAGGGAAAGAGAAAGTACAGATATATATTGGCTGAATCAGCCTGGAAAGATGGCTGATCGCCATGAGGAGATTAACCATGGCA
>FWWM01007047.1_pt1 | contig 22908 bp, 14 predicted proteins | sample 2228351 | NCBI WGS metagenome assembly FWWM01 (sample SAMEA103939774, study PRJEB20133) | metagenome
CTCCCGAACCCTCCCCGGAGGGAGGGGGATGGGGAAACCCGGTTTCCCCACGCCCGTTGCGCGAGAGGCGCGAGCAGGCTGCGGCCTCCCGAACCCTCCCCGGAGGGAGGGGGATGGGGAAACCCGGTTTCCCCACGCCCGTTGCGCGAGAGGCGCGAGCAGACTGCGGCCTCCCGAACCCTCCCCGGAGGGAGGGGAATGGGGAAACCCGGTTTCCCCACGCCCGTTGCGCGGGAGGTGCGAGCAGGCTGCGGCCTCCCGAACCCTCCCCGGAGGGAGGGTGATGGGGAAACCCGGTTTCCCCATTTCCCAACCGCTGTTGGGAGCGGCCAGCACCCCCACAGGCAGGGGGATGGGGAAACCCGGTTTCCCCGTATTTTCACCTCAGTCGGTGCTGACCGGGGATGGGCAATACACGTCCGACGGGGGTTCCGAAGGGTGCCAGGCGGAACGATGGGCTACAACGGGGCGGCCAGTCGGCTCGCGGTCGAGCAAGTCTGCGGTTGTGGCTGGACCGCCGGCAGCCAGGTACGCAGCGTGGCGTGGATTGGCGGGATTGGCAGGGGCGTGACCTTTGCGCACCCGTCTGGCCTGCCGGAACAACTCGAAGGCATCCCACAGCAGGGTTACGCCCACAATGCTACTGACGCCTGCCAGGGTGAGATTGGGGGCAAAGAGGGCGTAGACATTCAGCCCCAATCCGGCGAGCGTCAGGAGCCCAGCCGGCGGCCCGATCCGAACGCTGTGGGCCTCGAGCCAGCGCACACCAACGTGGCCCCACCAGATCCCGAGAAATGTAGCGAGGGCCATCCAGAACCCGGCCAGTTGCACCATCCCCGTACCCTTCTAGCTCCCCAACAAATCTATCCAAATCTGAACAATTCGTTGCAAAACGCCTTTCCATTCTACCTGTCACGAGGAGCGGTGTCAACTGTCGGTTGCCGTTCCACGCCTTGACGCGCCGGATCGGGCTCTCTATAATCGCTTGCAACTGCAACTATTGCGTCACCGAGGGTTAAGCTTATGTCCCCACCCGTAGCGCCCTCGATTGCCCACGAGCAGCACCGGCTCATTCACGACATCTATGTTCTCCTCGATGATGGCGATCGGCGTGTGCTCCAGAAAGTCAACCTTTCGCCGCTGGAATTTTCGGTGCTCCAGCGTCTCGACACGGCTCAGGGCCGCCGTTTGACCGACATCGGCGCGGAGTTGCTCTGTGTGAAGAGTACGATCACGCGCCTGGTCGATCGTCTGGAGGCGCATGGGCTGGTACGACGGACCCCCGATCCCGACGACCGGCGCGCGCAGCGGCTGCTGCTGACCCCACGCGGCCTGGCGCTGCGCGATGAGGCGGTACGCCTGCACGACGCCGCGGTGGAGCGGCGTATGGGCCTGCTCGATCCGGCGGAGCAGCAACAACTGCGGATCTTGCTGGAGAAACTGCGGGCCGGGCTGAGTGAGGATCTTGAGGCCAGCAACTAGTGGCCGCCGGGGCCGCTCGAACAATGCGCTGGCGTAGCCCGGCGCGCCCAACGGGCCTCAGGCTCTGCCAGAGACTACGAGCCGCAGATCCGGTCAAGGGCGGCGTTCCAGGCCTTCATACGCTCGGGATCACCCCCAACATCGGGGTGGTGCAGGCGCGCCATGGCTTTGCGAATGGCGTTGATCTCCTCCTCGCTGAGTTGCCCCGCGAGACTGCTGATGTCAAGGGCCTGCCGGGCAACCGGTGGCTCCGCTGCCATCCCGGCTTCGAGGCGCTGGGCCCGAGCGCGCCAGATATCGCGTTCGTGGGCGAGAGAGGTATTTTCGCGCATCGTCTCCGTCAGGGTGGCGACCATTTTGGCGTGGGCGCGCTGGGCCTCATTGGCAGCCGAGAGCGCTTTCTCAAGCTGCCGCCGCAATCCGCGGTTCAGCGCGTGAGCCTCGGCAAGTTCGCGCCGAAGCTGCTCATACTCACGCTGGGTACAACCTTCCAGAGTCGGCGGAAGTTCTTCCGGCTTTAACACACCCTACCTCCTCGCCAGTTGCTTACTCCACCGTTGCAAAGGCGTTCGATTGCAGGTTTACCCCCGCTTACCGTTTGGAGTGGCACGTAGAGGCTTCGCCACCCCCCATTCCCTGGTTCGCCCGTGGCGAGCACGCGCCCCGGTGAAGCCGGGACGGGCTTGCCGCCGTGGGTGAAACGGAAGGAACGCGGAGAGTTGTCTCCTCCGCGCCTCCCCCGAACGGTATAATCGCGCCCGGTGGGAGCACGTGCTATAGTATAACGACTTCGCCGCAGTTGCGCTAGGGGGTTGTGGATAACGTCATCGTCATTTCGCCGGCTCCACCATGTGGCGAGCGGCTGCCTTGCGGCAGCCGCTGGGGGTAATGAGGGGGAGCGACAGGGGGGATAAAGAGGAAAGTGGCCCGGCGCGTCTGTCGCAGCGTCGCCGAACCGATGTGAGTAGTATAACAGATTTTGACGCACTGCGCTATCCGACTTTGGTCGGATTTACCGGGGTGATGAACAGCCGAGGGCGCCATGACGGCGCGAAGGTGACGAAGGCGGGACGGGCACAGGGGAGCCAGCTCCTCTCCTGCCAGTGACGAGCCGCGCGCTCCGCGTCACGCTGTCAGGCCGGGCTGGCTCACTTTGCAGCACCGCACCCGATCTGCTCTCAAACCCTCCTCGATTGCCTGAGGATGTTACCCGGGCGCTGCCGATGCGGTATATCTCCAGAGATCCGCGTCGCGGGCGGGGGGAATGGGGAAACCCGGTTTCCCCATATGTTCACCTCAGCCCTCCATGCGGCTGCGCCGCACAACGCCAGAATGAAAATATTATTGTTCTTGGGAGGGCGCAGCCTTCCCAAACCCTCCCCTCAGGGAGGGGGTTGGGGAAACCCGGTTGCCCCACGTCCCAACCGCTGGTGGGAGCGGCTGGCACCCCCCACAGGCAGGGGGATGGGGAACCCCGGGTTCCCTATTTTCACCTCAGGAGCGGCTGTGGTACAATGCAGAGCGTGGTAAAATCACGCTCAGATGTTCGCGTCCTTCTGGCCTATGCTGCTTGAGCTGCAGATCAGCGACTTTGCGATCATCGATCGGCTACACCTGCGCTTCGATAGCGGGTTTAACGTTCTCACCGGCGAGACCGGCGCTGGCAAGTCGATCATCATCGATGCCCTGGGGACGCTGCGTGGGGAGAAGGCCGACCCTTCCTTCGTGCGCGCCGGGTGTCCGCGCGCGCGGATCGAAGGGATTTTTGGCCTCGACGATTGCGCGCGGGTGGCGCCTCTGCTCCAGGAATACGGTCTGCTCGACGACAACGATGAGCAGGTGATCCTCACCCGCGAGATCAGCGCCGAGACGGGCCGGAGCGTGGCCCGGGTGAACCGGCAGGCGGTGAGCCTCAGCGTGCTCCGCGAGATTGGCGGCCGCCTTCTCGATATCCACGGGCAGCACGAAGGGCTGTCGTTGTTCAATACGCGCACCCACCTCGAATTGCTCGACCGTTTCGGCGATCTGCTCGAGCTGCGCGAACAGGTGACCACGAAAGTGACCCGCCTGCGCGCGCTGCGTGAGGAACTGGCCAATATGCGACGTGGCGAGGCCCGCCGCCAGCAGCGGATCGAGGAACTGCGCTACCTGCTGGAAGACGTACACGCGGTCCGACCCCGGGCTGAGGAAGAGGGCGAACTGCTGCGCGAACGGGCTGTGTTGCAGAATGCCGCCCGGATTACGGGATTGGCCAACGACGTCTATGCGATGCTCTACGAGGGGCGTGAGAGCGGGCGCTCCGCCGCCCCTTCGGTGGTCGAGGCGATGGCCCGCATCGCCGGCAATCTTGAGGAACTGGCCCGCCTTGACCCTGCGGTGGCGGCTATGGCCAGCACTGCCAGCGACCTGCACTATCAACTGGAAGATCTGGCCGCGGCGGTGCGCAGCTATCGTCTGGGTCTGGATTTTGAACCGGGTCGCCTCGACGCGATCGAGGACCGCCTCACTGTGCTGCGCGATCTGCAACGCAAGTATGGCGGCGACCTGGCTCAGGTGATCGCCCGGGCTGCCAGTGCCGAGGCGGAGATTGAAAAACTGACCCATAGTGAAGAACATATCGCGACGCTGCTCCAGCAAGAGGAAGCGGCTCTGGCTGAGCTGGCCGGGCTTGCCGGTGAACTGTCGCGGCGCCGCCGCCATGTCGGTGATGACCTTGCCCGCCAGATCGAGCAGGCGATGACCGATCTGGCTATGCCCAATGTGCGCTTTGCGGTCCAGGTGGAGCAGGTTGATGATCCTGAAGGTGTGCCCCTGGCCGACCGGCGCCTGGCGTGTGACCGGACCGGGATCGACCGGGTTGAGTTTTTGATTGCCCCCAATCCTGGTGAGCCGCTCAAACCACTGGCGAAGATCGCCTCGGGTGGCGAGAGTGCGCGCCTGCTGCTGGCGCTCAAGTCGATCCTGTCGCGGGTGGACGAGGTCGCGACATTGATTTTTGATGAGATTGACGTCGGGGTGGGTGGTCGCGCCGGGAACGTGGTAGGCCAGCGGCTCTGGACGATCGCCGAGAACCATCAGGTTATCTGCATCACCCATCTGCCGCAGGTGGCCGCATTTGCCGATGCACACTTTCACATCCGCAAGGAATTCATCGACGAACGCACCCGCACCAGCGTTATGCACCTGGACGAGGGCCAGCGGGTTGATGAGATCGCCGCCATGCTTGACGGCGCCCCGAATGAACACAGCCGGGCCAATGCGCGCGAGATTCTTGCCCGCGCGCGGCACTGGAAACACCAGCGCCAGGGCGCGTCCCGGTCGAGGACCAGCCAGCGTGGCAGTATCGCTCCTGTGTAGAAGCCTGTGCCATGGCCCGGTATGGTCGCTGACCGTGACCCTCTGGCGCCCTCCCCGTTATGATGCCTCGCCAGACAATAATCGGCCAATGGTGCGCGTGGGTAACCGAAGCCTGCTGGTTGCTCGCGCTGACCATGGTGCCGATTGTGTTCAACCTCTACTCGGCGCGCCACTTCGAGCCAGATAAAGCGGCGCTGCTCCGTGCGCTGGCGCTGATCGCCGTCGCTGCGCTGCTGGCGCGCTGGCTCGATGCCCTGCTCACCCGGGAACCGCGTCCCGCCAACACAGGGCCGCCAGCAAACGCCCCTCCGCTGTGGCGGCGCATTGCAGCTCTGCCCCTGGTCGTGCCGGTGCTGCTGTATGCCCTGGTCTACCTCCTGGCGACGGCGACCTCGGTTGTGCCCGGTATCAGTTTCTGGGGCTCCTACCAGCGCATGCAGGGCACTCTGACCCACCTGTCCTATATCGCCCTCTTTGTGGCCATGATCGCCACCCTGCGTCGCCCGGAACAGATCGAGCGAGTGATCACGATGAGCCTGGCGGCGGGGGTGGCCGTGGCAGGGTACGGGATCTTGCAACACCTGGGGCTTGATCCACTGCCCTGGCGTGGCGACGTGATCACGCGCGTGGCTTCGACCATGGGCAATTCGATCTTTGTCGCGGCCTACATGATCATGGTTGTGCCCCTGGCGCTCTACCGGCTCGTGGCGGAACGGAGCGCCGCGCACACGGCGCCTGCGCCGGCCCGGGCACGCACCGAGTGGCTCTGGGCGCTCACACGGGTCTTGCTGCTTGGCGCCGGGTTGACGCTGGTGCTGGCCCTGATCAAGTTCGGGGCCGCGGTACGCACGGTTGATTTTCGCTACTGGTGGGCGCTGCCGGGCGCGGTGGTCTGCGCGACGGCGCTGTGGTGGCTGTTGACGACGGGCTACGAACGCGCGGGGAGACGGTTGCGCTGGTGGCCGGGGTTGCTGCTGCTCGGCTACCTGCTGGCCTTTGGCGTGCAGTTCGTGGCCACGGCCAGCGCCGGAGCGCAGATCTTTGTGGGGGGAAATGCGGGGGCGCGCGCGCTTGACTGGTGGCTCTGGCTTGCCCTGGCGGCGCTGATGGCGGCGGGCGCTTACACGCTGGCCTATGCGCTGCCAGGCCTGCCGGAGCAGCCCTCGCGCTTGTGGCGCCTGTTGCTGGCCACCGAGGGCGGGGTTGCCGCGCTGGCACTCCTGGCGGCGATCTTCTTCACCCAGAGCCGCGGTCCCTGGCTGGGGCTGGGGGCCGGGCTGTTTGTCTTCGGTTCGCTGCTGCTGTGGCAGGCCATGCGCCTGGCCCGCGCCTCCGAAAACATCGCCCGGTTGCGCCGCCTGCGCGCGCTGCTGCTCGGCTGGATCGCGGTGGCGACGGTCGGGGCGATCTTTTTGCTGGTGTTCAATCTCTCCCAGGCGCCGTTCTTCCAGCGCCTGCGCGAGGTGCCCTACCTCGGGCGCATGGGCCGACTGCTGGAAGTTAACCGTGACACCGGCCTGGTGCGTCGCTTGATCTGGTTCGGCGACCAGCACGCCGGTGGCGCAACGGCGCTGATCGCCAGCGATGGGCTGCGGATGCTCGTCGGCTGGGGGCCGGAGAGCATGTTTGTGGCCTTCAATCGCTTCTATCCGCCCTCGCTGGCGAATGTTGAGGCGCGCGGGGCTTCGCCGGACCGCTCGCACCAGGCCCTGCTCGACGAACTGGTGACCAGAGGGGTGCTCGGGCTGGTAAGTTACCTGTTCCTGGTCTTCAGCGCAGTGGTGCTGGCCTGGCGCCTGATGCGCGCGAGCGACCAGTGGCGCTGGCAGGTGTACTTTATCGCCTGTCTGAGCGTCATTGTGGCCCATTTTGTCGAAGGGTTGACCGGCATTCCGATCGTTTCGACCCTGATGATGTTCTGGGTGACGCTGGCTCTGGTGGTGACCGGCGGGGCCTTGAGCGGCCAGTACTCCCTGTCGCTGGCGCCGGCGGCCGAGCCGGCGGCGGAGGAGACCGGGACCGCGCAGGGCGCCCGCGATACGCCAGGCGCCAGGCGGCGCCGGGCTGCGCCGGCAGGCAAAGGCGCCGGACGCGCCGCTGCACAACCTACGCGCGCTGCTCCGGTGAATCCGGGAACGTGGCTGGCGCTGGGGTTGATTGCCGTGGTGACCTCTGGCGCAGTCTGGCACTTCAGCGCCGCGCCCATCATTGCCGATATGCACTTCCAACAGGGCCAGGGGCTGAGCGAAGGCAATCTCGATCTGGACCGGGTGGTGCAGGCATTGGACGAGTACCTCCAGACCGTGCGCCGCAATCCGGGCGAAGATTTCTACTATCTGCACCTGGGGCGAACGCTGATGGGCGCCGCTGATGCGCTGCGCGCCGCCGGCGTGCCGCCGGGCGAGGCCCCGGCCAGGGTTGACCTGAACGATCTGCTCGGCCTTGAGGGTCAGGCGGCGATTGTTGAATTTGTGCAGCGGACCAGCCCCGCAGCGATGATGGGCTATGCCGAAGCAACGCTGCTCCGCGCCCACGACCTTAACCCGTTGAACAAGGACCATTTCGCCAATCTCGGGCGCCTCAACAGCTACTGGTACAGTTGGAGTTACGATCCGCGCCGTTTGAGCGCCGCGCTGGAATGGTACGAGCGGGTCACGCCGATTGCCCCCCGCGATGTTACGTTGCTCAACGAACGGGCCGGTGTGACCATCTCGGTGGGTGACTACTACGCTGCCAACGGCAACCGGGAACAGGCGCGCCAGTTCTACGAACAGGCCACCGAGTTGTTGCGCTACTCCGAGCAACTTGACCCGCGCTATGCCGATACGTACCTGCGACAGGGCGATCTGGCCCGCCTCCAGCACAACGACCCCGAGACGGCGGCAGCGGCTTACGTCAAAGCCATCGAGTTGTCAGGGATACTGGTCGCCAGTTCCATCGAGCGCATCGCCGATGGTCTGTCTGATCGCCCGGATCTGCTGATCCAGCTCCGCGATGCCTATGCGCGCCAGGCGGCGCAGCAGGAGGAGCGTCTGAGCGCCGCGGAAGCCGGGCGGTCGCCGGGGGCGGATGTCGAGGAGTTGCGGCGGCGGGTGGCCCTGCTGCACAGCGCCACCGGTCTGCTTGCGGTACGGGCAGGAGACATGCGCGGCTCGGTGGAGCCGTATCGGCGCGCTGCCGAGTTGCAACCGGGCCAGACGAACTACCGTCGCAACTACGCGATTGTGTTGAGCGATACCCTGCGCTACGACGAAGCGCTGGCCGAAGCGCAGCGGGCGCTGGAGGCGCTGCGCGGGCAACCCGGAGCAGAAGAGGAAGTTGCCGTAACCCGGCGCCTGATCCAGATGATTGAGCAGGCGCGGTCGGGAGGATAGGCGGCCTGTGGTGTCTCGACCATGATCCAGATCGCGCTGATTGCGCTGGTCGCGCTCACATTTTCGATGGTCGCCACGCCGTTGATGCGCCGGGTGGCGCTGCGCGCCGGGGTGGTGTCGGTGCCCCGGACGCGGGACATTCACCTTGCGCCGGTGCCGCTGCTGGGCGGGGCGGCGATCTACGCGGCCTTCGTGGCGGCCCTGCTGCTCTTCGGCGACCGGGCCTACATCCGGGAACTGGTGGGCATCCTGCTTGGCGCCACACTGATCTCGCTGTTCGGCTTTGCCGATGACCGCTGGGGTCTGGGGGCGCTGGCCAAGCTGGGGGGCCAGACGCTGGCGGGGGCGGTGCTGGTGCTGGGTGGGACACAGGTGCAGCTCTTCCCGCAGCCCTGGATCAACTGGGCGCTGACTATCGTGTGGGTGGTGGGCATTACCAACGCGCTCAACTTTCTCGACAATATGGATGGACTCTCGGGCGGCGTCGCGACAATCGCGGCGGCCTTTTTTTTGCTGCTCGCGGCGATGAACACGCCCCGCCAGGTGCTGGTTGGCGCCATGGCCGCGGCGCTGATCGGCGCCTGTGTGGGCTTTCTCCGTTACAATCTGAACCCGGCGACGATCTTTATGGGCGACACGGGCAGCCTGTTCATCGGCTTTGTGCTGGCGGCGCTCGCGATCAAGCTGCGCTTTCTGAGCAACACCCCCCTGGTTACATGGATGGTGCCGGTGTGCGTGCTGGCACTGCCGATCTTTGATACGGCGCTGGTGCTGGTGTCGCGGCTGCGGCGTGGCGTGAATCCGTTCACCACGGCGGGGAAGGACCATCTCTCGCACCGGTTACACGCCCTGGGGCTTACCAGGCGCGAGGCCGTGCTGACCTGCTACCTGCTGGCGGGGGCCTGCGGGCTGGTGGGAGTGTATCTCACCCAGGCCCGTCCGCTGGAAGCGTATGTGGTGGCCGGCGCCCTGGCTGTGACAGGAGTGGCCGGCATCATCTGGCTGGAGCGGGTCTGCCCTTCGGGGGCGCCGTCGCAACGGAGGTCAGGGTAGCCTGAATACCGCTCTGGAGGGTAGCGTAGGTGGTGATGCTACTGAGGTCAATGCCCAGGCCGACCATTGCCTGCGCGACATCGGGCCGGATGCCAACGAGGATAGTCTGTGTGCCGAGGAGACTGGCAGCACGGGCAATCTGAATGAGGCCACTGGCCACCCGGGTATCAACCATTGGCACGCCGGTCACATCAAGGATGAGATGACTGGCGTGTTTGTGTTCGAGGGTCTGGAGGGCACGTTCCTGGACCTGCGCGAGGCGTTCGCTGTCCAGGGCGCCGACAAGCGGCATGACGAGCACGCGATCACTGACTGGGAGCACGGGGACGCTCATCTCGCGGATCAGTTCCCGCTGAGCCGCAATCGTCTCGAGTTGCCTGATCACCTGGGCGCGAGACTCTTCGGCCTCGCGGCGGGCTTCCTCTGCGATGGCAAACTGAGTGCGCAACTCGGCAGTACGCTGATCGATAATCGTCGCCATATGATCGAAGGCCTGCCCCAGCCGACCAAGCTCATCGGCGCCGGCAAGTCCGGTGCGGGCCGACAGATCGCCGTCTGCCAGAGATTGGACCGCCTGGCTCAGCCGTGTAATCGGGCGGGTCAGGCCAGAAGGCAGCAACAGACTCCAGAGCAGGGCCAGGAGCACTGCGACGACGCCGATCAGCTCGAAGGCAGTTCTGACCACAACTGCCGACCGTTCAACTTCGAGGCCGGCTTGCTTTGCCCGGACAGCTTTATCGCGAGCCAGTTTGATGGAGAGATCCGACAGGAACTGGATATTGGGCTGGTACACCGCGAAGCGCCGAACCGCCTCGTGGGAGGTCTGAATCTCTCCCTCCGCGACAGCTTCGGTAATACGTTGGAAGCCCTGATGATAGAAGTCGAACGAGGTTCTCCAGAGGCGTGCCTGGCGCTGATCAGCCTCGCTGGTAACAGCGGCGGCAAAAGCGTTAATAGCCTGATCCAGATCATGCACCGCAATGGACCATCGCTGCACAAACTGTTCACGTAGTTCGGGAGTTTCAAGGTGCAGAAAGTAGCTCTGGTCATAGCGACGGGCAATCTGGACCTTGATTGCCACGTCGTTGGCGAGTTGACTGAGGTGCGCGTCAACGTCAATAGCCCTGGAGACTGTGGACTGGATATGCACGATGCCTATGGGAGCAGCGATGGTCAACACGAGCACCAGGAAGGCAAGGAAGCCAAATGCTACCCGGAGGCGCTGGTGAAGGGTCAGGCTACGTTGCAGGCGAGACAGGGCGATTGTTGCCATGATACCTTCTGCGAGGGCTATCAGTTGTCTATCGCCGGGTTATTTCAGGAGGAGCCAGGTGGAACGCTCATCGTTGCAAGCATAGACCCGTAGCATTACCGGGCCGCAACCATTGAGTGTGAGAGTGTAGCAGAGTCAATTAATACCATTTTGGATTTTAGATTTTGGATTGCGGATTGCCACGCTGGGCAGCACAACGCCTGAAATCGCTTCAGGCAATGCGGCATCATCAACGGTAATTGGTATAACGCGCCCGGCAAATATTCAGGCGAAAGAGCAATCCTTCACATGTGCCCGTGGCAATTCCCCGGTTCAGGCAGGCGCGAGATCAGCCGGGGTTTGGGAAGGGCTGAGCTCTCTCCGAATCCTCTGGCGAAGGTGTGGGGAAAGCCTGGTTTCTACGGGCACAATCACAGCAGGGCGCCCCGCGGGGCGCCCTGCTGTGGTTATAATACCAATTACCGTTGATGATGCCGCATTGCCTGAAGCGATTTCAGGCGTTGTGCTGCCCAGCGTGGCAATCCGCAATCCAAAATCTAAAATCCAAAATGGTATAAGGCTACAGGCGTGCAGGCTGCGCTTGCGGCGCCACGACGGTGGATGGAGGAGTACTGCACAGGGAGGGCTGGCCCTCCCTGTGCCCATCGCTGCCGCAGCGTCTATCGAGTAGCGGGCTAGGCGCGCTCGCGCAGCATTTCGGCCCAGGCTTCGTACAACTCGTCCTTCGTCTTGAGGCCGGGCCGGGGCAGGGCGTGATTGACGACATAGGTGGCCCCGGTGTGGCGGTTCTCCCACATCGCCTGGTGGGCCTCGGGGAGATCCTTCCACTCGACGAAGACCGGTTCGGTGATGGAGAGCAGGCCGGCGCTGATCTCATCGAGCAGGCGCAGGATCTCGTAGGCATTCGAGAGGTGGGTGCCCCAGATATTGGCGGTGGGCATATAGATACGGCGCTGACGCATCCAGATCTGGGGGGCGAAGAACGAGTAGCGTCGTCCGCCCAGCTCCTCGAAGTAGACGATCCGCCCGATGAAGGGCTTGACCAGCATTGCGCTGACGTTAAGCGCATCGTGGCCGGCCCGCTCGATGATCATATCCGGATAGCCGCGGGGGTTATCGGCGCTGCTGAGGAACACGCCCACGGCGCTGCCCAGGGGCTTGAAGGTCAGATCGTTGAAGCGACGGACGGCCTCCTTGAGCCCCTCGGGGTCTGTCTTGGAGTCGGGCAGGTCGGGCATCGTGCGGGGCCAGTCGAATTCTTCGCCGAAGCGGCGGTGCAATTCTTCGATGCTGACCACGCCGCGGAGGGCGGCGCCAAAGCCGAGGCTGAGCACGAATTCGCGCTGGGCATCGGTGTAGGTCACCACCACGATCCGCGCGCCCATGGAGCGAGCGGCTTCGATGGCCTCGAGACCGGGCTCGTCCACCAGGGCGCCATCACCCTCCACGCCATAGTAGATCAGCACGGCCTGACCGGCGCGCAGGCCGGCGCGGCGCATCATCTCCTCGGGGCTGGCGTGGCCGGGCTTGCCAAGGAAGGTGAAGTGATAGCCCGAGCTGGCGCCGTAGAAGGTGAGGGTGGGGATGTGGCCATCGCGCGGTTCGCCGAGGAGCTGGAAGGAGCGCGCGAACGCCTGCTCACCGGCGTGAGAGATGGCGTAGTCGGCGAGGTGGTGGTTATTCTGAGCGCGGAACATATCGAGCAACGGCTCACCGGCCTTCTCCCAGGCGGCCCATGTGGCCGGATCGGCGGGGATGCGGGTGAAAATGTTGGCGATCGAGGGGTCTTTGCGATTGATGTAGCCCTTACCGCCGGCTTCGAGCAGGGTGCGGGCGCGGGCCTCGCTGGAGACCATACCGATCACATTCAGGCCGTTGCGCGCCGCCGAGCGTGCCGCGTCGAGGCCGGTGCCGGTAGCGGCGCCCTCGATGAAGATGCTCTTACCGGGCTTGATCGCCAGGGTGGTGAAGAGAGCGCGGTAGGCGGTGCCGAGGTTGAGCATGAAGCTACCGGCGGCCTCCAGCGACATATCGGGGGCCAGGGGCATACACTGGGGCGCCTGGGCCAGCATGAACTGCTGGTGCGAGCCATCGGGCGTGTTGTAGCCCTGGATGACAAAATCGGCAGCCATCGGGTCAAGGCCGACCATCGGCGAGAGCAGGTCGTTCTGGCCGGAGTAGATCGCGACCACATCGCCGACCTTGATCCGGCCTTCCTTACGCAGCTCTTCGCCCACGGCTGCGACGAGGGCCACGCCACCCGAACCGGTAATGTGCCAGTCGCGGTCGTGCTCATCGAAGAGCGAAACCGGGATGCCGGTAATGGCCCAGATGTCGTTGAAGTTGACCTCGCTGGCGAGGATGTAGAGCAGGGCCTGGTTCGGCGCGGGATGTTCGACGGGGATGATGATCTGCCGCTCAGCATCTTTGGGGTCGCCCAGGACGGCTGCGCCGGTCTCGGGGTCGCGGATAACCCCCTGGGCATACTGCCAGGTGGGGATGGGGGTCACGCCGGGGAAGAAGGGCGAGCCAATGGGGAGAAGCTGGCCGGTTTCGAGGTACATGCGCTCCTGCTCCGGGGTTACCAGGGTCCGGCGCGTGGGCAACGGCGCCGAGTGCTTATCCATGAAGTCCTGGATACCCTTCTTGCCGCCCTCGGGATCAACGACGGCCTCGGCGAAGAGGCGCGCTTCGTGGGCGAGGCCCTGTTCGAAGCCGTGCTCGAAGCCGTAGCGAATGGCCTCCAGGGCGCGCTCGACGGCCCTGGTGCGGCCGGCGGTCGCGGCCTGGGCAACGATGCGCTTGATGCGCGGGTTCTGGATAATAGCGTTAAGTTCGTCCTTAACGAAGTGCGGCTGGGGCTCCTCCCAGGCGGCGACGGCGGCCTTGCGGCGCTCGAAGGCCTCTTTCAGGACGCCGCTGCCGGTGGCATACTCGCGGATCAGGGCCGTCGAGACGCTGACGCAGTCCTGGGCATCGGTGACGAGGACATCAACCAGGCCGATTTCGGCGGCCTCCTCGGCGGTAATTGTGCGTCCGCCGAGGATCATCTCCAGGGCGCGCAGGGTGCCGGTGCCGTTGTTCTGCTTGTAGAGAAGCCGCGGCAGGCGCTGGGTGCCGCCATAGCCGGGGAGCAGGCGCAGGTTGATCTCGGGCTGACCGAACTCCGCGTGCATCTCGGTGACGCGGAAGTGGCAGGCGAGGGCGAACTCGAGGCCGCCACCGAGCGCCACGCCATTAATGGCCGCGATGCAGGGCTTATCCATGCGCTCGATCTTGCGGAAGGCCAGGTGGGCGTTGTTGGGCAGAGCGATGGCGTCCTCGACCGTGTGAATATCCTCGAGCAACTGGCGAATATCGGCGCCAGCGACGAAGCTCCTGGTACCCTGGCCGGTGAAAATCACGGCGAAGACATCCTGGCGGCGCCCCAGGTGATCGACGATGGTATTCAACTCATCGAGGGCGCGCTCGTTGAGCGCGTTGACCGGCGGGTTGGTAACGGTCACAATCGCCAGGCGCTTGACTGCCTCGGTGTCCTTCGCTCGCGAGCCGCTCGGAAGGGCGTGGTACTCGATGCGGAAGTAGCGGTAGCGCTCGAAGATCTGCTGCTCGTCGGAGAGTTTCTGCTTGCGCTTCCACTCATCGATCTTCTGGCGGATCTCATCGAGCGACTCGGGGTTGCGCAGGGTGGTGGTATCGCCCAGAGGCTCATCGAGCATCAGGTTGCGCAGGAAGCGGCGCATATACTTACCGCTGCGCGTCTCGGGGAAGGCCGAGACCTCGATGTAATCCTCAGGCACGGCAACCACGCCCTTCTCATTGCGCACCAGGTCATCGAGGCGGCGGCGGTCGGTGCTGGTGAGCCGGCGGCCCGGAGCGGTGAGGATAAAGGCGACGGGGGTAAGGCCCTTCTCCCGGTGGGGCGCGCCGACGACGATGCAGTTGCCGACAGGCGAATCGGGGGTAATCTGCTTATCGCGGAGGATAGCGCCCTCGATCTCCTCAGTGCCCATACGGTGCCCCGAGACGTTAATCACATCGTCGGAGCGGCCGTGGAGGGTGAAGGAGCCATCGGCATACTTCATCGCGAAGTCGCCCTGGACGTAGGCCCACTCGCCATTGGGACCGCGCCGCCAGTACGTCTTCACGAAGCGTTCCGCATCGCCGCGCCATGCCTGCAACGGCTTCTCGCCGCGCACAACCGCCTCCAGGGTCGCCACATCACCCCAGATCGTGCGGGTGAGGTAGGGATAGGCCGCGGTAATGACAATCTCGCCCTTCTCCTCGAAATCGGCCGGGCGGTAGACCGGCTCGCCGCCTTCCGGCGGAACTTCGGCCACCCAGACATCGCCGATGATCCAGGGCAGAGGGTAGGTATGCGCGTCAGGGCGCAGCGGGAAATCATCGTTGCCGTAAAAGTGCGTCCAGACGATCCCACCGTGCTCGGTCGCCCAGTAGGAGTTGATGTACTGGGGCGACATAATCTCCATACCGAACTGCTGGACCGCCGGCGAGACCGGCTCGGCGCAGAAGGTGCAGACGCGCAGCGAACTCATATCGTACTGCTGCACATCGGCCACATTCTGGGGGTTGGTCATCACCGACTTGAGGAACGTCACGCCGGCCTTGAAGACCTGCACCTTGTTGCGTTCGATGACGCTGGCGAAGCGGCCCGCGCTGGGGAAGACCGGCGAGCCTTCGAGCAAAATGCTGGTGCAGCGGCTGGCGAGGCTGGCGGTGATCATGTAGCTCTGGCCAGTGATCCAGCCCGGATCGGCCACCACGAAGACCGTATCGCCCGGCTCGGCGTCGAAGCTCACCTTCATCGTATGGACCAGGCTGGCCACGTAGCCACCGTGGACGTGCACGACCCCCTTGGGCTTGCCGGTGCTCCCGCTGGTATAGATGATAAACATCGGGTACTCGGCATCCACCGGGGTGCAGGGCGACAGGCTGGTAAGAATGGAGTAGAACTGCTCAACGGGCAGGGCGAGCAACTCGGCTTCGGACGTAACGGCCGCGCCGCGGGCGCGGGCGGTCTCCAGGATCTGCTCGAGGGCCTGGGCGGTCAACTCGTGGCTCCAGCGATCGCGCTCGGGGCGCCAGAGGAGTTCCTGGCCGGTGTGCTTCACCACGATCACCGCTTCGACACGGGGCGGGGAGTCCACGAGGGCCTTGGCGACCGTGGTGCGGATCTGGGACTGCACGGCCACATCGAGGCCGCTCAGGTCCTGAAGCGCCTTGCCGACGCCGCGCATCACGTCGGAGCGTTCCACGGTGATATCTTCGGCGATGGTGGCCCGCACGGTGGCGACAATCTTGCTGGCGTGATCCGGCTTGACGTTCAGTCTGGCAAGGGTTCTTTCGACAATCTCGACAGCCGTTTCGACGGGCAGGAACTTATCGAGCGCCTGGTCGGTGTACACCTCCTTGTACGGAACGATCTGGGCATTGCGGTAAGCCCCATCGGAGGTGATCACCACGCGGGCGCCGGCATTGTGAATGCGGTCGCTGAGGGTCTTGTCGGAGAAGCCGCCGAAGACGGGGGTGTAAATAATGCCCAGGCGCTTGGCCGCCTCGGTGTAGTAGATCTGGTCGAGGATATTGGGCATATTGAGGGCAATGCGGTCGCCCTGTTTCAGCCCGAGGCCGGTGAGCACGAGGGCGGCCTTCACCACCTCGAGCAGCAGGCGCTTCCGGGTAACTTTCTCTTCGGTCACCGGACCGCCGCGCCCGCCGTTCAGCGAGTTGTCCCAGCGGTCACCTTCGAAGACGAGGGCGAACTCATCACCGTAGCCGAGGAGCACATGGCGGTCAACTTCATTAAAACAGGCATTGGTCAGACCGCCTTCGAACCAGCGATAGAAGGGCGGATCGTCGTCGTTGAACGCGCGCGCCCAGGGCTGATGCGCAGCCCCATACGGCACCTCGACCGGGGCGCCGGTCGCGGCGTCGAGACCGGTCCAGCGGTTCTCCGGCTCGTTCCAGGTAATCCAGGCCTTCAGGGCCGGATCGTACCAGTGGATCGCGCCGCGGGCGATCGCGCCGAAAAACGCGCCGGGATCGGCCTGGAAAGCGCGGCGTTGAGCCTCCCAATCGGTACGGGATCGGATGGGGTTACTGCGCGGCGCGCGAGGGGGGGCGAGGTGCGCGGCCTCGATCATCGGTAAGCCTCCACTTTCACTACTACCTACCGGGTGTCGTGCATGGTTCGTTCACGACACTTCCAGGTTCGCGTCGGTTGTGACGCGATGAACAAAGGGGACTGTAGGGTAGCGTAACCGGTATGACGCGCTTCGTCAAGGGTGACTTGGGCGGGGGATGCCTACCCGTTCTGGTGGGCAGTAGGCGCAGCTCTGCCTCTCCCTCCGCCCGGGCAGCGGCGTGGTTGGACATGTTCACCACAGGCGTCTGGCGTGCGTCACAGGATGTTCTGCTCATGAGTAACCACCCGATAGGGAACGAACCCGCGGGCCTGGTAGTTGGCGAGGGCGTAGGGGCCATCGAGGGTGCAGGTATGGACCCAGACGCGCCCGGCGCCATCGGCGTAGGCGCGCTGCACGCCGGCGGAGAGCAGGTGGCGGCCATACCCGCGCCCGTAGAAGGGTGGAAAGAGACCGAAGTAGGCCACCTCGGTGCCTGGTTCTTCTGACTCGCGGTTGAGTTCGACATAGCCGGCCGGCGTGCCGCGCAGGTAGAGCACCAGCACCGCGACGCTCGGGCGCGCCAGATAGCTGCCAAGGCGCTCGTCGCTCCAGGCGAGCCGGTCGACCCAGTGGTAGCGCTCGCCAACGCTGCGGTAGAGGAAGCGGTAAAAGGCGGGCAGCGGCTCGCGCGCCTCAATGAGTTGCAACTCTGGATCGGCGCTGAACGCCGGGCGAAAGTGCTCCCGGGTTGGAAGTTCCAGATAGGTCGTGGTTACGGTAACGACTGGCATCGACTCGGGTTACCCGTGTGGGCAGAGCATCACCCCTTATCCTATCACAGGCTGGGGCATGTCTGGTTACAACCCGCGTTTCCACAGAGAAGCTGCGACAGTTTGCCGACAGGATTCCAGAGATGGATGGCGATTTTCCTTACAATGTTGCGCGTTCCTTCGCTCAGGGATAGCACATGTTGCGAGATCTCTGTATACTACGCTCCAACGGCACACGACGAAAGCTGGAGGGTCGCGATGCAACACGTTTCCTGGACCTGGCTGGAGGCCGTATGGCGCGCGCGGGTCGAGCCGCTGGTGCTGACCGCGCTGGCGCTGGTGGGCTTGAGTCTGGCGCCGCTGCTGGTGCTGGAGGTACTGACACCCGGGCAGGCGGCCCGCGTCGCCGTTGTGATGGGCTGGACCGCGGGCGCGCTGCTGGTGTTGCGTCTCGCGCCGCTGTTGCAGCGCGAGGGCTGGCGACTGGTGGCGCTGGGGCTGATTCTCGCGGGGGCGCTGGCCGGCGCGTGGTTGGCGTTCATCCCGGTGGCGCGGGCGCAGGGGGGGCTGGCCTTCAAATCCGCGCCGCGCATCTCCCAGGGGGCCTTCAGTCAGATCCTTGCCGCTGCCGGCTCGCCCGCAGCGCCGCACGCTGATGAACTCTACAGCATCATCGTGGCCTATGGCATCGATCCAGCAGTGGCGCTGGCCTTCTTCCAGCACGAGTCGCAGTACTGCACCACCGGGGCCTGCGCGCGTGGCGATCTGCGGAACTGGGGTATGCAACGTCGGGCGATCCGCGCCGAGCGCTCCCCGGGTGTGGTGCAGGGCTTTGCGCGCTACCACACCTGGCAGGACGGAGTGCGCGACTGGTGCGAACTGATCCTCGGCTACGTGAACCGGGGGATGGATACGGTCGAGAAGGCCGTGCCGGTCTATGCGCCCCAATCGGATGGCAATGTGCCATCGGCCTACATCGGAGCGATCCGACGACAGGTGGCAGCCTGGTCGGGCCGGGTCGCTGGTGAGCCGTCGTTGCGGGCGTATGATGGGTCGCTTGAGCAGGCCCTGGTCACCGAGACCTTTCTAGCCTCGGACGTGCAGTTCCATCCGACCTGGGCCTTCCACAATTACATGCTGAGCGAAGCCTACGCCGGGCGGCCCCTCGGCGCCCCGCTGGACGAGAGCCGGGTGATCAGTGTCGGCGGTCAGCGCTTTGCGGTGCAGGTCTTTGCCCTCGATACGCTCTACACGCCAATCGCCGCAGTTGCCAGCGAGACCAACTGGACCGATGTGCGCCGCCTCAGCGCCCTGCTCCAGCAGGGGCCGGCGCCCACCCCCGCGCCGACGAATACGCCGCCGCGACGGTAAGTATCCCGGGTTCTCCACCCCTGAAAGGCGCCCTTCAGGGGCGGACAGAACAAATGGGCGCCGACGGGTGTTATGGCACTGGGACGCGCTGGTTGGTCCTCGCCCCCGGCCTCTCTCCAACGAAGCTGGAGAGGGGAGCCTGGAGCCGTGCGCGGGGGTGTTCCAATGACGCGGCTGCGCGTCTCTATCTGGCGAGCCGGCGCGCAGGGCGGAACCGGCTCAACAGAGGCCGTACTGCTCCAGCAGGGCAGTATCGGCAAGCAGGGCCGCACTCGGCCCATCATATGCCACCAGACCCTCGCTGAGCACGACCACTCGCGGGAAGGCCTCGGCGACCATGGGCAGGTCGTGGGTGGCGACGAGCAACGCCTGGGGCAGGGCGCGCAGCAGGGCGATCAGGCTGCGGCGGGCGCGGGGATCGAGCCCTGCGGAAGGCTCGTCGAGGGCAAGTAACACCGGGTCCATCGCCAGGACGGTCGCAATGGCAACCCGTTTGCGCTGCCCCAGGCTGAGGTGGTGAGGCATGCGCCGTTCGAACCCGCTCATCCCCACTTGCTCCAGCGCCCGGCTCACTCTGGACCTGATCTCGGCTTCGGCCAGCCCCATGTGGAGCGGCCCGAAGGCAACGTCTTCGAACACGGTGGGCGAGAAGAGCTGGTCGTTGGGGTCCTGAAACACCATCCCCACCCGTGCCCGGATGCGGCGGACGGTGGCGTTACTGACCGGGGCGCCTTCAACCAGCACGGCGCCGGAGGTGGAGCGCAGCACCCCGTTCAGGTGCAGGAGCAGGGTGCTCTTGCCCGCGCCGTTGAGCCCTACGACGGCCACCTTCTCGCCTTCGGCGAGGCGCAGCGAGACGCCGCGCAGGGCCGTGGTGCCGTCGGGATAGACATAGCGCAGGTCGCGTAGCTCCAGGAGCGGGGGAGGGAGCGTGCCGATTGGTGATGAGTGAGATTGGGCTTCGATGGTCCTGCTCACGGGGGTAGCTTTCAACGCCAGTAGGCCAGCCAGACGATGGCGGCAAGCAGGGCGGCGCCGGCAATCAGCAACCCCTGCTCACTCGTGGTGAGGGAGCGCGGGGGGAAGCTGCGGAACTCGCCGGTGTAGCCACGGGAGAGCATAGCCGCGTGGATACGCTCGCTGCGCTCATAGGCACGCACAAAGAGCGTTCCGACCATGCCTCCCAGCACCCCGGCGCGCCAGGCGATGGGACCGCCGGCGCGGTGCCCTGGCAGCGCGGCGGCGCGGCTGTCCCGGGCGCGCAGCAAGCGCTCGGCCTCGTCAACCAGCACAAACAGGTAGCGGTAGGCAAAGCCGAGCATTGCAACCAGCACCGCGGGGAGGCCGAGGGAACGCAGGGCGCCAAGGACCTCGGTGAAGCGGCTCGTTGCCATGAGCAGCAGGGCGGCCTGTACCGACAGCCAGGTTTTGAGGATAACCGACGCAAAGGCGACCAGGCCCGCGTCGGTGACCGTGAGGGTGAGAGGGCCGAGGGGCAACCTGAGCAATGGCGCGCCCGGGCGGGTAACAACGAGGGTCAGCGCAGCGAGGGCAAAGGGCGCGGCGATGAAGGCGCGTCGCAGGATCAGGCCAGGGCCGACTGCCGAGCGCAGGACGGCCCACCAGAGCAGCGCCGCGATGGCGATCATAGCCGGCCAGCGCCCCGCAGGGATAAGGGCCAGGGCCAGCACCAGCGCCAGGGTGAGCAGCAGCTTCACGCGCGCATCGAGGGTATGAACGGGACTGTCGCGATCAACATACGGATCGAGCGATGATGTGAGCGCCATAGCAGTACCGTGCTCGCCGGATGGGGGAGCGGCAGGGCCGCGTCGCCCATCCGACAACCAGCGTCACGGAGGCGTCTGAGGAACCGCTAGCCGGGCGTTTTCGGGCCGGGTTCCCGGCGACCACGGATCAGGAGCATGATACCGTAGGCCAGGGCAAAGACAATCAGCAACCCGATCACGCCGGAGAGAATGGTTGAGAGCGGCCCATCGAGGCCGGGAATGGTGTAATCCGGCAGCAGGTTATAGAGCGGGTCGCGGGCGCGCTCGATGAACCCGTGGTCCTCGGCGACCCGTTCGAGACCGTCGGGGTGGGACGAGGCAAGCGGTGAGATCAGGGTCAGCCCGACGGCAATCGCCAATCCGATCAGGGTGACGGTGAGCATAGCGCCGCGGCTCATAGCCCGGCCCAGGGCGCTGGCGTCGACGCTGTCGGCGAGGGCGGGCACAAGATCGGGACGGGTGGTGGCAACGAAGGCCAGGGCGGCGACGGTAATCAGACCCTCGCCGATACCGATGAAGGCGTGGACGAAGAGCATTGCGGGGAAGACCACCGCGGGGGCGAGGCCCGAGAGGGCCAGTTGCAACGAGGTGAGGAAGGCGGCGACCATCACCGAGAGCCAGGCAGCCACAAAGCCAGCGGCGATCAGGCCCCAGGGTTTGCCGCCGGCGGCGCGGATCAGGGGCATGCCTACGCCGTGGCCCACCAGTGCCGTCGCAACGCCCATGTTAAAGATATTCGCGCCGAGGGCCAGCAGGCCGCCATCCTGGAAGAGCAAGGCTTGCAAGGCGATCACACAGGCCATCACCAGCATCCCGGCCCAGGGGCCGAGGAGCAGCGCCGCGAGCGCGCCGCCGAGAAGGTGGCCGGAGGTGCCGCCGAGCACGGGAAAGTTGAGCATCTGAGCGGCAAAGATAAAGGCAGCCATTACCCCCATCAAGGGTAGCCAGCGTTCGTCGAATCCCTGCACGCGCTGCACGGCGACGGCCAGCGCGGCAACGGTCAGCACCCACCACAGCAGGGCCACCGGCGCGGAGAGAAAGCCGTCTGGAATGTGCATACCCAGCGCCATGGCCTGGCCAAGGGCTTGAACCAGCATACGCTCCTCCTCAGGGTTTCACGCAAAGGGCTGTAGCTGGATTATACCCGATGCAGATGCAGGGCACAGTCGGCGATGAATGGGGAAACCTGGTTTCCCCATGCCCCTGCCTGAGGCGGTCCAATTGAGGACTCGCGGCAGCCATGACTTCCGGATGCGCTCCGCTGAAAGGGAAGGCCCGGGGGTGTGCGAGGACACAGCCGTTCTCGCGTTCAGGTTCCCCCGGCGCGTTCGCTGCGCTGCCGGCGCATATACTCTACCACGAGGGGATCGATCAGCTTGCGATCGAGGCCGGTGAGGCGCATTTCCAGATTTTCGATCCCGCCGTAGGTTTCCAGGGCGGTGCGAGTGAGCGTTTCAAAGTTACCATCGGCCGGGCCGCTGTAGTAGCCCATCGTATTCAGGAAGAGCTGGATCTCGCGGGTCAGCTCAGGGGTGAGAGGCACAAGGGTTGCCGGGTCAGGCGCGGTAAGATAAAACCGGTGAAGCCGGAGCAGGCGTTCCAGTTCCGCGAGGGGATCGGGATGATCATCCACCCGCAGATCGACATAACGGTCGAAGTTGCCCCCATAGGCGCCACCGGCACGCGCCACGTAGAGGGCCGCCGACTGGCGACCGCGCCGGTCGCCGCCGGCCGCTTCACCGGCGGTCAGAGCCAGTAGCAAGCGTTCGGCGAGTTCGCCTCGGGTGGTTTCGAACCGCTCGGCCATCGCCTCGACGACGCGCGGCCCGGCAAGAATGTTGCCCAGCACGACGTATCCCGCGCCCAGGCGGTGGCCAGCCCAGGGCATACAGGCTGAGCCCGTGTAGGCCGCCACTCCACCACGCGCATCAACCAGACCCACCTGGCGCTGGTCGCGGCCCGAATCCTCGTGCAGCAAGCGCGCGAGGGTTTCGGGAGCACTCAAGCCCTGAGCCATAAGCGCCAGACCGTCGGGGCCATAGCGCACATTGGCCAGCGCCTGGGTCGCCAGGGCGCCTGCGCCAGCGCGCGCCCAGGGCACCACCGATCCAACGGCCAGAAATTTCGACTGCACGGCGACGCCCAGGTCGCCATTGGCGGGATCACGGGCCACGACCGAGAACGTTGCAAGTATCGGCATGGCTATCCCCTTTATACCAATTACCGTTGATGATGCCGCATTGCCTGAAGCGATTTCAGGCGTTGTGCTGCCCAGCATGGCAATCCACAATCCAA